>Ga0209091_10002475_pt1 | contig 15523 bp, 18 predicted proteins | sample ArcticOcean_MG_C_6_FD_187438 | JGI IMG/M metagenome (GOLD analysis project Ga0209091, IMG submission 187438) | Marine microbial communities from western Arctic Ocean - ArcticOcean_MG_CB8_128 (SPAdes) (version 2) | ecosystem: Environmental > Aquatic > Marine > Oceanic | place: Arctic Ocean...
ATAACTGTTTTTTCATATTATATAAATATTATGAAAGGGATAAAAAAAAACCACTAACTAATTAGTGGTTTCTTCTACAACAGGTTTTTTTGTTTCTTTTTCATCTGGTAGGGTAGGTGGTGTTACTAGTTGGTTGACTTTCTGATGGATATTTGATAACTGCATCCCTAAATTATTGAGGGACATAGCTATATTTTTCATTCCATTCATTACTATCTCTAGTTTTTCATCCTCATTTATTGGTGATGGTGGATAGTCTTGGAAATACTTTAGTCTAGTAATCAATTCTTCTGGACCTCTAAAGTCTCTACTTGGAACCCAAACCTCGTCTCCAAATTTTATAGTAGGTGTCATTCCCAGACCTACAATTCTGGTTAACTGGTTCCACTCTTCTCTATTGTCGTCAATTTCGACCATTTCGAATTCATACTTATTTTCTTCTAGAGTTTTTTTAATATTCTCACAATATTTACAATTTGCTTGGCTGTACACTTTTAATTTCATAGTTAATTTTTTTATATAATAATTTTAACACAAAGAAATTAAAATATCAATACGTTATGTGATTTTTTTTTAACTGTAGTTTGATGTTTTATACCCTACTTTTCCTCTTTCTGGTATATCGTCTAAACTTTCTAATAAATCTATTAGTTCTTGTACTTTAGTATGGAGTTCTCCACCTTCAGCAACTAGTTGGTATATTCCTTGGATTGTAACTTCGTCTTCGGCCTTAAATGACTTGGTTTTTCTTAGGTCGGTTATGGGTCCCTTAACTACATTTATAAGTTCATCTAATTCATCAATGGTCTCACTAGGATATGTGGGTAAACGAAAACCAATAGTAGCTTCATTTACTAGATTTTCTATTTGGGTTTGTGTTAGTTTTATTAGATTCTTCATAACAAGTTTTTATAATAAATACTTGTTTAGTTAAGGTAATATTTTAATTTATCTAGGTATGTGTTTTTAGGTGCAACCCCTGGAATTGTTTCCATAACTTTCCCGTCTTTAAAAAAGACAACTGTAGGTAACGACCTAATACCATATTTGGCAGCTAACTCTCTTTCCTCATCAACATTAACTTTACCAACACTGTTGGGGAATAGATTTTCCACATCGTCCATAATTGGTGTCAACATACGACAAGGGCCACACCACGCTGCCCAAAAATCTATTAAGACTACTTTATTATCTTTTATCTTTTTTTCAAACGATTCTGTATTCAATGACATAATTAATTTTTATTTAAATATAGAAAATATTTTACTGTTTTACACACTATTCTAATAGAAAAAACCCCTGTGGGGTTTTTATTACTTGGTATTCTTTATAACCTTATTTATTAGATTCTTTAAATCATTTTCTGATAGTGAAATAACCCTTTTTTCGGGTTGGGAATGTTTTTTTCTAAAGTTAGATTTTGATGTTGGCCTATCAACTTTATTAGAATTACCTTTATTTTTACAATTACAACCCATAGCTAAATTATTTTATTATAGTATCAATCATACGAAGCAATTGTGATTCTGTCAATCGTTTATTACCAAATCTTAATGGTAATTCATACCATTGTTCTTTTATAGTTCCGTCATCCATCATAGATTCTCTTAAAGCTTTATCGTCTTCATGTCCTGACCACACTTCATATAAATCATCCATAATATTTTCTTCCTCAATCTCCTCTTTTGTTCTCATTGTCCATCCTGTTGGTAATGTTGTTTCTCTCATTTCTTTTGTTCTACCCTTTTTACCACCAGTAGTTTTATGCGTAAAATCATCGATATCCCAATCTGGCATACATCCACTCCATGTACACGAATGGCCTTCTGGACATCCGCCATCACAAAACGGTGACTCATTGAGTTCTTTTGTTCCGGCCACTTTACCTCTACTATCTGGACAACAGGCGTGCTCGCAGTTAAATGGAAAGTCCGGACAAGTACAACAACCTCCCCCTCCAGAAACCATCCCACCAGAAGGATTACCAGGTGTTGGAATCCCTTTTGACAAATCTTTTATTTGGTCCTCCCAAGTTCTACCGTCATAAGCTTCACCTACCTCCCTTTCATTTCCTCCACGACTTACACTTTTTGGTGTTGATGGAGGCCATGCAGACCCACAACATTTGTGTGTACACGTACCATCCCCACATGCACAACATCCTGCTTCTTCTCTTAACAGATTTTTTACATTATTATGTAAACCTCTGATTCTATTTTTCTCACTTTCAGTGACTGTATATGTTTTTTTTATTCTCATTTTAAAATTTTTTATTTATTACCAACCTAATCCCTTTGTGGTTTCTTGCATCATTTTTAGTTGTTGGAATACGTCAGTGCCGTCATCCATTTCATCAAAGGCAGCACTCATTTCTTCTTCTTCATCATTATCATAAGTAGAATTGTCAATTCGTACATCATACTCCATATCATTATTTGGGTTTACTGGTCTTTCTAAACCGTGTGTTCTTAGTAGTTCTTCTTCGTCTCCGTCAAAACTCCATTCTGATGGGTGTGAACTTAAAAAAGGCATACTATCAAAATCTGATACTGGTTGTGTGTATCCTCCATCGAATTCTGTTGGTGCTGGTGGTGTTAGAACTCCTCGTTGTGTAACGTCGACAACATTAACATTTGGTGCACTGGACCCTATTTCTGTACCAACTAATGGTTGTCCTGTACGTTGGCAAATACTTTTTGGTTGTACTTGGTCAAACCCAAGTGGTTGTACGTAAGCTCCGCTACTTGCTGTGGTTGTAGCTTCACCAAGTAACCTCTTAAAGTTATAAAGTTCTTCTTTTAGTGTTGTTTTCATCTGTAATTCTTTTAATATAAATACTTGTGTAGTTAAATAAAGTCTATTTTTGATTTAGCATAAAAAAATAATTGCTATGCAATTATTATTTATTATTTGCTATTTATAAAAGCTTGCATTGCTAAATATGTAATAAGCCAAAAAAATCTCTTCTTTTTTAAAAAAAACTTTATATATTTAACTGATGATTATACCACACAACACCAATCTATTAATTACTGGAGCTCCTCGTTCTGGGACATACTTTACTACACGTCTTTTATATAACTTAGGGTTAAATATTAAACATGAAAAAACCGACACCCACGGTACCGTTTCATGTTTGCATTTAATAAACCCCACCGGTTTCACTAAAATAGTTCACCAAGTTAGAGAACCATTAAAATCTATTTGTTCTTTACACAAAGTAGACTGGTTAAGTAAACAATTATGGTTGGACCAAAAAGATGATGAAAATTTTAGTGGGCATTTTGAAGTTAACCTTTCCGCTAAGAAAGTGGGGAAGGTAAGTGAGATTAGAGAAACATCCTGGAGATATTTTTTAAATAATATAAAAGATAAGAACTTAACCAGAAAGTGTATGAAAGCTTATCTCTCTTGGAACAAACTAGCTATGGAGGTGTCAGAGTTTACCTATAAGATAGAAGATGTCTTAGACACCAAGGAATCCTTTGATTCGTGGATAACCTCTTTAGGGTTAGTTCCGGAAAAAAGTGATTATGAATACTCTATGCGTTTTATAAAAGATGAAGATATATCTAATAGTGATTTAACTAAAGGTGATTCTTTTGGTTCTGTGGCTGGACTAACAGTTGCTCCTGATTTATCTTGGGAGATTCTTGAGTCTTTGGATTCTGGTCTTTGTGGTGAAATAAAAGAACTAACTGGTAGTTTTTATAGTTAGCTTAACTTCAGGTGTCTCAATCTTAACTTCCTCTATATTTAATTCTAGTATTTTTTTAATGAGTTGTTTTGCCTCACTAATCGTTACACACATTTATTAGCTGCGTCTAGTCTACTCATTTTATTTACAAAATCTTTTGTGGAGTTGGTTACGTTGTCACTAGGTCTAAAATCTATAACTTCTTCTTTAATTTCTTTAGAATGACCCTCATCTAATAACTCATTAACTTTTTTAATATGTTCTTTTTTTATTTTTTCTAATCTGTTCATAATATAAGTGTAGTATTAATTTTATTTATATCAAATTTTAAGATGGTGTTATATCTGCTTTGTTAGAGTTTGAGGTTATATACATCATCATTCTATCTTCTCTCGTAGAAATTATTTCAACCTTAGTTCCAGATGTGGTTTTTCCAGCACCAAATGTGATAGTGTCAGCTCCGTTAATAATTTCATTACCATCTAAACACATTGTCATACCATAGAATTTTTCTGAACCAGCTCCGTTAATTACAAAATTACTTATGGCGTTTGGGGTTGCGGCGAATAAGAACGTATACTTGCCATAATACCAGTCTGCTAACACTGGTAATTCAACTGTAATATCACCACTACCAGCACCCATATCAAATTCTACAACCATACCTGGTCTAAACGTAGCTGTTGTCATGGCAAAAGTTGTATCCGTGGCATTTGCTATGGTCACTCCACTATATTTAGCAGAAACAGTCGATGCTGTAATTACAGACTTACAATACACATTAGTAGCGGATAAAGTGTTTAAAGTAGTATTGTTTCCACTAACTACAACGTTTCCTTGGAATGTTGCTTTTCTATCATCGCCCAAAAGGGTAAAAGCTTCCTGTGCTATCCCACCAGTATTTCTAGTGACAAATCTTAACCCAACAGGGTCGTTTTCATCACTCCTACCACCATAAATGTGACCATAAGCGTAAGTAGAATTAAATCTATTAACATATAATATATCAGAACCGTCATGGGTTCCTGTTGTTATAGAACCAGCAGCATTAATATAACCACTAGTATCTAATGTTTGAGCACTAAGTTTAGTATCTGTTTGTTTTATAGGTCTAAAGTAGGTGCCGTCGTTATTCCACTCCTCCCAAGAATCCGTATCACCGGTAAATGTTCTTTCGAACACAATTTGGCCGGAGTTTTTTACAGTTCCACTTATTTTATAGGTGTCTAATATCCTTAATACGTTATTTTCAGCTATACATTGTGTTTTTCCAGTCTCTAGAGGGTTATTATAGGTACCATCAGCCTCACCACAATTTAAAAACGTAGTAGGGTTCGCAACATCACCACCTAAAAAGCTAGTTACAGTATTTTTACAGTTACATGCCATATAAAATTCTTTTTATTATAAATAGTTTACCATAACATAAACAGTTTATTTGTTTTGTATGGTTTTTTTACGTATCTTTGTATAAAGAAATAAATTATGAGTGAATCGAAAGAAAATAGAGTATTTTTAGACATAACACGTCAAAGTGCACAAAATAGTGGGTTATTTGTTAGAAATGACCTTAAAGAAATCGTAGAGAGAGTAGAAGAAGACGGTACTGAAAGAGTTATCGGTATAATTTATGACGGAACTTATAATTTAGAGATATTAACAGAAAAAATAAAAGAAAATGAATAGACAACTAATGTTTATGAACAATGTAGACCTAATTGAGTCTTTAAAGGCTAGAATTTGGGAAAAATATAAAACTGTAAAGAATTGTGACTTTCTTGGGTGGTATGAGGGGTTAAGTCCTATCGAAAAAGCTGCTTGGGATATGAAGTTTGATGAGGTTCAGGATAACTAATCCTTTTTATAGTGTTTATTTAGGTATACTATAGCAGATTCTATAGTGTAAAACCTCTTAACGGTCCAATTTATAAATAAAAACCTCCACACAATTCTAATTCCTTTTAAATCCGCTAGGATTTGGTATCTATTTTTCATATTATACTCTTTTTGACACACCAATTACCTGATAGTAGTCTTTTTTACCTTCTAAATATTCTTTTATTAGTGTTAACATACTTTTAAACATAAAAGCTCCTGTACTTTGTTTCTCACATTTACAAAATAACTCCACCAAAGTAACTATAAGTTCTACTGGTAACGAACCTACATCGTTTAAAGATGAATAACTATCCATTAACCCATCTACGTAGTTTAAATCGTAGTTGTTTCGTTCTTCTTGGGATGTAAAAGGTTCAATATTATCATAAACAATTATTAAAGCATTGACAAACGATAGAGTTAACTCTTTTTTTACCTCACCCTTAACAACCAAGTCTACAATCCAATGTGTGTGTGAAGGGGTTCTTAACCTTTTACCTGGTTCTCTATATTTTACAATAAAATCTAAGTCTGGGTTTTCACCACGAAACCCCTGATATATTGCGACCATAGTACCGTCAGCCATTTCCCAGTTTTTTAAAGGATAACTTCTTCTGTCTTCGTTTTTTATTTTATATGATAAATCCATAGGACAAATATATAACAAAAATATTAAAATATCCAAATATTACTTGTGTAATTCAATTTTTTTACTTATCTTTGTAGTAATAAAAAATAAAACTATGATAAATTTAATCTTAAGCTTCGTTGTATTCTGGATTACCGGGGGTATTGTTTTAACAATCTTAGAACCTTTCTATAATTTTTTCTGTAAACTATTAAATTGTAGATAATATGAGAATGTTAAAAATACTATTACTGGTTTTACTATTTAGTTCTTGTGAAAAAGAACCTTTTACTCCTCCTATACAAGAGCCTGTAACTACTTCACCAACTAACTCACACAGTCACAATGAAAATTGTTTTACTATCTGGGGTAGTTGGGAGTTATTAGATGCTAAGATGTATTTAACAAATTTAGAGACCGGGGATGAATGGACGGAAAACCAGTTTACATATAATGACACTATAGGTTCTTTAAGATATTTAAATCCAACATATGAATTAGAACTTTTAGAAAAAAATAAAACAGTATGGAGATTTAAAAAACCAAATAACATTCCAGGTATGAGTGAATTTATTCTTAACCAAGATACCATAGACACTTACGGCTTAAATGTGACCAACTCCAACTATTCTATAGTTGAGCACCCAACAACAACTAATGTAGATGGTTTATTACTAGGTGGGTCTGCTCGTAACGTTACACCTATTTTTAATAACCATTGTAAAACTTTAGAAATTATAGTACAAGAATCTTATGAAAACATAAATGGATATAACCACCATTACTACACAATATTAAAATTCAAAAAGTTATATAAATAAAAAAAGGTTCCTAAGAACCTTTTTTATAATTTACATATCTGGACTGAACACCATACCACTATCAGGCCAATCCGTATTCATACAACAATTCTGTCTTAAACACATCACATAAGCAATCTTAGCTTCAATTCTTCTTTGCCATCTTGGGTGGGCAGTACCAGATTGTTGTCCATGGTGTGGGTTTATTGGTAGTCCTGTGGTAGCGTGTATCATTGGTGTGTCATCCGCGTTACCCAGTATTCCATCTGGACCTGGTAACCAATCATGGAAAGGATAACCACCTAAAGATGTACCACCACTAGCTGGTGCTGTAGAGTGAGCCATTTGCCATGCGTTTTCAGCGTTTTGACTTGCAAGACCTCCTAGTGAATATGGATGAACCACTGATTGATATCTATTTGGTAATTTTTTCTCAGATATGAATTCCCAGAAAGAGCAGTCATGTTTTACATTACCACCTGGTGCGTTATAAGATGGTCCACATGGTGCCATTCTAGTTCTAAAAGCTTGGGTAATTAAAGGTCCGTCCTTATCTTTAGCTATATTTAAATCTAAATTATAATCCCCCACCATAAACGGTTGTCCGTGTATCCCGTTGTATTCTCCATTGTGTATCATTACTGGTGATATTAATTGTGCAGCGTCACAACCTTCTGGTTGTCCTGGACAACAACAATCACAGAAACCTAAATTATAGTGGTCATCTGTTTGTTCTTCACACTCTTGAAAACTAGAGTATTGTCCTCCATTCACCTGTGTACAACCACCGGGTTCACACCCACTTCCTGTACAGTCCCAACCACCAGTTCCTATTTTGTTACATTCTGGACACAATGGGTCATTTACACAATCTATACAAGCAATCTCTGACATAAATGGCCCATTAGCGTCAGGAATACATATCATATTTGCTGATGATTCTCTCAACATCATACCTTTTTCATATACTTTTTCACCTCCTCTAGTAGGCATCATACCTCCTTGTACATTTCCTCTTCCTTGTTGTTTACCTACTGGGTCACCTGGTTGTATACCGTCTTCAACACAATCCCACTTTCCAGGGTCTGGGTCGTTACAAACTTCACAACTAGGGTCAGCTACACAATTTAAACAATCTTGTTCTTGTGAGAATACACCTAATGGGTCTATCACACAAACTTTAATTGTTACACCATCTATAGTTCTATCGATACAATTCCATCTTTCTGGAACGGGGTCGTTACAATCTTTACAATTTGGGTCAGCTATACATGCGTTACAAGTAGCCATATCTGAAAATGGTCCGGTAGGACTAGGAACACATACTGGTCCTGCTGTTTGTCTTGTAACACAATCAAACATCTCACCACAAGGACCTTCACAACAACATTCAGAAGCTGGGTCGGCTAATGCTGCTGTACAATTTGTTAATGCGTTTACACCTGTAAATGAACCATTAACGTCTACCACACATTGACAATTCGGTATGTCACATTCATAAGCGTCCTCAATTTGGGGACAACCATTTGGGTATGTGTTTAAACAATCATTCTCAGAAGCGAATGGGCCACCAACGAAAACCCCACAAACATTACCAGTTTGTTGATTACAGTCGTAGTCATTATCAGTTCGTGTACAACCAGATGGATAAGTGGTTAAACAATCATTCTCAGAAGCGAATGGTGCGTTAGGGTCACCTGTAGGTTCACAAATACCTGCTCCTGTTACGGAACAGTCCCACCTTGTACAACAGTTATTTAAGTCATTTTGGCAATCTTGGGGGTTGGCGTAGACCGTATTTCCATTACATGATGGGTTAGGAAATTGAGGTGGGATAATTTCTGGTTGACACCCACAAGCTCCAGGTTCACAACACCAAAGCCAAACTTGTTCATTAAGAAGTGTTGACTCATTTAATACGCTCGTTACTATGCTTTTTATTTTCTTATCTAATATGTTCTTTTTTCTCATTTTTCTATTTGTCTTTTTTTGTTTTTATACACAAGGTAATGGGAACGAAGCCTGTGCACCTCCTTGTACGTAACTACTATTACCTGTTGCTTTAAAGTTGTTTATGAAATCTATCTTCCCTTGAGTTTTACACCAGTATGTAGAACCTGGAGTTGCGTTATTCGCTTGTTGTGCTGTTACATTAGCTAAAGCGGTATTCAACCAAGGACATCCTTGACCTGGCCAATTAACGTGTTGGTTCATAAAGTTATCCATAGTATTAATCCATTGTTGTGCTACACAACCGTCTGGGTCATTAGTAGCAGCTCCAACAGCAAATCCTGGGTCAGAACAACAAGCTGTATTTCCAGGACCACCAGCCATCCAGTAGTTAATTGCTGCTTCCTTACATAAAGCTTTATGTAGTTGTACTGGGTTGGTTGATGTATAAGCGTTACTATTTTGTATGTTAGTTAATTGATTTGCCATTGCGTTATTATTACTTGGTCCGTCATGAGTTGGGTCACTCCAGTTACCTGATGAGTAATTTGGATTGTTTAAATAAAGAGGCCAAACACTAATAACATCGTCACAAGCACATGGTGAAACTCTACAATCATCTTCTGTAGCGAATGCACCTCCAGAACCGTTTACAGCTGTACAACTACCATCCCCTACGAATGATGCTCCATTACAGTCCCATGTTTGTGATTGTGTACAGTTTGGTGTACATGCGGCCATACTAGAATACTGACCAGCAGGGTCTGGTAGACATTGACCGTTCACACATTCATACATTTGTTGACAGTTTGCTTGACAGTCTGCCTGAGTATTCTCCCCATTCCAACCACCCTGAACACAAGTACTTTGATTAACACAATCCCAACAAGCACCTCCCGCTGGAATAGTTGGACCTAAATCTGCATATCCTGATGGACAAGAACCTGGAACTGTATATGTAGCCATAGTTTGTCCCACACAATCTATACAATAATGTGTTGTTTGTTGACAACTGATAACACCACCCATTGCTGGTGCTGATTGACAATTAGTCACTCCTCCTCCAAAATTAAAAGTACCACAATCACCAAGCGGTACTGGTGTCGCCATAGATATTGGGAATCCTCCATCACAACATTGACAATATTCTGTTTGTTGACCTGTCCCACCATAACACTCTGTACAGTTTGGATTGTTGATACAGTCATTACAGTCTTGTTGTCCGTTCTGTCCTGAGAACTCTCCTGTTCCCCACTGTACGTTTTGACAGAAGTACACGTCTCCGTCATTGTTACAATTCCAGTCATACCTTTGGTTCATACACTCGTCACAACCTTGGAAGTTTTGGACGAACTGTACATTACCACCATTTAAATCTAGTGGGTGGTGTTGGAGTGACATACCAAAACTTTGGGTGCCAAGATATTTTAAACACATAGCACCACCCGCTGCACCACCAAAAGCTGTTACAAACCCTATCGTACCTACTGATGGGGAACCCATCAAAGAATAAAACGCGTTAGACGCGTTTGTGACCATACTATTAGATGGGGTGGTTCCTAACCCTGACGCTGTAGGTACCAACAGACTTCCAGGTGAATAACACGACTCCCAAACATGAACGGGACCAGCAGCGCCACCACCCATTTTTGGTTTTTGTTCATCGCCAGGTTCAATTCTTGGGTTCTTGGAATCATCGACTGGCATAATGTCAGTACCGAATCCCTCCTGTTCCTTAATTAAAGAATAGTTTTTATGTAGTCCTCTTATTCTATTTTTTTCTTGTTCGTTGACATTAAATTTTGACATATTTTTGTATTTATATTTTTTATTATTAACAACCAGGTGTAAACACAGCTGTACCGGTTAAGTAAGAACTTTGAGCTGTAGCGATAAAGTTAGTTATAAAGTTTATTTTACCGGTTATTTTACAGAAAGCGTTAGACGTTGGTGGATATGGTCCACCATTACTACCTGTCGCTAATTGTGTTTGAGCTGAAGCTAATACGCCTTGTAACCAGTTACATCCTTGATTTGGCCAACCTGCGTGATTATTCATAAAGTTATTCATCATAGGGATGAAACTAGCGGTACTAACACAACCTAGTGGGTCAGCAGTAGCAGCTCCAGCCGCAAACGCTGGGTCAGCACAACATGCTATATTACCAGGGCCAGATAACCAAAATTGCATTGCAGCTTCCTTACATTTCATTTTATGTTGTTGTACTGGATTACCTCCTGGGAAATTAGGATTTCCTTGAAGGTTATTTAATTGATTTTGTATCGCGTTTAGATTACTTGGTCCATCATGTGGTGTACCATACCAATTCCCAGTAGGACTATTCGGATTTCCTGTGTAAAGAGGCCAAATACTAATAACATCGTCACAAGCACATGGAGAGGCTAAACAATCTTCCTCTGTAGCGAATGCACCATTTGGTCCATTAACTGAGACACACGCACTTGGTGGTCCAAATGGGGATGAACCTGTACAATCCCAGGTGTTTCCCCCTTGTGAACAATTTGATTGACATATTGCCAAAGTTGCATATTGACCAGTAGGGTTTGGTACACATGCACCGTTTACACAATCATGTGCGTTACCCCCCTGTGAACAATTTGCTTGACATAAAGCCATAGAGTTAAAGTAACCAGGACCAAATCCCCATCCCATAGCTACACAATTTATTCCGTTCTGACATTCTGTACAGTCTCCGTGTGTTAGACTAGTTACTGGGTCAAATCCTTGAGGACATGTGTCTGGCGGTGTTACTTGAGTCATTTGACCAGCTTCACAATTTATACAATCAATCTTTTCGTCTCTTGGTGGACAATTTGCTTGACAAGCAGCTTGAGAAGCGTGAGGCCCATTAGGGTCTTTAATACAGTTCCATTGGGACGATATTTGTTCCTTTAGTGCACGAGGTTTATCACCAGATATCGGTTGAATGGATGCCTGTGGTTCAATCCCAACTTTCTTACATCTCCAATTTCCTTCATATTTACAATTTTGTTGACATATTCCTATTGTTTGGTATTGCCCTCCAGGGCCGTTTACTGGTACACACTGTCCGTTATATATTCCTCCGGAACCTACTGATGTACAGTCATATGTAGTTACTGGGTCTGGTTCACATGCTTGTTGACATGCATTTAAGGTACTATATTGACCATTACCATTAGAGTTTACATAACAGTTACCATTTTCACAATCCCACGTATCTGGGTCAACTGGACAACAGTCTCCTTGACAAGCAGCAGCAGAAGCGTATTGACCACCAGTACCTGCGACAGGGGAACATTGACATCCATTACAATCCCAAGTAGTTACACCACCTGATGGGTCGTATGGTGTGTCGCAGTCTGTACAACTATTTGCCCTTTCTAATGGTGTTGGTGTATAGGATGTTGAATTCCCATTAAAGGGACCTACAGATGAAACCGTTGCACAAAAGTTCATATCTCCCCCACCTATATTAATTTGCCACCCAATATGACTACCACTTGGTGTTTGTCCGTTTATCCTAGCACAAGGAAATGGGTTTAATAGGTTTGGTGAACCCGGACAGTTACCTGTCCAATGGACTGCTCCACCAACTGGACCACCACTACCTGGATATGGACCACCACATAAGTTCATTGGTGCTTCATTTAAAATAGTAGAATCTATCTTTTTATTTTCCCCCTCAACTTCATGAAGATTTCTAATTCTTTTAGCTTCCTCATTAGAAACATTAAATATACTTTTCATAGTGCTACTTTTTAATATGTTATTATTTAAATAATAAATATGTATACACTAAAGAAAAGAGATAGGAACCCCCTATCTCTTTTCTTATAATATTTAACTTATTTATTTATTGTTATACACACGGTAATGGGAAAGAAGCGTTTCCATTAACATAAGTACTTGTTCCAAATTGTTTAAAGTTGTTTATAAAGTCTATTTTACCTTGAGTTTTACACCACCCACCACCTCCTGGTTGGAAGTTTTGTTGTTGTGCTGTTACGTTAGCTAAAGCGGTATTTAACCAATCACATCCTTGATTTGGCCAGTTTGGACTGTTTGTAACAAAATTATTCATAAGGTTAATCCATTGTTGTGATACACAACCTAATGTATCCCCATTTCCACCATTCGCTACAGGGTTAGTACCCCACATAGCTTCAGAACAACAAGCATAATTTGCACTATTAGCTAACCAAAATTGCATTGCAGCTTCCTTACATTTCATTTTATGTTGTTGTGTAGGGTTACCACCTGGGAAATTAGGATTTCCTTGAAGATTATTTAATTGATTTTGTATCGCGTTACTATTAGATGGTCCATCATGTGGACTACCATACCAAGTTCCTGACCCACTTCCTAGATTCGGATTGTTTAAATAAAGAGGCCAAACACTAATAACATCGTCACAAGCACATGGTGAAGTTAAACAGTCATCCAACGTTGGGTATTGACCTCCACTACCAGAAACTTGGTTACAAGCACTTGGTGGTCCAAATGGGGTTGAACCCGCACAATCATATGATGATTGGCTACAAACGACATTACATGCGTTCATACTCGAATATGGTCCATTAGGGTCTGGTTGACAGTTTCCATTTACACATGCAAAACTTTGAGTACAGGTTTGTTGACAATCTTGTTGAGTGTTCTCTCCTACCCATCCTGGTTGACAAGTTCCTGTTTGACAATCCCAACATGGTCCTGGATTTGGACTAGGGCTGGTTCCAATATCTACCATACCTTGTGGACAAGAACCTGGAGTTTGATAAGTGGACATTATTTGTTGTACACAGTCTATACAATAATGTGTTGTACTTGAGGTACAATTTTGTTGACAATCTGCCATAGTACTGTACTGACCACCAGGGGTAAGTGAACAAGAACCAGGACCAGTTGTACAATCAAATGCAGGTGTACAACACTGTGGGTTATTAATTAACAATAAACACACTTGTTGTCCTGCTGCACCATACATGTGCCAATCAGTATTTTGTGGTACCGGCATTGGTGAACCAGCTTGTACCCAACTATTATGGTGAGTAGTACATTTATGACAAATACCGGGTATCATACCATTAGTTAACGCATTGTTCCAATAAGGTAGTGCGTTTACAGATTGTACTTGGTTATATATCTGTTGACAAGGTATGTTTGACGGTGTTGTTGGTTGTGTTGTTGGTTGTGTTGTTGTCGTACTTTTTACTTTATCATCATCAGCTTGTAAAGTTGGTTTATCATCTATGGGCCCCATTGGGTCAACACCTACCGGCTCAACTTCCACATTTATATCTTGTTCCTTAATTATAGAATAGTTTTTATGTAGTCCTCTTATTCTATTTTTTTCTGATTCGTTAATCTTAAAATTTGTCATGTTTTTCTATTTGTTTTTTTATTATTAACAACCAGGTGTAAATACAGCTGTACCTGTTAGGTAAGCACTTTGAGCGGTAGTAATAAAGTTATTTAAAAAGTTTATCTTACCAGTTAATTTACAGTAAGCGTTAGAGGTATTTGGGTATGGCCCTCCATTACTACCGGTCGCTAATTGTGTTTGAGCGTTTTGTAATGCTGTCTGTAACCAATCACATCCTTGATTTGGCCAACCTGCGTGGTTATTCATAAAGTTATTCATCATAGGAATGAAATTGGCTTGACTAACACACCCTAATGGGTCCCCATTTCCACCATTCGCTGCATATGTTGCGTCATCACAACATTGTGTATTACCAGGACCACCTAACCAAAATTGCATTGCAGCTTCCTTACATAACACTTTATGTTGTTGTGTAAGATTATAACCTGGGTAGTTAGGACTTCCTTGAAGATTGGTTAATTGATTTTGTATCGCATTTAGGTTGGATGGCCCATCATGTGGAGTACCATACCAATTACCAGTAGGATTATTTGGGTTGTTTAAATAAAGATTCCATGTTGTTATAATATCATCACAAGCACATGGAGAGGCTAAACATTCTTCCTCTGTAGTAAATTGACCACCTGACCCATTGACTTGGACACAAGCACTTGGGGGACCAAATGGAGATGAACCTGTACAATCCCAGGTATTTCCTCCTCCTGGACAATTTTGTTGACATAGTGCTGAACTAGTAAATGGCCCATTAGGGTCTGGTTGACAGTTTCCATTTACACATGCAAAATTACTTCCAGTACAATTTGCTTGACATAAAGCCATAGAGTTAAAGTAACCCGGACCAAATCCCCAACCCATACCTACACATTGTTGACCACCCTGACATTCTGTACAATCTCCATTTGTTAGACTAGTTACTGGGTCAAACCCTTTAGGGCACGTATCTGGTGGTGTTACTTGAGTCATTTGACCAGCTTCACAATTTATACAATCAATCTTTCTATCTCTAGGTGGACATTGTGTTTCACAAGCTTGTTTAGTATTGTGTATTCCGTTAGGGTCCTTAATACAATGCCAACCACTAGTCGGTAGTGCTTGTTCTCTTAAGTCACGACTTTCGATATTGGTTAGTTCTCCTGGAGCTACTACTTTACCTTGTGGGTCGTCATTATACTCTTTACAAGTCCAC
>Ga0209091_10002476_pt1 | contig 15522 bp, 13 predicted proteins | sample ArcticOcean_MG_C_6_FD_187438 | JGI IMG/M metagenome (GOLD analysis project Ga0209091, IMG submission 187438) | Marine microbial communities from western Arctic Ocean - ArcticOcean_MG_CB8_128 (SPAdes) (version 2) | ecosystem: Environmental > Aquatic > Marine > Oceanic | place: Arctic Ocean...
ATTATTTAAAAAAAGCAAACAAATTAAAGAAAGAAAAAACCCAATACAGTATATCTAGAGACGAAAAAATATTTAATAATATTATAAAAACCTTTGGTGAAATTGATATTAATAATTATAAGAAAACACCAACCAACAAACAAATTATTTTTATATGTGGAATGCCAAGATCTGGCACAACATTATTAGAACAGATAATAGCATCACATAATCAAGTTAGTGGCGCAGGTGAGCTAGTCTACTTACAAAATGTTATTAAAAATAATTTTTTTCAAGAACTAAATCTTGATAAACAAAAAATAATAGAAGAAGCCTTATCTCAAAAAAATACATTAGCAGAAAAATATTTACATCTTTTAAATTCACACAACTATAAAACAGAAATAATCACCGACAAAACACCTCCTAATTTTATGTGGATAGGCTTTATTAAAATTTTTTTCCCCAATAGTAAAATTATACATTGCTCACGAGATGCTAGAGATAACTGTTTATCACTGTTTAAAAATAATTTTGCATCACGTGACATGGAGTGGGCTCATGATCAAAACGATATAGCCCAATATTATAACCTATATTTAAAGCTTATTAATTTTTGGAAATTAAAATCTCCAGATTCAATCTATGAGGCAAATTATGAAAATATCGTAAGCAATCCAGAAAAAGAAACTAGGAAATTATTAAAATTTTGTAATCTTGAGTGGGATGATAATTGTTTAAACTTTTATAAAAATAAAAAAACACCAATTCAAACAGTAAGTGTTTCACAGGCTAGAAAGCCTATCTACAATAGTTCAGTAAACTCAAACTCTGATTATTCAAAGTATCTACAAGATATGTATAATATTCTCGATACACAGTAATTATATTTTGGTATAGTGCATGAATGACTATTTATGCTTTATCGACAGGCCCTGGTATTTCTGGAGTCGCAATAATAAGAATTTCAGGTCCAGATACCTCAGAAGTCATCAAAAAATTGACTCAAGATAATCTTCCAGAAAAAAGGAAAGCTACATTACGAAAAATCAATAAAATCAACACTTCTGAGCTTATAGATGAAGGTATAATATTATGGTTTCCTGGCCCTGAGAGCTACACAGGTGAAGATATGGCAGAATTCCATATACACGGGAGCAAAGCAGTAATCGAGGCTCTACACTCCTCCATCTCACAAGTTGAGAATTGCCGTCTAGCAGAGCCAGGTGAGTTTACAAAGCTAGCCTTCCAAAATGGAAAAATAAATTTACTCAAAGCAGAAAGTATTGCTGATTTAATTTCGTCAGAAACGGAAATTCAAAGACAACAAGCTATAAAAATTATGAATGGAAAATCTGCCAATAAATTTAATGAGTTAAGAGAAAAACTCTTAAAAATTTTATCACACGTCGAAGCAAAAATAGATTTTCCAGACGAAGGCCTGCCTGAAGATATTTTAAACAATATTAAAAGAATTTCTAGAGAAGTAATTTTAAATATTAAAAAAATTTTGGATGATCAGAAAGTTGGTGAAAGAATAAGAGAAGGTTTTAAAATTGCAATCATAGGTCCGACCAATGCTGGAAAATCTAGTTTACTGAACCATCTTTCAAATCGTGATGCTGCAATTGTCTCAGAGATTGCTGGCACAACTAGAGACGTAATAGAAACACATCTAAATATTGATGGGTACCCAGTTGTAGTTTCTGATACCGCAGGAATTAGAGAATCTAAAAATGAAATAGAAAAAAAAGGAATAAAATTAGCACTTAAAAAAGCAGAAGATGCTGACTTAAAACTTATCGTTATAGATGTTAAAACCCTTGATTTTAAAGGAGTTTTAAAAGATCTGATGGATGAAAATGCAATTCTTGTAATTAATAAATCTGATCTTTTAAATGAAGATTTAAATTTAAAAATAAAAGATTTTGAACATGTTTTAATTTCAGTAAAAAATAATCTCAACTTAGAAGGTTTAATTTTAAAAATTAAAAATAAATTAAAAAATAAATTTATCGTAAGTGAAGATATTTTGATTACACGTGAAAGACACAGACAACATCTTGAGCAAAGTTTAAATCATCTAAAAAATTTTGAAGAAAAAAATGAATCTGAAGATTTTGATAAAGCTGCTGAAGATCTTCGTTTGGCCACAAAACATCTTGGAATGATAGTTGGAAAGGTTGACGTTGAAGAAATTTTAGGCAGTATTTTTAATGATTTTTGTATTGGAAAATAATTAATACCATTATCAAAAGCAATTTTGCTTAAATAAGCTAATGTTATCAATAAATTTTGTTTTCATACAAAGTGCTACTTTTATCAGACTTTTAAACCATTTTAGACAATTTTTGTTGTTAAATAGAGCTTATTTGAAATATTTACACCTATTTTTTAGGTCTATTTCAACGTAAATAAATATCTTAAGTGCTTTTATTATTTTTCACTCTCATCTTGTAAAATATTTGATCAGTTATAAATTTAACTTATGAAAAAAGATCTGTCATTTGATGTGGTTATAATTGGAGGAGGACATGCTGGATGTGAAGCTGCAGCGGCGTCTGCACGTCTTGGGGTTAACACTGCCCTATTCACTCATAAAATTGAGACCATAGGAGAGTTGTCTTGTAACCCAGCGATAGGTGGTCTTGGTAAGGGTCATCTGGTTAGAGAGATAGATGCTTTAGATGGCCTGATGGGAGAGGTTGCAGATAAATCGGGTATACAATTTAGATTATTAAACAGAAGTAGAGGGCCTGCGGTCCAAGGACCAAGAACACAATCAGATAGATCACTGTACCGTAAATATATGCAAGAAAAGCTGCTAAACTACTCTAATTTAAGCATTTTTGAAGATCCAATAATAAAGTTTATTTTTAATAAAAACACTTTAAGTAGTTTTGAAACTAAGTCAGGTAAAAAAATTTTGTGTGGTAAGCTAATTTTAACAACAGGCACATTTTTGAATGGCTTGATTCATATTGGTGACGAGAGAACGCCAGCAGGAAGGTTTGACGAGAAGCCTTCGACAGGGTTAAGTGAGCAACTTGAAAAATATGATTTTAAAATAGGAAGACTTAAGACAGGAACACCACCAAGATTGGACTCGAGAACAATTAAGTATGATACTTTAGAAGAACAGTTTGCAGATGATGAACCTTACTTTTTTTCTTTCTTAACTAAAAAAAATTCAAATAAACAAGTTTCGTGTCGGATGACTTATACGAATGAAAAGGTTCATAAGATAATTAAAAAAAATCTGAAAAGAAGCGCTATGTACTCAGGGAGCATACAGGGTGTTGGTCCAAGATACTGTCCCTCAATAGAGGATAAGATAGTAAAGTTTGCAGATAAGGACCGTCACCAGATATATTTAGAGCCTGAGGGACTTAATGATCATACAATATACCCAAATGGAATATCTACCTCACTACCTCAGGAAGTTCAGCAAGAAATATGTAATAATATCAAAGGTTTAGAACATGTTAAGATAATTAGACCAGGTTATGCAATAGAATATGACTATATAGACCCAAGAGAGCTATTTTTAACCCTTGAAACTAAAAAAATTCAAAATTTGTACCTTGCAGGACAAATAAATGGTACGACTGGTTATGAGGAGGCAGCTGCTCAAGGTTTGATAGCAGGAATCAATGCTGCATTATCTTTTAAAAAAGAGGAACCATTTATTTTAGATAGATCGGATGCATATATTGGAGTTATGATTGATGATTTAGTAACTAAGGGTGTTGCTGAGCCTTATAGAATGTTTACCTCAAGAGCTGAATATAGGTTAAGCTTAAGAGCAGATAATGCCGATCAAAGATTAACAAATAAAGGTATTGATATTGGGCTAATATCAAAACAAAGAGAGAGTATTTTTAAAGATAAAGAATACAAATTAGGAGTGGTGTCTAAAATAATGTCTGAATCATCAATATCCCCAACAAAAATAAAGGAATTTGATATTAAAATTGCAAAAGATGGTATTTTAAGAAAATCTAATGAAATATTAACTCAAAAGGGAGTTAATATGAAAAAAATAAGAGAAATTTGGCCTAAAATACCTTTTTTTGATGAAAAAATAGACGAACAAATAGAAATAAATGCTCACTATAGAGGTTACCTAAAAAAACAAAAAGCAGATATATTAGCATTTAAAAGAGATGAAAATTTAATTATACCTGATAAAGTTGATTATGATGGTCTTTCTGGACTTTCAAATGAGGTAAAAGCTAAGTTTAAAAAAATTAAACCAAGAACTATGGGACAAGCGCTGCGTATTGATGGAATAACTCCTGCTGCCGTATATATTTTGTTGTCACATGTAAAAAGAAAGTCTATTAAGCTTATAGCTTAATGGAAGAAATTTTAAAAAAATATTCACTACTAAAATATAAAAATGTTTCACGTGAAACATTTATGGAGTTTGAGAGCTTCATTACTATGCTTTTAAAAAAAAATGAAGAAATTAACATAATAAGCAAAGAAACAGCGAAAAATGAAGTAATTAGAGAACGCCACATAATTGATTCAGCGCAAATCCTTGAATTTGTTGATTTAAATTATAATATAATAACAGATATAGGTACAGGTGGAGGGATGCCAGGAATAATCATATCAATTATGATAAAAAAATTGAAAAAATCTCCAAAAATGCATTTATATGAAAAAAGCCATCATAAGAGTGCTTTTCTAAGAAAAGTATCTAGGGATTTAAAATTAAATACAGAAGTAAAACAAGAAAATATTTTTGAGGTACAAAATTTAGAGTCAGGTACAATAATGGCAAGAGCTTTTAAACCCTTACCAGTAGTTTTAGATTTAGTTTACAAAAATTTTAGTAGTTATAAAAATTTAATTTTGTTTATGGGAAAAAATGGAGAAAAAATTTTAGAAGACACTTTAAAAAATTGGGATTTTGATTTTGAAAAGAAAAAAAGTATCACAAGCAAAGATTCATTTTTATTAAATATTAAGAATATTAAAAAAAGATTAAAAAATTAAATGCAAATTATTTCTGTAATAAATCAAAAGGGTGGGGTTGGGAAAACTACAACAGTCATCAATCTTGCGGCTGGTTTAGCTCAACAAGAAAAAAAAGTTTTAGTAATTGATCTAGATCCACAAGGAAATGCCACTACAGGACTTGGTCTATCTAACTTAGAAAGTTCTAGTGACACAATTTATGGTGTACTTAGCGGAACAAGATCAATTCAAGAGGTGATTAAAAAAACAGTGTTTAAAAATTTAGATATTATTACCTCTAATGTAGATTTATCTGGACTAGAAGTGGAAACAGTCAGTGACAACGAAAGAGCCTTTATATTAAAAGTTAAATTAGCCTCTTATTTAAATGATTCTAGAGGATACTATGATTATATACTTATAGATTGTCCACCATCACTAAGTTTGCTTACAGTTATGGCATTAGTGTCATCTCATTCACTTGTGGTCCCACTGCAGACTGAATTTTTTGCTTTAGAGGGCTTAACACAGCTAATGAAGACCATAGAGCGAATAAAAGTTAACTTAAATCCTGAATTAAAAATTAGGGGAATTCTTTTGACCATGTATGACAAGAGGAACAAACTTTCAGCACAAGTTGAAAAAGAAGCAAGAGACTATTTTAAGGAAAAAGTTTATCTTACTATCATACCAAGAAACGTCAGACTGTCCGAGGCACCATCCCATGGTATGCCAGTTTTAATTTATGATAAGTCTTGCCTTGGAAGTAAATCATATTTTAGTTTTACAGATGAATTTATTAATCAAGAACAAAAAGTAGGGAGCGCAGCATAATGGATGCAAACAAAATAAAAAAAGGTTTGGGTAGAGGCTTGTCATCTTTAATAGGAGAAACAAAAGCTGAAATAAATATTAATAAAGTTTCCATAAGCGACTTAGTGAGTAATAAATTCCAACCAAGAAAAACATTTGATGAAGAGAGTTTACAAGATTTAACTAACTCAATAAAAGAGAGAGGGATTATTCAGCCAATTATTGTTAGAAAATCTAATGATAATAGTTCAAAATATGAAATTATTGCTGGAGAGAGAAGGTGGTTAGCCGCACAAAAAGCAGGGCTACATGATATTCCAGTTGTTATTACTAATGTAGACGATTTAAGATCTTTAGAATTTTCTATTATTGAAAATGTTCAAAGAAATGATCTAAATGCAACCGAAGAAGCACGTGGTTATCAGCGCCTTATTGAAGAGTTTTCATATGATCAAGAAAAAGTTGCTAGATTTATTGGAAAAAGTCGTAGTCATATAGCTAATTTTTTAAGATTATTAAGCTTACCAGCGGTAGTATTAAAACTAATTGAAACAAAGAAATTAACTCCAGGTCATGCAAAAATTCTAGTTGGATTAGATAATGCAGAATTTGTTGCAAATAAAATAGTTGAAAAAAATCTTTCTGTTAGACAGGCAGAAAACTTTGTAAAAATTTTTAAAATTAAAAAACAATCATTTAAAAACTCCAAGGATGCAAATTTAAAAGAATTAGAATCTTCAATCATAGAAAAAATTGGATTGAATGTTTTAATAAAAAATAAAAAAAATAATACAGGCTCTTTAGTGTTTGAATATAAAGATCTTGATCAGTTAAATAAAATAATAACGATTATAAAGTCTAACTATTAATTTTCTTAGAGTTATTAATTATAAAATCAAATAATATATTTTTACCTATATTTGAATTTTTTTTAATTAGAAGTTCAATCTCACTAGTTTTATAAATTAAATTTTCCAATTCAGTTTTCCCCCAAGCCCTTATTTGTGTTACTACTAATGGCTTGTCTTTCCAAAAAATGGGTGGTTTAAAGGACAAAATAGCACTTTCAATATTATTTTTTTCACCTACTGATTCATGAATTTTTAACAATCTTTTTAATTTTGCCAACAATGTTCTAATAATTATTATATTGTCTTCATCTGAATAGTTATTTTCATTTAAAATAGTAAGGATTTTTCTTGTGTTTTTAGCAAGACAATGATCAATAAGTTCCGAAGCTCCGTAATTATCTGCAAGATTAGTTAACCTAATTATTTCCTGAACACTTATATTTTTTTTATTTAATGAAAAACTTTCAATTTTAACTAATTCGTTATTCAAATTTTTTCTATCTCCCCTGCTTCTTTCTATCAAAATATTTATTAATTGTTGAGAGATGGGAATTTTTTTATTTTTAAAAAACTGGCTAATTATAGAATTTAAAGTTTGATTGTTATCCTCATAAAACGGAGCACATATAACTTGTTTTTCCTTTTCAAAAAGTTTTCGTAGAGTAGATTTTTTTTCAAGAATTTTTGAGTTTAAGATAAATTGAATATCTTGAGGTTTTTTTTCTATTAATTCTTCTACAATTTCTCTAATTTTATCAGTAGCTCTATTTATAATTATTAGTTTTTCATTATCAAAAAAAGATTTTGTAAGAACAGTATTAAAAAAATCATTTATTTTTTCTAATATTTCTTTTTCTTCATATCTGTAAATTTTATTTAAATAATTTTTTTCAAATAAATTGTTAATAACTTCTTCTTTTAAACCCTCATTATCTCCATAGAATAAATAAAAATTATAATTATTTAATTTTGATTTATTTAACTCAAATGATTTTACTATCATTTAATGGAATAAAGGTCGTTTATTATCCGATTGGAAATTTGGCCAAGCATTGACTGCCTTATTCTGTCTTCATATTTTCTTAGTTCAAATTTTTTCGATGTATTTTGATATTCAAAACTTTCTTTGTATTTTTTTTCAAATATTAATTTTTGATTGTCAAACACCTTAATCTCTGTAGATAAACTCAATCTTAAATTAGATGGATCTCCTTTTTTATCTTTTAATGTTATTTTTTTATTTTCATACGAAAAAATTTTTAGGTTATACTTGTGCTCAACATCTTTTTTATTTTGATAAGCGTTAAGCTCTTTGGCAATAAGTCTATTTAATTTATTTTTTTCATATTCAATTTTATTAATTGAAAAATTCAACTTTTGTGCATTAAATAAGGGCTGATATCCACAGCCAACGATGAATATAAAAAAGATAAATGATATTATTTTTTTCATTTTAATTCTTTAATAATTAAATTCAGTAAACGATCCTTAACAAAAACACTTCTATCAATATTTTGATCTTTATAGTGTTTGTTGAAATATTCACTCTCTTTTACAAGCAAGATAACTTCTTGCTCTTTAGAATTGGGTTGAGTATTGATAGCCATCTTTTTTTTCCCATTAAATTGAATTACAATTTCAACACTATCACTTTTTAAATATTTTTGTTCGACAATTGGCCATTTGTTTTCTTTTAAATCTCCCATTTCTTCAAGACATTCGCTAGAGAAATGAGGAAATAGTGGCATTAATAAATGGAGAATTTTGATATAATTTTCTTTTAATTCCTTTTTATTATTAAAACTATCAACTGATTTTGACATAAAATTATGCATTTCATGAAAGCTAGCAACAATGACGTTGTAATTAAATTTTTCCAGACTGTTTGTCACTTTCTGTATTAACTGGTTTGTAAATTCATTAATCTTGTTATTTTTACTATCTAAATTTTTTTCTTCATTTAATTTTTCCTTAATTCTTTGATGAAGTGTCCACAATTTCTGAATAAATTTGTATGAAGCAACCATTCCTTGTTCAGACCACTGAATATCTTTTTCCGGAGGACTATCAGACAAAATAAATAATCGGACTGAATCTGCGCCATATCTTTCAATCATTTTTTCAGGCTCTATTGTATTTTTTTTAGATTTTGACATTGACTCAATCGGACCAACAATAATCTTTTCTTTTAGGTTTTCTTTTTTAAAAAAATTTTTTCCATCTTCAGAAATGATTTCATTAGGGCTAATCCAATTATTACTTTGATCTTTATAAGTTTCATGGCAAACCATTCCCTGAGTGAACAATCCATCAAAGGGTTCTAAGTGGTCAAATTTTTTATTTCTATACGAAATTGCTTGCATGAAAAACCTTGAGTACAGAAGGTGTAAAATTGCATGTTCAATTCCTCCAATATATTGATCCACAGGCATCCAATAGTTCACTTCATCGACATCAAAACCATAATCAGTATTTTCATTAGAACAAAATCTTAAAAAATACCATGAAGAATCTACAAAAGTATCAAGCGTGTCAGTTTCTCTGGTACATTTCTTTCCATCAATAGAAATATTTTTCCATTCATTTTGATGCTCTAGAGGATTGCCCGATGTTTTTAAGTTAATATTTTCTGGAAGCTTAATTGGAAGTTGCTCATCTGGTATTTTAATAATCTCATTATTTTCATCATAAGCAATTGGTATTGGGCATCCCCAATATCTTTGCCTTGATATACCCCAATCTTTTAATCTAAAGTTAACTTTCTTTTTACCTTTTATTTGATCTTCTAAAATTTTAATAGTTTTTAGGATAGATTCGTCAGGTGCTCTTAAACCGTCTAATTCTTTAGAATTAAAAATTATCCCAGGATCAGTAAAGGCTATATTGGTAACTTTAAAATCATCTTGAGCATCTTTTGGCTTTACTACAGTTTTTACTTTAAGGTTATATTTTAATGCAAAATCTAGATCTCTTTGATCGTGTGCAGGGCAACCAAAAACAGCTCCAAATCCATAATCCATTAAGACAAAGTTTGCAAAATAAACTGGTACCCGGACCTCTTCATCAAGTGGGTTAATTGCCAATAAATTAGTTTTAAATCCTATTTTTTCAGCGAGTGCAATTGCCTCTTCAGTGGTTCCAGTTTTGGAACACTCTTCCTTGAATTTTAAGAAATTTTCATCTTTTTCATAGAATTTTGATATTGGGTGATCAATCGAAACAGCTAAAAAAGAAAAGCCATACAAGGTATCTGGACGTGTAGTGAAACATTTTATTTCATTAACTTCCGCATTCCCATTAATCTTAAAAGGAATTTCACACCCAAATGATTTTCCTATCCAATTTTTTTGCATAGTCTTGACTTTATTTGGCCAAGACGGAAGGTTATTAAGTCCCTCCAAGAGTTCTTCAGAAAATTTAGAAATATTAAAAAACCATTGGTTTAATTTCTTTCTTTCAACTTGAACACCAGACCTCCAACCTTTTCCATCAACAACTTGTTCATTGGCCAATACTGTTTCATCAACAGGGTCCCAATTTACATAACTTTCTTTTCGATAAACAAGTCCCTTATCATATAACTCAAGGAAGAATTTTTGCTGATGTTTATAATAGTTTTCCGAACAAGTAGATATTTCTCTACTCCAATCTATCGATAGCCCTAATTGTTTTAATTGAGCTTTCATGGTTGAAATATTTTTATTAGTCCAAGATTTTGGATCTAAATTATTAATTCTAGCTGCATTTTCTGCTGGCATACCAAAAGAGTCCCAACCCATCGGGTGTAAGACATTAAATCCTTGCATAGATTTATACCTTGCTAATACATCACCAATTGTATAATTACGAACATGACCCATGTGAATATTTCCAGACGGATAAGGAAACATTTCAAGGCAGTAAAATTTTTTTTTACTTTTATCTATTTTAGCTTTAAAAACTTGTTCCTTAGCCCAATAATCTTGCCATTTTCTTTCAATTATTTTGAAATTATATCTTTCCACGCTTATAGAATTTAGAAATACAAATTTATTTTTTTATACTTAATTATTGTCCTTTAAAGGATATTTTTTACTGTTCTTTTTAATATCATTTTTTTGATACAAAGCAGCTTTTTTTAAAATAGCTAATTTTAATTCACTATTAATTTTTGAATCAGAATTAACAATTTTACAATTTTGTAATTCTAAACATATTTTTTTAAAAACCTTTACGTTGATAGCGTCTGCTCTAATCTCATTAGATAAAAACTTTATTGTTAGTTTTATTGATTCATCGTTTTTTTCATTACTATTATACCAGTCAGTAATTATTAATCCTCCACCATAATCAACAGAAAGCAAAGGCATAAAATCAATTGTGTCTAAAGAGGCTCTCCATAAAGGGTTGGAATTTGCAAACTCAAATGTACCTGAGGAATTTTTCTTTTGTAGTAATCTAAAACCTCTTCCTTCTTCCATGTTTTTTTGGATTCGTAAATTAGGGTCAGGTGGAAATTCTTTCGCATCTGTCTTCCTATAAAGTCCACAGGAATTTAATAAACTTAGTAAAAAAAGTAATGCAACCAAGGTAAGAATATTCTTCATAATTACTTAATATTTGTTATAATTAATAATAAATTAATCTGTTAAATACCATAATTTTGCTATATATAATCAAAAAAAGTCAATAAAATAGGTATTATTACAAAAAAAGTGTTGTAAATAAACAACAGTTATAAAAATAAAAACTATTTGTCAAAATTGAATGCCTTATGTTCATTATTAAATGGTAGTTATTCAACTGTTTATAATTAATTATAAAAAACAAATAAGGAGTCAATTATGACAAATATAAAGAAAATAGGACTTTCTGCACTAGCAGGATCTCTTGTTGCTACTTCAGGTTTCGCCGGAGCATTAGACGTTACTGGAGCAGCAAAACTAATATATGTTTCACAAGACGAAACAGAAGTAACTGGTACCCCGTACTCTATGAGTAAAGGAATTACATTTGCTGGATCAGGTGATCTAGACAATGGAATGACTATTAATTATTCATACACAATGTCAGATGCTGCATTTTCAGCATCTTCATTAAAATTAGATATGGGTGACATGGGTGTTGCTTCTTTCGGAAGTGAATCTAGCCCGCATGGTATCAATGCATATACTGATAAAATGCCAACAGCTGGTGAGCAAGTTTGGGATGACCTTGATGGTCAAGCAAACGGTCTTGCTCAAATCGAAGATGCTGGTATCTTAGGTTATGCAAATGACATGGGAATGTTTGGTGTTAGTGTATCTTACCAACCAGGTGGAACAGGTATGTCTGAATCTTCAAAATCAGCTGTAATAACTGCTGCTCCAGCTGATGGTGTTAGTATATTCTTAGGTATGGGTGATAAAGCCGGTGCTTCTGTAAATACTGGAACAGATCTAACAACATTAGGTGGTACTTATACTACTGGTGCAATTACTGCTGGTCTACAATTAACTGAGATTGATGTATCTGCTCTTAATGGTGACTCTGATAGAACACATGCTGCAGTTTCATTCGCTGTGAATGAAAACATTTCAGTATCATTCGGTATGTCTACTATTGAGTTTGAAAACACTTCAAAAGTTGACCAAGAAGATTCTGGTTTTGCTATATCATACACAATGGGATCAATGACGGTTGCTGCATTTGCAAACGCATCTGATAACGTTAGTGGTACATCAGGAACTGATGACAGTGTTAAAGAAGTTAGTATTGCATTTGCATTCTAATTAACAGCACATCAAAATATTTAAGCGGCCCCTTTATGGGGCCGTTTTTTTTGGAAGTAAGAAATCCCTGCAAAACCATTAGCTTTGAGCATACTAAATTTTATTAAATTAAATGTGTTAAAACCACCAAGAGCAATAATTTTTTTTTTTGTTATTTGAGATAATAAATTAAACTTAATTACACCTAGGTATTTTTTAGACTTTAGAACACTGAACACAGGAGAAATAAAAATAATATCTATACCCTGTCTCTCTTTTTGCCTTATTTCTTTGATGTTGTGAGCAGACCCTAAAATTAAAAAATCTTTTCTATTTTGATAACTCAATAAACTAATCTGTTTATTAAATGAAGGAATATAGACACCATTAAGTCTTAAAGACAAGGCTAATTTTAAATTATTAGCTAAGAAGAGCTTTCTACCTGAAGATTTACAAAAATTTTTAAGTTCTTTTAATTTATTTAAATCTAATTTATCTCTATAATTTCTGAAAATTATTGAAGTATTTTTATTAATTTTTTTAATATGTTTTTTCTCATAATTGTTGGTAAAATAGAAAGTATCAATTCTTTTAATATGCATCAAAATGTAAATAATTTAGTTTTAATTCAAGATTTAATAAAAGATAAATCAAAAAAAGATGAACTGCCAACTATAATTGCAGTTAGTAAGAAATTTAAAATTAGTGAAATTTTACCATTACTTAATTATGGGCATGAAGATTTTGGGGAAAATCAGGTACAAGAAGCACTTGAAAAATGGATTGATATTAAAAATAATTTTAAGAACATCAAGCTACATATGATTGGAAAATTACAAACTAATAAAGTTAAATCCGCTGTTAAATTATTTGACTATATTCATTCTGTAGACAACCTGAAGCTTGCAGAAAAAATTGCTAATGAACAGGTAAAGATTAATAAAAATATTAAAATATTTATTCAAATTAACATAGGTAAAGAAGATCAAAAAAGTGGAATAGACATTGAAAATTTAAACTCTTTCTATACAAAATGTAAAAGCGAATTTAATCTAAATGTCGTGGGACTCATGTGTTTGCCCCCATTAAATTTAAACAGTGATAATTATTTTATTAGAATGAAGAAATTAGCAAATAATTTAAATTTAAAAGAATTAAGCATGGGTATGTCAAATGATTTTGAAACTGCATTAGATTGTGGATCAACTTATATAAGGGTGGGTTCTAAGATTTTTGGTAAAAGAACTAGTTAATTTTTATTTTAGAATTTATATTAATAATTTGAGATAAAATTAAAAAATCTTTTTTTTTTAAAGCAATACATCCTGCCGTACATTTATAATTTTTTGTAAGATGAATAAATATTGCACTTCCCTTGCCAGGTAAAATATTTTTCCTATTATAATTTATAACAATTAGGTAATCGTAAGAATTATCTTTTCTAAATAGTTTTTCACATCTTATTTTATTATTTATTTTTATTTCTTTATTATAAAGAATATTGTTTGCGTCATCGCACCAACCCATGTCTTTGGTTATTTTTTTTGTAGATAACTTTGTTAAAGGCTTTTTTACTCTATCTGATCTATAGTAGAGTTTTCCAAGTGAATAAATTCCCTTAGGTGTTATTTTATCTCCCTCCTTTCTTTTTTTATTTATACCATTTTTTCCCACACAACATTTAAATAAAAATTGATCTACAATTAAAGTGTCTTTATCTTTTAATTTTAATAACATAAGTTATTATAATATAATGTCTAACCAGTCAGTAAGTCTAGTTGAGTTTTCTGAACTTTATAATATTTTACTTGAAATTAAACATATATTTTCATTTAAAATTCGTAACTTTGAAACAAAAGAAATTTTTCTTAAGGAATTTGATTTTAAAAAAGAAGAATTTTCAAATTCTTTAATTGTTTTGAATCCAAAAATTAATAAAATTATTTTAAATAATCAAATAAAGAATAATAATTTTTTAATAATAAAAAACTTGCCTTTAAGTATAGAAAAATTAATTTTTTTATTAAATACAAAGTTAATCGCACAAAGGTTTAAATTCCAATCTGCATTAATTGTGAAGGGATATAGCTTAAATGTAAATTCTAGAGTTATTAAAAATAAAAGTGCACACTTAAAATTAACAGAAAAAGAAATTAATATTATTTTGCATTTAAATGAGCAAACTGAACCTCAGTCAATACAAATATTACAAAGTAAAGTTTGGGGATATTCTTTTGATGACTTGGAGACTCATACAGTTGAGACTCATATTTATAGACTTAGAAAAAAAATAAACGATACTTTTCAAGATAAAAACTTTATTAAAAGTTATGATGCAGGATACACGATTTAAAAAAATCGTTTTTAGTATAAGATTAAAATGAATTTATTATTTTAGCCTGGCCCCAATTTTTTGAATAACCTTTGATGACATTTCAGTGCCTTTTTTAAGACTTTCATCAATATTTAAATTATTAATATATTCATGAAAAAACCAGCCGCGAACAAGTCACCAGCACCTGTTAAATCAATTATATTTAGATTTTTTTCACTCTCACATTCAAAAATTTCATTATTATGGATAGCAATACTTCCTTTTGCGCCACGTGTAATTACTAAAATCTTTTTGAGCTGCTGACCAAAAGTAATGACATCTTGAAAATTTTTAGCGTTAATCAGTGATATAATTTCTTGCTCATTAGCAAAAGTGATATCTAGTTTATTGTTAACTAAATTTAAGAAATGTGGTTTATGCCTTTCAACACAAAATAGGTCAGATAACGACATGGCGACTTTATCTGCATTTTGTATTGCTTTTTCAAAAGCAGATCTCGGTTTACCATCATCCCATAAATAGCCCTCAAGAAAAATTAGTTCACTATTTTTAATTACGTTAATATCAACATCGTTCTCGCTTATATTTCCTGCAGTTCCAAGGAATGTGCACATTGTTCTTTCAGAGTCGGGTGTAATTAGTATTAAGCAGGTTCCAGTAGGTATCTCTTCCTTCTTTTTTGAATAAAAATAATCAACCTTTTCATTTTTTAAACCATCTTCATATTTTTGACCAAACTCATCATCACTTACCTTTCCAATAAAACCAACTTTATTGCCTAGTTGTGATAATCCAACAATAGAATTTGCAACAGATCCACCAGAGACAGTTTCTTCAATTCTGATAG
>Ga0209091_10002477_pt1 | contig 15520 bp, 11 predicted proteins | sample ArcticOcean_MG_C_6_FD_187438 | JGI IMG/M metagenome (GOLD analysis project Ga0209091, IMG submission 187438) | Marine microbial communities from western Arctic Ocean - ArcticOcean_MG_CB8_128 (SPAdes) (version 2) | ecosystem: Environmental > Aquatic > Marine > Oceanic | place: Arctic Ocean...
TGGGTCTGAAACCTGGAGATGTCTGTTCGATTGCGGCGGAAATTTGCAAAGAATGGTTGTTCGCTGATTTAGGGATCGTCTGCGCCGGCGGCATTACCAACGGCGTCTACCCGACTGATGTGTCAAACCAGGTGACATACCTGGTGAATGACAGTGGTACCCGCTTCTATTTCGCCGAGGATGAAGAACAGTTAGACAAAATTTTGGACGTTCGGGACAACACGCCCTCGCTCGAAAAAATTATCATCTTCGACATGGAGGGTCTGCGGAACTTTCAAGACGATATGTGTATCAGTTTCCAGGCGCTACTCGAGCTGGGCGCCGCCTACGAGACAGCGCACCCGGATGCCTGGACAACTTCAATTGATGCTGCGGACGCGGAAGACCTTTTAACACTGACCTATACGTCGGGCACCACCGGGCCGCCAAAAGGCGCGATGATCAGCCATCGCAATATGCTTTACATGATGATCACGCTACAACGGGTTTGCGGGATTTTTGAAAGTGATGAACAGGTCGGGTTTCTGCCGCTCGCCCATGTCGCCGGTCGGATGTTCTATACGTTCGCTACGATAGAAGCGAACTCGGTGATTAACCTGGTGGAAGATGTCGAAACCGTTACCCAGGATCAGCAGGAAATCGCACCGTCCATACATTTCGCGGTTCCCAGGGTCTGGGAAAAGCAATACAGCACCATTTCGATCAAGCTAAAAGAAGGGACCGCGTTCGGTCGATGGGCTTACGACCTTGCGATCAGGATAGGTTCAGCGGCCGCTGCTTACCGAAAGGCAGCAAAGCCCATCCCTTTGCTGTTGCGCGGCGCAGTATTTACCGCCGACCAACTTGTCTTAAAAAACATTCGACGAGTGCTCGGTATCAATGAAGCCAGGTGGCTGTCAACCGCTGCGGCACCGATTGCACCCGAACTCATCGACTGGTACTGGTCCCTGGGAAGGCCGATGTATGAAGTGTACGGACAAACAGAATGCACGGGCGTTATTACTGCCAACGAACCCGGCAAGTTGAAAATCGGCAGCGTGGGCCACGCTGCACCTGACGCGGAAGTCGTGCTCTCGGATGAGGGCGAGGTACTGTTGAAAAGTCCCGGCGTTATCCGTGGCTATTGGAACCAGACAGAAAAAACAGCTGAAACATTTAAGCAGGGCTGGCTGTATACCGGGGACGTCGGGCGAATTGACGAAGACGGATACATTTATGTCATCGATCGCATCAAGGACATCATCATCACCGCCGGCGGCAAAAACATCACCCCGAGTGAAATCGAGAACCAACTGAAGTTTTCCCCGTTCATCTCTGATGCTGTGGTTATCGGCGATAAACGGCCCTACCTGACCTGTCTTGTAATGATCGATCAGGAAAACGTGACCAAGTATGCGCAGGATCGAGACGTGCCATTCACTAACTACACCAGCTTATGTCACACTGACGCTGTTCAGGAATTGATCTGGGAAGAGATCGAAAAGGTTAACCAGAAGTTCGCCCGGGTGGAAACTATCAAGAAGTGTCGTCTGATCGACCAACTGCTCGACCCGGAAGACGAAGAACTGACACCAACCATGAAACTTAAACGAAAAGTCGTCAACGAAAAATATGCGGGAATGATCGATGAAATGTACTAATAAAGTCCTTCTTCTAGTCTCTTTACTCGCGCTCGCCAGTTGCGGTGGTGATAGCACCCTGGAAACCAGCGCAGTATCAGAAGCCACTCAGGGCGTGTCAGATTCAGAAATTATTTTGGGTAGCCACACTGACCTGTCAGGCCCTGTTGCGATCTGGGGAGTGGGTTCAATCAACGGCGCACGAATGCGCTTCGAGGAGGCGAATGAGGCCGGTGGCGTAAATGGTCGCCAGATCAAGTTTGTCGTCGAAGACACTCAGTACCAGATTCCAAGGGCGATCCAGGCTGCAAACAAACTGATTAATCGCGACAAAGTGTTCGCCATGGTGCTGGCCCTTGGGACACCCACCAACAATGCCGTACTCACCCAGCAACTGAAAGCGGGCATACCGAACATGTTCCCCGTGACCGGCGCACGAAGCATGGTTGAGCCATACCATGATCTGAAGTTTGCTCAGCGTGGCATCTACTATGATGAAATCAGGGCTGGCGTGAAGTACTTCCTGCAAGAGATGGGCAAGGAAAAGCCCTGTGTCATCTACCAGGACACGGACTACGGGCAGGAAATCCTTGAGGGTGCGGAAGACCAGCTCAAGGAAATGGGCCAGGCGCTGGTAGGTGTTTCTGCGCACAAACCCACAGAATCCGAATTTACGGCCTCTATCATTCGACTTCGTAACGCCCAGTGTGATGTTGTGTTTATGGGTACGATCCACAGAGATACCATTTTGATTCTGGAAGCCGCGAGGAAAATGAAATTTGACGTCGTTTTCGTCGGCAACAATGCGGCCTACGGGCAGGTCATTGCCGAGCAGGAAAGCGGTTCCGGTGAGGGTTATCACGCCTTTGTACATATGGCGAAGCTTTACAAGGAAGATGGTCTATCGGATATAGTTAAACGCTGGTGGGATCGCTACGAGGCACGCTTCAACGTCGAGCCTGGCATCCCCGCCATGGAAGGATACCGGGCAGCGGATCTTGTTGTCACCGCGCTCGAGAATGCAGGCCCTGACCTCGACAAGGCCGGTTTCCTGGCTGCGACCGAAGCGATCGAGAACTACCAGGATATCTTTGGATATCAAATCCAGTTCGGCCCCGGAGATCACAAAGGCGTGAGCGAATCCCTGCTATCCGTGGTTGAAGACGGCAAGTGGAAGACGTTGGCAACCGCCATCACCTACTAGTCGAGCGCTGACCCATCAGCATTTTTCACCGCGCAATTGGCAACCTGGTTATTCCGGCCACCTTCCTGATCGCGGTATCCGTGATCGCCTTAAATCTTCAGCGACTACCCCCTGCTCCCGACACACTATGGTTAATTGGCCCCAGTGTCGCGCTCGCAATCTCAGGTACCCTGGCGTTAGCCTACAACCGATCCAGGGTTTTCTTTTCCTGCATCACCCTCGCTTTTTGTCTCTGGCTACGCGGCCAACAAATGGCCTCCGACTTCGAGGAATTTATCGTCATGGGGTGCGTGCCACTCAATTTTCTGCTGATTTGTTTTTTCCGGGAACGCGGTGTATTTACTAACCAAGGATTAACCCGACTGTTTTTCTTTACCGTGGCGATCGCACTCACTATCTACCTGATCAAGCAACAGTGGATCCTGCCAGGTCTGCTGACCGACCCCCTGGGTGAGCCGGCCTCGCTTGTCCTTCAGCACTCGCCCTTTCACCAGGTGACCAGCCTGCTCTTGGGTATTTCCATTCTGGGCTGCATTATCCTGATGGGCTTCGATAACACTCCTATCACCCAGGGACTCACCACTGCACTCGGTGGACTGATTCTGGGTTATATTTTAGCGGTCGACCGTGGTTGGGAAATTTTTCTGATGGCCGGCAGCCTGTATATGGGTGCCAACATCATTCGAGATTCGCACAACATGGCCTATCGAGATGAATTGACCGGCCTGCCCCACCGCCGCGCCCTTAATGAGCTGTTTGATTCCCTTGGCAGCACCTACAGCCTGGCGATGCTGGACGTCGATCACTTCAAAAAATTCAATGACGCCCACGGACACGATCTTGGTGACCAGGTGCTGCAAATGGTAGCGTCGCGCATCGCGCAGGTGGGAGGCGGCGGTAAGGTATTCCGCTATGGCGGAGAAGAATTCTCCGTGGTCTTTGCACGAATGGATAAAGAAGACGCTTTTTACCATCTTGATGAGGTCCGAAAATCCATCGAGAACTACGAAATGGTTATACGAAAGGAACCGCGCGAGAACGAAGCAGCGGAGCCAAACGGCAAGAAGCTGCGGGAAAAAGGCTCCTTCAGGCGTGCCAGCGAAAAGGTCTCAGTGACTATTTCTATCGGCGTCGCCGATCGTACAGTGAGCGGGCAAACACCCTTTGATGTTCTTAAAGCGTCGGATGAAGCTTTGTACGCCGCAAAGAAAGCCGGTCGAAACAAGGTTAGTATGAGCAGTTAGGCATCAGCATCAACAACGAATACAAGGAAGCGCCATGACCAAACCTGATGGAATCAATTTACTGACCGATACCGCTTCGCTGATCGCAATTAACGGTGAACCCTCTACTAACACCACCGTAAAAAAAATCACGCAACTGGAGCGGCACAGTAAAAACTTCATTGCCAGAAGTCCATTCTGCCTGCTTGCCACCTCTTCCAGCGAAGGCTGCGATGCGTCTCCACGTGGCGATGCGCCAGGCTTTGTGTACTGCCTTGATGACACTACCCTGTTAATTCCAGAAAGGCCTGGAAACAGGATTGCTGACAGCATGAGGAACATTATTAACCATTCCGAAATGGGGCTGCTGTTCCTGATCCCCGGCCGGGATGACACCTTGCGAGTAAATGGCCGCGGATACCTTACGAATCACCCACCCTACCTTGAACTACTTGCGGCCCAGGCAAAAACACCTAAACTCGCCATCGTACTTGATGTCACCGAGCTCTATTTCCACTGTGCCAAAGCCTTTATTCGGTCTGGCTTATGGGACATCAACAGGCATATGCCAGCGGACGAACTGCCAACCCTTGGTACAATGATTTTGGAACAGATAACCGGAGAAGCACCTTCAAAAGAGCTACAGGACAATATTGACAAGGCTTTAGAAGAGGATTCCAGGGAGAATCTGTACTAGAACACTCATAGCCCAGGCCCTTTCGTTACACCAGTTGCCCCCTTTAGGCCAAAGTTGTAATATTACAGTATTAATAATTTCACCCAAACTACTGTAATATTATGAAACCCGGCAACTTCATCCTGGACCTGCTTCGCACGTACGGCCAAAAGGGCACCAGCGCGCAAAATCTGATGTCCAGTTCCAGGATGTTCAACTTCAGTGAAAACCTAATTCGAGTCACTCTTTCTCGCCTGGTTGCACGTGGCCTTATAGAAAATTTCGAACGAGGCCATTATCGACTCGCTGAACTTTCTGACCCTATTACTGAATTCATTGAGGAATGGCGTCTCGGGGAGTCCAGGCGAAGACCATGGAAAGAAGGATCATTTCTAATGGTGCAGTCAGCACAACCAACAGACAAAGAAAAATGGCTTCTGACTTCAACTGGTTTCAGACAGCTTCGAGCCGAACTCTGGCTGAGGCCTGACAATCTGCGCAGAACCGGTACCTTGCTGACCAGCTGGCTAAATGAGCTAGGCCTGTCTGACGAACCCATCGTTGGCGAACGGCTGATGCTTCAGAAGAAGGATTACCGTTCGCTTGTCGATGACTACCGTATCAACAAACTCGACCAACTATACCTGGACTTTGTTTCCAGACTTGAAAGCAGTACCGATAACCTGCAGAAGAAACCCACGAACCTCGCAATGATCGAAAGTTTCACACTGGGCGGCAAAGCACTTCACCTGCTGGCAAAGGACCCTTACCTGCCAGCCGAACTCCAGGATCCCCGGAATCGAGAGCGCTTATGGCAGACAATGCTGCGATACGATGAACTGGGCCGCAGCATCTGGTCACCCACGCAGGGCAGCATGCCTACATCAATCACAAGCTTTGGATAAAGGACAACATGACAACGAACATTCGAGAGCTACTCACCGCCGAGGAACTAGCCAGGGTAACGAGAAAAGATGACCTGATAGCGGCGTGCATCGTGCTGTTCGACTGGGCCATGGTCATCGGGCTTTTCGTCCTGGCTGCAGCATTTCCCAATCCAGTGACAATGCTATTTACCGTGCTTCTCCTCGGTGGGCGGCAAATGGCCTTCGGTGTGCTCGTTCATGAAACCGGGCATAAATCATTTTTCACTTCACAGAGCGCTAACGACTTCGTTGCAACCTGGCTTTCCGGCTACTGGGTTTTTTCTGACAAAGACTCCTATATGAAGGGGCACCTGATGCATCACAAGGATTGTGGAACGGTTGATGATCCGGACCTGAAAAATTTTGACGCCTACCCTGTCTCTAGCACCAGTTTCAAACGAAAAGTATTAAGAGATATCACCGGAAAGATTGGCTGGCGACGGATCGTATCGATTGGTCGATCACTGTACCGTTTCAATGAGTTGAAACCTGGTGTAAAAAAAATGTTGGCTGGCGGCGTCATCTGTAACCTTGCACTTTTGCTGGCGCTGTCCGTCGCCGGATTCGCGGAGTTGTACGCGCTGTGGGTGATCGCGTTTATGACCAGCCACATGTTGATCACCCGTATTCGGCAAATCGCAGAACATGCCGCGGTGCCAGATCATTTTGATCCTGATATTCGGCTGAACACCAGAACCATATACATCAGTTGGTTAGAAGCTTTGCTGGTGGCGCCCCACGGCCTGAACTTCCATCTTGAACATCACCTGATAGCCTCTGTACCGATCTACAGGCTTCGGGAGTTACATCAAATATTGCTGGATAAGGGCTACTACGAAGGGATTGAGTTCCCTAAAGGATATCTGGGTCTGTTACGACGGGTCACCTACGCAACGTAGGAGCCGAGCTCTATGTCTGGTCTGTTTCAGACGAGTCTTGCGGGGCTGGTGAATCGGGCGACTCACTCTGCTCTGAGTTGATCCGCTCGAAGATTTCTTCACGGTGTACCGCGACTTCCTTCGGTGCATCTACGCCTATCCTGACCTGATTACCTTTCACGCCCAATACCGTGACCGATATGTCATTGCCTATCATTAACGTCTCACCGACTCGTCGGGTCAATATAAGCATGATATTGCTCCTTTGGTAATGCCTGCACTTCCGCAGCGGCGGAAGCACTCCGGGTGATTCAGGTCAGTTAACCTCTTCTGACAACTCAAAAGCAGAATGTAGCGCTCTTGCCGCCAGCTCCAAATACTTCTCTGCAAGGACAACTGAGATTTTAATTTCAGAAGTCGAAATCATCTGGATATTAATCGATTCGTCAGCCAACACTTTAAACATCCTGCTGGCCACACCGGCATGGGAACGCATTCCAACACCAACCAATGACAACTTAGCGATTTTGTTGTCGCCCGACACCTCTCTAGCATCAATGTTTTTTGCAATATTTTCCAGAATCTGTTTCGCCTGGTTGTAGTCATCTCGCCGAACGGTAAAAGTGAAGTCTGTGCTCATGTCCGCAGCCACGTTCTGAACTATCATGTCTACTTCAATATTCGCATCGCTGATTGGGCCCAGAATAGCCGAAGCAATACCGGGCACATCTTTGACACCCAATATCGTTAACTTTGCCTCGTCACGGGTAAACGCTATCCCTGAAATGATTGGTTGCTCCATTGAATCGTCCTCTTTCGTGATCAACGTGCCAGGTTTTTCTTCAAAGCTAGACAACACTCGAAGGGGCACCTGGTACTTACTGGCAAACTCTACCGCCCTGGTATGCAGAACCCTGCTACCTAAGCTGGCCAACTCCAACATTTCCTCGAACGTCATCTGCTTAAGACAACGGGCACCTTCAACAACTCTCGGGTCAGTCGTAAAGACGCCTTCCACATCTGTATATATCTGGCACTCATCAGCCTTCAGCACTGCCGCGAGAGCAACGGCCGTTGTATCCGAGCCGCCACGCCCCAAGGTTGTTACGTGGCCCTTTTGATCGATACCCTGGAATCCCGCTACTACCGGAACGATGCCATCTGAGATCTTCGCCTGGAGCACTGTTTCGTCAATTTCCAGGATCCTCGCTTTGCTGTGCTCGCTGTCTGTCAGGATACTGGCCTGCCAGCCTAAAACTGATTCTGCTTTAACCCCATGTTTCAGCAAGGTCATCGCCAACAGGGCTATGGTTGCCTGCTCACCGGTGGACAGCAAAACATCCAGTTCACGGCGAGCATCCAACCCATCGTAATTGACCTCATTCGCCAACGACACAAGACGGTCGGTTTCATCACCCATTGCTGAAACGACGACCACCACATCGTGTCCTGCATTCCTTGAACGAATAATGCGCGCAGCAATATTTTCGATTCGCTCAACCGATGCGACGGAGGTTCCACCAAATTTTTGGACAAACAACGACATGCGGCCTTAACCGGTTTTGAAAGGGCGCCTATTTAATAGAAATTTGACGAAAAAAACTACAGAAGATTTCGGGCAAATTGCTCAACACTCGCCAAAGCCGCTGGTAGTGAGTCCGGATCAGAGCCTCCAGCACGTGCCATATCGGGGCGCCCACCACCCTTACCACCTACCTGTGAGGCTATGTGGTTCACCAGGTCTCCGGCGTGAAATCGATCTGTCAGGTCCTTGGTTACCCCGACAATCAGGCCTACTTTCCCCTCACTGACCGTGCCAAGAACAATGATTCCACTGCCGATCTTGTTTTTTAGCTGGTCAAGCACATCCGGCAATGATTTTGGGTCCGCACCATCCAACTGACTGACGACAAGCTTCACTCCCCCCAGATCAATGGCAGATTCAGCAATATCTGGACCTACACCGCCGGTCGCCAGCTTTCGGTTGAGATCCGTAATCGTTTTCTCCAGCTTCTTATTCTGGTCAATCAACGCACGCAACTTATCCGCCAGATTGTGGTTGTCAGCTCGAACCAGACTGCCTGCTTGCGATAGTAGGTCTTCATTGCTTTCAACCTGCGTCAGCGCGGCCAAACCGGTGATTGCTTCAATTCTTCTAACCCCGGAGGCTACTCCCTGCTCTGATACAATCCTGAAAATACCAATGTCCCCGGTACGTGCGGCATGAGTTCCACCGCAAAGTTCCACTGAGAACCCATCACCCATTGTCAGTACGCGAACCTCTGCGCTGTATTTTTCGTCAAATAGTGCCATGGCACCCTTGTTACGCGCCGATTCCAGGTCCATTACTTCCGTTTCAATAGCACTGTTAGCTCGAATTTCGGTATTAACCAGTCGTTCTATTTCTCGCAACTGTTCTCTGGATACTGGTTCAAAATGGGAAAAATCGAACCGGAGGCGCTCTGCATTAACCAGCGAGCCGCGTTGGTTAACATGTTCACCAAGAATCTTACGTAGGGCTGCATGCATTAAATGTGTCGCAGAGTGATTTAAACGCGTCGCATCTCTTAGCGGTCGATTGACAACCGATTGAACTTTGTCCCCTACAGCCAAGCTTCCGTTAACCGGCTTTCCTTGATGTAGGAAAGCATCACCGCTTTTGACTGTATCGGTGACGTCCAACACCACGCCATCTGCAATCAGTTGCCCGGTATCCCCAGCTTGCCCACCCGATTCAGCATAGAAAGTTGTTCTATCAAGAACAACCAGGGCTTGCTGGTCTGCGTCAGCCTGATCAACCTGAGCGCCATCAACAATGATGCCTATGACCGTTGACTCATCTTCCAGCGAATCGTATCCAACGAACTCGGTAACATCGCTGAGCTGCAAATCACCGGTATCAGCAGAGCCAAACTGGCTCGCCGCACGCGCCCTTTCCCGCTGGATTTCCATTTCACGATCAAAGCCAGCCATATCCAGAGTCAGGTTCCGCTCTCTGGCAATATCAGCAGTCAAGTCGGTTGGGAATCCATAGGTGTCATAGAGCTTGAACACCACTTCACCCGGAATTTCCTTTCCATCAAGCTGCGAAATCGCGTCAGTAAGAATCCGCATACCCTGATCGAGGGTCAGCTCAAACTGTTGCTCTTCTTTAAGGAGCACTTTTTCTACCTGGCTGCGGGTTTGTGCAATCAAGGGGTAGGCATCACCCATCTGGGTAACGACTTCCCCGACGAGTTGGTGAAAGAACGGGCCACTGGATTGGAGCTTGTGGCCGTGCCTGAGCGCCCGGCGAATAATCCTGCGGATAACATAGCCCCTTCCCTCGTTAGAGGGTACGACCCCATCAGCGATCAGGAACACTGCAGCTCGAATGTGATCTGCAATGACTTTTAACGAAGGGTTATCCAGGTCAGTGGCTTGGAGAAGCCCAGCGGCTTTTTTAATCAGCGCCTGGAACAGATCAATTTCATAGTTGTTATGTACACCCTGCAATACCGCTGCCAGTCGTTCCAGTCCCATGCCGGTATCGACACACTGTTTAGGCAAGGGCGTTAAGGTGCCATCTGCGGACCTGTCATACTGCGTAAACACTAGGTTCCAGATCTCGATGTACCTGTCCAGTTCACCATCTTTCGATCCCGGCGGGCCACCAGGCACTTCCGGCCCGTGGTCGTAGAATATTTCTGAAGAAGGACCGCAAGGTCCGGTATCGCCCATAGTCCAGAAGTTATCATCGTCGCCGAGCCGAGTAATGCGCTGAGGATCAAAACCAACTTTCTCTATCCAGATTTGCTCTGCCTCATCGTCACTGTCGTGAACGGTGACCCAAAGCTTGTCCGCGGGCAACCCAACAACTTCCGTCAGGAACTCCCACGCAAAGACAATGGCGTCTTCCTTAAAATAGTCGCCAAAACTAAAGTTACCCAACATTTCAAAAAACGTATGGTGCCGCGCTGTATAACCGACGTTATCCAGGTCGTTGTGTTTACCACCCGCCCTTACGCAACGCTGGCAACTAGCCGCCCTGGTATAGCCACGGTCTTCACGGAAGGCGAAAGAGTCCTTGAATTGAACCATGCCTGCATTGGTAAACAGCAGGGTTAGATCATTGCCAGGCACCAGGGACGACGACTCAACGATCGTATGACCTTTACCTTCGAAGTAACTCAAAAATGCGCTGCGGAGCTCGCGGCTATCCATATCTAATAAACCATTTCATGTCTAACAAATAAAAACCCAGCGAACCAATATTCAGCAACGAGCTCGACAGACAAAAAAACAAAAAAGGTAAGATACAGAAATTAAGCTAAGGGAGCCATAGAAAGCGTCATCTTGGTTCACGCCGGCCACAGTGATAGCCATTAACAGCTAGTGTTAGAGCCTAATATAAACTGGAGATATGGTCGTAAGAAAAACCGCGCTGCTGCATAAATCGTGATATTCGCGCCCTGGTTTTTATATCGAGAGTTTCCATATCAAGAGTTTCCATATCAAGAGTTTTAATATCTGCCACCTTGCCAAGCTCATCTCCGAACTTCTTGACGGCAACTGACCGAGCCAGTGCCGCGAAATCAACGCCGCATTCTTCAAAAGCGGTTGATATGATTTCATCGCCAACCTGCTTGGCACGCAGCTCCACTTTAATCTTGACGGGGCCCTGCCCCCTATTAGTTCTTGCGCGTATAAATGCTCCAGCGAGCCTGCGGTCACTCTGCAAGCCCTCATCGGTCAGCTTGCTGATTTCCTGTTCAAAGAGCTCGGGATTATCACCAAGACGCCGGGTTAGTTTAAGTAAAAGCTCATAGCGAGAATGTTCTCTGCGCGCCAACAAATCCATTGCGGCGCGGCGAACATCTGAGGGCTTAATGTCTGTCATTTTCCTTCATTAGAGCTGCCCGATTAGTACTGCCTAATTAGTACTGCAGCGTTAAGACTACCGCCGTCAACGCCGGTTTGCTTTAAACTCATGTTGTTATCGCTCTCAGGCACCCGAAATAGGCGTGACATTATCCATGTCTTCATCTTCCGAGCCTTCGTCGTGATCAAGCAGCTTCGCCCTAATCTGTTGCTCGATGTCTACAGCAATGTGTGAATTCTCTGTGATATATTCACAGGCATTCTTCTTGCCCTGGCCAATACGTTCGCCCTTGTAGCTATACCAGGCTCCGGCTTTATCTACCAGATTAAGCTGGACACCCAAGTCGATCACTTCACCCATATGATAGATACCCTTGCCGTACATAATCTGGAATTCGGCTTGCTTAAAGGGAGGCGCAACCTTGTTCTTGATTACCTTGACGCGGGTTTCGTTACCGATAACCTCATCGCCTTCTTTGACAGCCCCAATGCGGCGTATGTCCAGCCGAACAGAGGAATAAAACTTCAGCGCGTTACCGCCAGAGGTAGTCTCAGGGCTACCAAACATCACGCCAATTTTCATTCGGATCTGATTAATAAAGATAACCAGGGTATTTGAATTTTTGATGTTACCCGCCATCTTACGCAGCGCCTGACTCATTAGCCGGGCCTGCAGTCCAACATGATGGTCACCCATATCGCCCTCGATTTCTGCTTTCGGGGTCAATGCAGCGACTGAATCCACAATCACCACGTCAACAGCGCCAGATCTGACCACCATGTCGCAAATTTCAAGCGCCTGCTCACCCGTGTCCGGCTGGGAAACCAGCAGGTCATCAATATTTACGCCAAGATTCTGCGCATATAGTGGATCCAGAGCATGCTCTGCATCGATGAAGGCACAGGTTCCGCCTGCTTTTTGGGCCTCCGCAATGACCTGCAGGGTCAGGGTTGTCTTGCCCGAAGACTCCGGGCCATAGATCTCAACAATTCGCCCACGAGGCAATCCACCTATCCCCAGCGCAATATCCAGGCCCAGAGAACCGGTCGATATTGCCGGGATTTTCTCCAGAGGAGAATCACCAAGCCGCATTATGGCGCCCTTGCCAAACTGCTTCTCGATCTGGGAAAGTGCTGCTGTTAGCGCCTTCTCTTTTTGAGAGTCTTTTTGAGAGTCTTTTTGCGAACCGCTATTTTCAAGGTCGGACATTGTTTTTCCTCTTTGTTTTTTAACTGGTTATATATACAGTATTATCCATATATTCATTTAAACGCCAAATGCTTTTTCAACTTGTTTTGATTCGCCCAGGTTCCCGTCGAATCGACGGTTTAATCTGACAGGCGCTCGCGTTGACCACCCTGCCTCGTAGCACCACATCCTCACCGAGCTTGCTGCCAGCCCCCGTCGGGCAAGCAGATAGTCTCAGGTGGGGTTGGTTGCGGATGTAGGAGAAGGATGAAAGCCATATAGGCTTTCATCTGGTCGAGCCAAATGCTGCAGGCGACACCTGCGCTCAAGCGATGGTTGGAAAATGAGTACAGCAAACCGAACCGACACAAAACATCATTGATGATTTCAAGTGGTAAGGAGAGCTGGCAGCTATCTCACAGCTCATCTGCACAACCAACAGTAATCGTAAACAGGATGCATTCATTGAAGATCTTAAAGATCTTCAAAATTTTACTGACAACTGATTTGATCGTCCTCTGACCCTTGCCCATAGCATTGACGGAAGGTACCTTGTAGGAAACACATCAGCGGGTACTCCATGACTTTTGCTATTCCTGAAGCCGACGCCAGCCTTGAGATTTGTTGGGATAACATTGGCGTGCCGCATATTTTCGCTAATTCTATTCCAGATGCCTTTAGAGGCATGGGCTATGCCTGCGCGAACGAACGCCTATGGCAACTGCACTTGAGTAACCTATACGCCACTGGCACGGCAGCCAGCGTCATGGGTGAGAAACATATACCTCAGGATCTGATGCACAAGGCGTTTAATGTTACAGCGAGAGAAGTGCCAGACTCCCCGGGTGACTATATTGTTGACGCCTACCTTCAGGGCGTTAACGCCTACGTTGATTCGCTTGATGAGGTGCCACCAGAATTCCTGAAGGCCGGCACGGAGCCCAGACACTACACACGCCATGATGTTGCCTCACGTTATCGCTTCACAGGCTGGTTTCAACATAAGACTTGGCTAGAGAAAATTTACCTTGGAAAACTTATGGCAGAACACGGCGTGGACTATTTTCGCCATCATGTGCTTAGGTTTTCTAACGAAGATGCTATGTGCGTCGAGGCCCTTCGAGACGCATTGCTTGGTATCGACATGAACGTCGCAAAATTACTTTTCCCTCATGAGACGAGGCTGAGCGGCAGCAATAATTGGGCAATCAATGGTGCGTTATCTGCGTCTGGGTTTCCGATGTTAGCAACCGATCCACATCAACCCCATAGTATTCCGAACACGTTCTTCTATTCGCATTTGAGTGCGCCGAATTGGGATGCCTTTGGCGCCAGTTTCCCCGGCGTGCCTTACTTTATGATGGGACACAATCGAGACGTGTCCTGGGGGCTAACCACAGGTTTCGTCGATACTTATGATGTCTTTGTCGAGAGTGAGGCGCCTGGCAACACTCAAAGTTACACCGTCGATGTCGCTAACCAACCTTCACGCAGCTTCACGGTGAGTGAATCCCCCCACGGCCCTATTCTTGAGTCACTGACAGACGCGCTGGGCTTCACGGATCTGCGGGGAGCAGGAAGTATCACCGCGCTTGATTGGGCCATGAGAGATCAACCCACTTCCGCGGGTGTTCTGGCGCTGATGCCATTAGCCAAGAATTCACAGCAACTGGGCGATGCATTGTTTGAGAACGATATCTGCCCGTTGGTCAACAACATTATCTGCGTCGATAGACACAATGATATGCATCGCTATATAGCCACGACGCTGCGACACCGATCAGGCAGTGGTGCAAACCATGCGGAACAAGGTGTGACAGGCGTTGTGCCTTTGCCCGGCAGCAACCCCGACTACGATTTTCGATTAAGTACCGCGGCTGAATTGCTCGTTGAATCGAACCCGTTAGAGAAGTACACCTTAACTGCCAACAACGACACTATGGGTGATTCGGGTAGCTATCCGATTCATAATTTTCCTACCCACGATGCCAGGGCAAAACGGATTGATGAATTACTGCAAAAGCGGGGATCCAATTTCACGACAGCATACTTCGCAGATATGCAGTTGGACTTGCTGGATGTTAGAGCCAGAGAGCTGGTACCGAACATATTGCAGTCGCTAAAATCCCAACCCCAACATGAAAGATTAGAAACGGCGATCAAACTCCTGTCTGATTGGGACTATGTGGCGACCACAGACTCAAAGGCTGCTTGCATTTTCTACCCCCTGTTGGAAAAACGTTCGCACATTCAATTTATGGAAACCGTTCTAGGTAAGAGCCCTTTGATCACCACAATGTCAAGTATTGCACCTGCACTCAATCGCTTCGATATCAGCCATTTCATGGCAGAGGGATCGCCCTGGCGTGCCCACAGAGACACGCTTGATAAGATCATCGCCGACAATGTGATAGCTATCGTTGACTATCTGACAACCAACTACGCTGATGATTGGTCGTGGGGCAAGATACACCAAATTCACTTCGGCCATTCACTACGTAAGCACAAACCATGGCAGGCTATGCAGGTGGGTCCTGATCCTATTGGCGGCAGCGCTACCACGCTGCGCATGGCACAACATAATCCTCCGGTTAAAGGCAGTATTGAACAGGAGGTTTATCATGGCCCTGCATTTCGTTGGATTGTCGACATGGCAGACCCACTTCGGTTTAAGTTTGTCATTGCCGGCGGGAACGGCGGGAGGCCTGATAGCGAGTATGTTTCAGATCACTATACGGCCTGGCTAAAAGGCGATTACTTCGATATGTCGCTGGTAAGGGAAGAAATGAACATCGTCCGGCAGGATAAAGCTTCAACAACAGGGGCGGAGTAATTACCCGGTGTAAAGTACCGGCGTAAACGCACCAACTTCCCAATCTGACGTTGACCATTCTCTGGCGGAAAACTGACTCCCCCAACATTTATTCTAAGCAGGCATTTTGAAG
>Ga0209091_10002480_pt1 | contig 15514 bp, 13 predicted proteins | sample ArcticOcean_MG_C_6_FD_187438 | JGI IMG/M metagenome (GOLD analysis project Ga0209091, IMG submission 187438) | Marine microbial communities from western Arctic Ocean - ArcticOcean_MG_CB8_128 (SPAdes) (version 2) | ecosystem: Environmental > Aquatic > Marine > Oceanic | place: Arctic Ocean...
CGCGTGAAATACTAAATGTGCAGTTCGAGCGATTAAACTTCATGGAGGGAAAGCGTCGAGAAGTTCTTATGAATGGCTATAAAATGGGTAAACCAATTATCGTCCAAGATAATAAGGATGGTCTTCGTTTTAAAGTTAAAGTGGAGAATCTTACTGATGGTCACAATGCCCCAACTGGATTTGCTGCAGAGAGGCAAGTGTTTGTTCAGGTCACTGTGACTGATAGTGCGGGTAAGGCAATCTTTAAGTCAGGGGATTTAGATCCGAATGGGGATGTGAGAGATCATGAGTCGACCTATGTTCATAACGGTGAACTTCCCTTAGACCCTTATCTTTTTGATCTTCGGGGAAGAGTTTTGGTGACGAATAGTCGTGGTGGAGAAAGAGAAGTTGTTATTCCGGTTCCCTATCCTCTCACGACAATTCCATTTCTCAGGCCAACCACTCGCTCACTTATTCTGACTGGTGAAAGCCCTGTGGAGAGAATAAATAGGAGAAGTCTTGCTCCTAAGGATTATAAGTGGGCGGAATATACTGTTGACAGCGATTTGCTTACGGGTAACGGACCATATAAGGCTAAGATTGATTTTATTGCTGGGATGGCGCCAGCCAATTTGATCGGAGCTATCAAAGGGCAGGGTTTTGATTATGCTATGAGTGCCCGAGAAGTTGCTGATAAAGTTGCGGCAGGATATCAGACCCTTTACAGCGAGGAAATAACGTTTAAGACTGACGCTAATCATGCTGAGAAGGTTGCACAAACATCTAAAAAGGATTTGAAAGTCTGGAACACAACAATTTCAGATGTTATTGTGAATATTTTTAAATAGTTTTAGATTGTGAGATGGTCTATGTAACCGTCTCACAGGAAAAGATTTTTCATTGATTAAGAGGAGGTCAATGTTGAGAAGTTTTTATTTTTTGGGTTTCCGCGATATTGTGCTTGGCGCATTTTTCATGGCCTTAGCGCTGTGTTCTGCTAATACTGCTATTGCTGATTTATTCCCACTGGGTGAAAGTGTTAGTACAAGTCGTTTTTCCGATGAGAAAATACAGCTTTTAGTTCCGTCTGATACAGGGAACCGGCCTCCTCTGATTTATGAGTCGGGTGATAATTTTCTTGGTGTTGGTGATGTGCAAGAAGGTTATACGACACCTTGGGGTGCTGTATGGCAGCCTCAATTCTGGGTTTTTGGGACGCTTAGGACCGGTTTGTTTTATTTCGATAATGGAGTCAGGGCTCCGTCAACCGAATGGGCTACACGCTTAAATTTATTTGCCAATCTGCAATTAACTCACACTGAGAAAATAATAATTGGAGTTCGTCCATTAGATAGGAACCAGTTTAACCGCTTTACTCGTCTTCAGTTAAATGATGAGTTCGGCTCCAGCAAAATTGAACCAAACCTTGATGTTAGAACATTCTTTTTTGAGGGGGATTTTGGTAGTTTGTTTCCGGACCTTGATCCGAAGGGTAGCAAGCCTATCGATTTGGGTTTTTCCATAGGCAGGCAAGCTCTAACATTTCAGAACGCGATAATGATCAATGATACAATTGATGGAGTGGGTCTCGTTCGGAATAATATAAGATTTGCAGGTATTTCGGGTATGAGAAGTACTGTTTTTTACGGATGGAATGAGTTGGATCGTGCTGATGCGGTAACTCGGAAGAACAGTGACTTGATTGGTTGGTTCAACTCTATTGATACTCCTGGCGGTACAAAGAACATTGATATGATCTTTATCAATGACAATCGCGAAGGTGGAGATAGTTTTAATATTGGTGGGTCCTCGATCCAACGTATCGGCCATTATAATACGGCTTTTAGAATCAATCACTCACATGCGGAAAATGAGACTTCAAAGGCTCGCTCGGGAACACTTTACAGTACTGAGGTATCGTGGACACCTTATAGGTCTGACGATATAATGTATGTGAATTCTTTTTATGCGGATGGGCGTTATACGCAGGCCGGTCGAGAGTCAGTTGTTGGAGGGCCATTGGGTGGATTAGGAATTTTGTTTGCGTCTCCTAGTCTGGGCAACTTCTTGTCAGAGCTCGATAACTTCACTAATGAGGAGGCAGGGCTTGTTATTGGTTACGAGGCTTTCTGGTCAGATGGGCAGCAGGCGAACAATCACCGTAGAAGTTTAACCTTGGAGTTGGCGGGAACAAAGGATTTAGATGGCAGCGGTTTTGATGATTTTGCATTTGGATTTGAATTTCGCACTAGATTGGCCCACAGAATACAATGGCAGTTAGATTCATCATACTCGGTCTTAGAGAAGCGTGACGACGGGGTCACAATTCGGACAGAAATTCGTTACCAGTTTTAATTTAAATAATAGTTAAGGCTAAATAAAAGAGAGGGTGTCATGGAAATCGATAAGAGTTACTTTTTTTCCAAATTTTTTTTTCTTTCTGGAGTGTTAATAGCTTTCATTGGTTTATCCTCTGTAGCAAGCGCAGAACCTTTTGTGAAGGGTGCGAAACTTTGTCAAGAATGTCATGAAGAAGAATTTAAGGTATGGGAAAAGACAAAACATTTTAAGTCTTTTCGTGCTGTCCATCGAGAACCCAAGGATGCCAGTAAACCTTCCCCGAAAAAAATATTAAAAGCAGTGGGTGGACAAAAGCGCATGAAGCGTAATGAGACTTGCAATCTCTGTCATTACACTCTTGAGAAAAAAAATGCAGGAGCGAAGCCTCAAGCGAAGTCAGGGACCTCTTGTGAAAGTTGTCACGGGGCTTCCTCCGACTGGTTGTCCTTGCATGATAATTATGGTGGCAAAAATGTTAAAAGGGAAGCCGAAGCTGCGGATCATAAAGCAAAACGAATTAAAGACTCGAAAGAGGCGGGTTTGATTTGGCCGACTATGAAATATGAAGTCGCGGAAAACTGTATGACCTGTCATGGTCTTGCGAACCCAAACTTGAAAGCAGATGATCTTGCAAAAATGCTGGGAGCAGGGCACCCGATTAATCCTGATTTTGAACTGGTGAAGTATTCCCAGGGATCCGTGAGGCACAGGCATTATCCGCCGAACATGAAAGTCAATGCAGAGATGACCTCTAAAAAACAGGCGGAATTCTTTGTGATTGGGCAAGCGGCAGCATTGGTTTCTGCGACAGGCGTTATGTCTAAATCCAATGAACCCAAGTATGTAGAAGCGCAAAAAAAACGTGTTGAAAATGCCAAGGCCGCTCTTTCTGGTGTTTCTGAGGCAGCAGAGTTATTGGCTTCTCCCAGCCGGGAAAATGCTTTGAAGTTTGCAGCTGCAATTGCGGATAAGGACTTAACGGGTGCTGTTGGTAGCAAGCTACCTGCCAAGGGGGATTATAAATAAACGTGATCCAAGACATTTTTTTTGGATGTTACTTAGAGGTTAAAGTGAGTCTGCGAAAAATATTACCCTCTGGGTCTTTTTCATATGTTGAAGGAGTAGGTCGGTGACTATAACTACTCAATCACGTCCTCAGCGTTGGGATCAACCGTTTGGTTCCGAAATGACGGACGCAGATGTTGAACGCTTGTTAGGCGTTCCTGAGATTCAGGCAATAGAAGCAGATAAATTTCCTTCGGGTATTTCCCTTAAGGGAATTCTCAGGAATGATGTTCGGATAATGAGATATAAAGTGGGTGACATTGTCATCCGCGAAGGTGACTATGGGAACTCGGCTTTTCTTGTTCTGAACGGTTCTTTGCGTGTGGTGTTGGCACCTGGCCTTCCCGGGGAAATGCTGGGCCGTAGAAAAATTAAGAAAAAAAATATCTGGCAAGCTCTAAAACAACTCTGGAACCAAAAAAAAAATCCCGAATTCAGGGATATCCAAAACTATAATAATAAATCAGGTGTTCGTGAAAGTGCTGTTCTAGGTTCTTCCCACGTTTTCCTTCAAGATGTTCCCGCCGTCCTTGATTCCAATAAAACCGCTGTGCTTGAAGGAGGAGCCCTGTTCGGAGAACTAGCCGCTTTAGGAAGAACTCCCAGAACCGCTTCTATATTCGCAGGAAAAGACTCTGAACTTCTGGAGATCAGATGGCAGGGGCTGAGGGAAATCCGCAAATACGATGAAGGATGGAGAAGATTGATTGACCAACGATATCGGCAAAATGCTCTCAAGGCTCATTTGGGAGCGACCTCAATTTTTTCTCACCTTGATGAAAACGATTTACAAGAAGTCGCTGATAAAACAGTTTTTGAAACCTACGGAACATTCGACTGGCATCTTTCTTATAAACAACTTCAAGGACAAGAAAGAGTTGATGGGAAAAAAGATGAGCCTGAAATTTGCCTGCAAGGGGCATACCCGGACGGGTTGTTGATGGTTCGCGCAGGTTTCGCCAGGATCTCAGTCGAGAGAGGTAATGGTCGGCAGACCATCACTTATCTAGGAGCCGGAGAGTATTATGGTGCGGATGAAATATACCGTGCCTGGAAAGGAGAGCCAGATGTAGCGTTAAAGGTAACTATCTCTGCGCTGGGGTATGTTGAGTTTCTTCGCGTGCCATCAAAAATCATTGAAAAACATTTGTTTCCATATTGGGAATCGGGACGTCCAGGGGGAACCCGTGTTGTTACGGCGGAACCAGAACAAAGGAAAGGAACCCCAGATAGGAAAGCGGAAAACGGACAAATGAGTGGAAGAATGCAGGATTATTTTGATCAGACATTTTCTGAAGGCGCTTTACAGGAGTGGGCTGTACAAGAACGATTTGTTAACGGCACTCAGGCTATGTTGATCAATCTGGATAAATGTGTGAGATGTGATGACTGCGTCCGTGCTTGTGCATCAACCCATGATGGTAATCCGCGATTTATCAGACACGGGAAAACTTTTCAAAATTTGATGGTAGCTAATGCATGCATGCACTGTGCTGATCCAGTATGTATGATCGGATGTCCAACAGGAGCAATCCACCGATCTTTAACAGGCGGAATGGTAATTATTAATGATGACACCTGTATAGGATGTGAGACCTGTGCGAACTCATGCCCGTATTCGAATATTAGAATGGTGTCCATTAACGATGAGAATGGCAAGAATATATTAGATCCACAAAACCATAAACCTATAATCAAAGCCACTAAATGTGATCTTTGTGCAGACCAGATTACGGGCCCTGCATGTGCGTTTGCATGCCCTCATGAGGCCTTGAAGAGGGTTGATTTTCGGGATGTGACCAGGAGTGGTGAGAGTATAGGCGGTTACTGATGAAAAGAATATGGGGATACATAGCCACTGCCATACTTTTTTTTCTTTTGATTTGGGTTTGGACTTTACAGCTCGAGAGATCCCTCAACTACTCTGAGTTTGTCAGTGGAGGAGCATTGTTTTTCGTTATATTTGTTTTGTGCATATTTAATTTGCGCAAGCGTTTACCCTTCCTTCCATTATGGCCAGCTCATAAATGGTTTCTCCTACATACAGTGGCGGGTTTTCTGGCTTTATTTTTATTTTGGTTGCACGCCGATGTGTTGTGGCCAAACGGATTGTATAGCCAGATTCTCACGGTCCTTTTTTATGGTACGACTTTGTCTGGGATTCTAGGTTTGGTATTGGAAAAAATATATCCGAAACTTTTAACCCGCATTGATCTTGAATGTATTTATGAGCGTATTCCACGGGACCTTGGAGAAATAAGAAGGGAGGCCGAAAAAGTAATTTTGGAATGCACAGAGAAAACAGGCAGTGATACGCTCGCACAACATTATTATGAAACCCTGGGATGGTTTTTTCGGCGCCCCAGATTTATTATAAATAATATTTTTGGCGGGCAAAACGCACAGACTTGGATCATACGAAAATGCTCTGTTCTGGAACGGTTTTTAAATGATGCAGAACGGGGCTATCTGGATCAAATTTATGTTCTAGCAGAAACTAAAATGAAAATTGACTTTCATTATGCTTTACAGACCATGCTGAAAAAATGGCTTCTTGTGCATGTGCCTTTTGCAGCAGCTGTAATGGTAATGATGATATGGCATTTAATTGTTATTCAGGTGTTTTTTATTTAAATGGATACAGATAAGTTTAATCACGATCAAAGCCCCTACGAACGCCCAAATTTTCCTTATCTGTGTGGGCGAGGTGCTTTCTGGCGAACTCCCTGTAATAAGGGACCAAAAATAGATGGGAGTTGTGGCGGTACCCGGGATTGTGAACCGTTCTTAAAAGAAAATCGTTGGATGTGCCGCAGGGACAAACAGTTTGGAGGAGCATGTGTAGAGGGTCCAGGCCCTAATGGAGAATGCTCATGGCAAAGACCACCTTGTGCACCAAGAAAAACTTTGCGTGTCGTTCGAGGCCGAATCACTTTATTAGCTGTAGCAGCTATAGTTGCGCTAATAGTTTTTTCGCAGGCTTTGAATCATGATGTTAGCAGCAGTGGGGTTATCAATATTTCCGATGCGGGACCTTTATCCAAAACACATAAAAAATTTACTGAAGGATGTTCATCCTGTCATGCGATTTACGGACAGGGGCCATTGGGCTGGGCAAAAGCCGTATTCACACAATTAGATATTTCTGAACGTTGTGTTGACTGCCACTCTTTTGGTGGTCCAGGCTCTATGGCACATAATAATGATCTTGCGAAAGACCGAGAAGTCAGGAAAACAGAATGCATCATGTGCCACAGCGAGCATAGTGGTGAAAAAATGAGCACCCGTCAACTTACCAGTGAGCAATGCAATACTTGTCATAAAAATAAGTTTGAAAGTTTTTCGATGGGGCATCCTGAATTTCCTGATAGATATCCTTATTTTGAACGAAATGCGATCAAGTTTGATCATGGGTCACATTTGAAAAAGCATTTTGAAAATCCAAAATTTACGGAGAAAGCACCAACGTCTTGCATTGGTTGCCATAAATTAGATCTTTCAGATAGAGAAGTGCGACCTCAAGCCTACGAAACAATTTGTGTTGACTGCCACGGATCTCAAATTACAAAAAAAGACCTGGTTCTAGTTCGTCTTCCTGAACTTGTTAATGATTTGATTGACCGGGATGCGTTGGTCCAAGCTTGCAATTCTCTTACAGAAGAAAAGTCGGATGAAGAGTTCCTCAGTGTTTCTACCGAAATGCCTGCGCTGGTCAGCGCATTTTTATTAAATGTGCCTGAAGATGACCCAGAAATTTACAATCAACCCATGCAGGAACTTATTTTTTCCATGGCAGAAGAGAGCCATACTGCCATAGAAGATATGGTCAACTCACAAACCAAAAAACCGATGGGCGATCAACTTTTAGAAGGGTTAAACCCGGAAGTTCTCAAACGCGCTGCTTGCTCTTGGGGTTTGAATTTAGAATATGAATTGCCAGCGGAGGCTAAATTTGGGGGTTGGTATGCGGATATGCTGGAGGTTCGCTATAAACCAATGGGCCATCGGGACCCGGTAGCAAAAAGCTGGATAGAATTTGCTTTGGCTGTTTCAAAAATTGAAAACGATGAAGATAAAATGGTTCGGGCCATTGCCATGCGAGATGAGGTTATATCTCCCAAGGAAGGTGTTGGGGGTTGCGTTAAATGTCATGCTGTAAGTGAATCCACAACCATCGATGGTAAAAAGAAGTTGGACATTGAATGGAATTATAAGGAAGCCATTACTAGGCCACATTCTAATTATTCTCATAGCAGTCATATAGAAACTATGGGTAATAAAAGTTCCTGCTCTAATTGTCATATTCTAGATGACAAGGCTGAATATATGGCTTCGTTTAAGGAGTTTGATGCATCGAAGTGGTCCAGTAATTTTTTATCAATTAAAAGAGAGACCTGCGTTCAATGCCATACGAAATCGCAGATCAATCAGAATTGTCAAAGTTGCCATATTTATCACATCAATCCTGGTTTTAAAAAGAAAATAGCTTCTGTTAAAAGCCAAATTTCGAAAATTCAAAAATGATATGTAAGACCGAACGAGCTGTCTTAAAGGAGGGTTTTTGTTGAACATTGCTGTTAGTTTTATTGCATTATTATTTTTATTTAGCCTCTTGGCGTATTTGCTGATTCTCATTATAAATAGTTCCCGTGCTCTGACTATAAATCAGAAAAGAGACGAACTTGAAGGAAATTTGTTAAAGGCTCGCGTTGATCAAATTATACAAGAAAAATTACTTGAGAGTGAAAAGGCAAAGTTGTCTTGGAATGGATTTAGAAAGTTCCGTATTATATCTAAAGAAAAGGAAACAAAAGATATCACTTCGTTTTATCTAGCTCCTCATGACGGTAAACCGCTGCCCGTATTTTCACCCGGACAGTTTCTGACTTTCCAATTTCAAATTCCCGGGCACGCACAAGCTGTTGTACGTTGCTATTCTTTATCAGATAGCCCTTATCACACCGACCGTTATCGAGTTTCTATCAAGAAGGTTCCTGCTCCGCGAAATGAGCCGAGTGCACCTCCTGGCCTAGTTTCTAATTATTTTCATGACTCCTTGAATGAGCATGACATCATAGATGTTAAGGCTCCTAGCGGGCAATTTTACTTAAACATGAGCGAAAAGGCCCCTGTGGTATTGCTTGCCGGGGGGGTGGGTATCACGCCAGTTCTCAGTATGTTGAATGCTTTGGTTGAAAAGGAATCGCAAAGAGAGATATGGTTTTTTCTGGGAGTTCGAGATAAAACAGAGCATGTGATGAAGGACCATCTTGAAAAAATGGGGAGAGAAAACCCTAATGTGAATTTGAAAATTTTTTACAGTCGTCCGGGTGAAAAGGATCTTAAAGGCGATGATTACCATGTTGAAGGAAGGGTTACCGTAGAGAATTTCAAACCAATGCTTCCCTCTAATAATTATGAATTTTATATCTGTGCGCCACCCCCGATGGTTAAAGATTTGCGGGCGGGTCTGACGAGTTGGGGCGTGCCAAAAACCAGTGTTCATTTTGAGGCCTTTGGCCCAGCAACTGTTAAAAAAATCATAGCAGAAACTAAAACAGAAGATGCTCCAAAAATTAATATAAGTTTTACCAAGTCTGGAAAAACCCTTCCCTGGAATCCAAACTTAATGTCACTGTTGGAACTTGCTGAAAAAAATGGCATTCCTTTGGACTCTGGCTGCCGAGCGGGGAACTGTGGCACCTGTTTGACCGCGATAAAAAGTGGCGAGGTAATTTATTTGGCAGAACCGGGATCCCTCCCCGAAGCAGGGTCATGTCTGGCTTGCATAGCAGTGCCAAAAGGTGACCTAACTCTGGATGCCTGACTTTTTTCTAGGTGAGAAGTTAAGGTTTAGCCACAAGGTTTTTTATAGGAACCTTTAATCATACGGTAGGCAAGTCGGTTTCCTTCATGTACCATAGGATACCCTACATGAAGGTCGCATTCTGGACAAGCTAATACAGGAAGACACGATTTTCTGCCGCTTGATTTAAGAACTGCCAAAGATTTCGGTTGTAGTACCTTGTCCAGATAGAGTCGAATCAGTTGGCCAGACCCTTCCTTTCGATAGCGCACAATAAATGTGCCGCATTTTCCGCAGGCAATATCTAGATGTCTACTAGCCATTCTTTTTTTAGGGTTTTGATTTGTTGAGTCGCTTGTTCGCTCCCCTACAACTTTTGAAAAAATAATACCGAATCTATCTGTTCGAGTAAAAAACTTGGCTATCTCTCGAACAGAAGGGTCTTGTTAAAAACAGCTAACAGCAAGCTCCGTTAGCGGGAATACCTTCTTGCGCCGGTGCAACACTACAATCAAATGGACCGTAATGAGTTGTGAAGTCCCCTGTGATTTTGAAGTGGTTACCGAATCGAGATTCACTAAGCATTTTGTAGGTGTTTCCACATACAGGAACAGGAATGCCGGTCTGAAAATAATGATGGTCGTCAAGAGTGAATCCATGAGGGAATTCGGAAATCGTACCATTGTAGTAAGCGACATGACCAAAATTTTCACAGATATCTTCAAAGTCGGATTTGAATGTTCGCACGGTCATGGAATAGAAATCAATCATACCTGCTTTTCGTTGGATATCTTCATTATTTAAGGTGATGGGTGTTTTCGAGACGGCTCGGTAATCGAAACAACCGACTTTAGCAAGCATGCGTCGAAAGTCTTCTATATACAGGGCACCTCCAAGACATTCCCCCAGTAAAATTGGGTCTGTGGTGAGTGATTTTGGAACGCGCCGACCAGTGAAGACATCAGATAGATAAAGCTCTCCGCCGGGTTTTAGTACTCTGAAAATTTCTCGGAAAACACTTTCCTTATCAGGCGAAAGATTCACAACGCAGTTGGAGATGATAACATCAACAGAGTTATCTTCAAGGTTGGCAGTAGCGAGATCTTCAATCCAACCTTTACGAAAATCCACATTAGGTTTCTCTAAGTTGAATTTGCTAGTGTGATAAGCAACATGTTTTCTTGCTATCGCCAGTTGTTCGTCTGTCATATCTATGCCGATGACCAATCCATCTGGACCAACCACTTGCGCGAGAAGATAGCAATCACGTCCTGACCCACAACCCAGATCTACCACGGTTTTTCCGTAAAGTGCGGGCGGGAACGTAGAAGCACATCCGTAGAAACGGGATTGTACTTCCTCATGTATATTTTTTAAATAGGGCCTGAGGTATGCGGGCATTGAGTCTGCGGAACAACAGGCACTGGTTTGTAGGTCGTTTTTAGTTTTAAGAATTTTACCGTAGTATTCTTGAACGTCTTCACGAATTTCGGTGCTGGTCTTCACATTAAATCTCCTGAGCGTTGAAAAAAGTGGCGAAATGTTCCCCCCTCCACTCCTTATAAGTCGAGCCGGTTTCCTACATCAACTTTCAACATATTATTCTATATAAAGTATTTTATATATAAATATATTATATTTTGTCGAGATCCTGAGTATTTCCTTACAGTATTTCGGAAAGCATTAACATCGGCTTAATGATTAAGGACAGGCTATTAAAAAATTGAGTTATAAGATTTTGTTTGCTAGCTTGAACTGATTTTTATTTTCTAATTTTTAGGTGTTGAAGTGGATACTGTGCTCTGGATGACCTCTAAAATTTTTTGGCGGCTGGCTTCACCAGATATTAGTTTGTTGTTGGTTCTATCGGTGGGAGTTTGTTTGTTATATTTTGGTCGGGAAAAGCTTGGAAGAAGACTGGTTGCAGTTGCAACTACCATAATTATACTTTTTTCCTTGTTTCCGATTTCCAGTATGTTGTTGATTCCCCTTGAGAATAGGTTTCCTATTCCTGAACCTCTTCCCGAAGATATAAACGGAGTGATTGTTTTGGGAGGAGCGGAAAGCCCTAAACTCACTCAAGTGAGAGGACAAGCTAGTCTTGGAGATTCTGCAGAACGCTTGACAACTTTTGTGAGTCTTGCCCGTAGGTTTTCTGATGCAAAATTTGTTTATGCAGGTGGGCAAGGCGCTATAGGTGCGCAGGAGTATAAAGCGGCTTTTACAGCCAGGCTATTCTTTGAACAGATGGGCCTTGATCCGGATAGGGTCATGTTTGATTCTCAATCCAGAAACACATTGGAGAATGCAGAAAATACCTTTAAACTTGTGAATCCTCAAAAAGGAGAAAAATGGGTGCTGATTACTTCAGCCTGGCATATGCCCAGATCAGTGGGTATATTTAGAAAATTGGGATGGGAGGTAATCCCTTATCCAGTTGATTTTAAAACAACTGGAAAGTTGGAACTGACCTTGCGGATTCCCCCGAAGCTTTCTTCAACCTCTGCGGTTTCAAATGTGCTCTATGAATGGATAGGGCTCACTTATTATAGGTTGTTAGGGCGAACCTCAGAGTTGTTTCCAGGGCCCGCATAAAGTAAGACACTGTAAAGAAAATATTTGTATTCCGATATGGAGGGCTGATGGGAATTCAGGATATTTTAATAAATGAGGTGGCATCTCCACCTGTTGTATATCATAAGCTTAAGGATGCCATTCGAGACCCTGAAAGCACATTTCAGAACTTTGCAGATGTTATTCGGACAGATTCTGGCTTGGCCAGCAGGATTTTGAGGATAGTAAGTAGTTCTTTTTACGGATTATCCACGTCTGTTGATTCTGTCACCCATGTGCTCAATATTTTTGGTGTTGACCAATTGGGAGACCTTGCTCCTGCTACGGTTGTTATGAGCAAGTTTAAGAAGGTTCTCTGAGACTTGATCAATCTTGATATGTTCTGGAAGCTCAATATTGCCTGTGGTTTGATGGTCAAAGAGATTGCTGATTTATTTGATGGGGTTACTTCATGATATTGGTAGTTTGGTCATGTATAAGGAGGCTTCGGCAATATCAAGGACTTGTTTGAACCGAGCCGATTACGAAGGCAGACACCTTTATCAGATAGAACAGGAGGAACTGGGGTTTAGTCATGCCCAGGTAGGTGGAGAGCTATTAAAAAAAGGTGGAGACTTTCTGAGCCTGTGGTAGAAGGCGTAAACTACCATCATAATCCTTTTGAGGCTCCCAAGTTTCCTAAGTTTGTTTCCATAGTTGATGTTGCGGATATTCTTGTCTATGAAATGGGCTTGATTTTTTGTTTCGGTGCAATAAATATTCCCTTTTTCAAACCCGGATTTTGAAAGGAAGTTTTGGATGATTTTGGTAATGACCTTGTAGTGATGACAACCAGAATTTTTTTATTGATCAGTCTGTGTTAAAGGGCTTATTATAACTGAAAGTGTTATTAAAATTCTAATTTAAGTGCTTTTTCTCATTAGGTCAAGAGCCATGTGGGTTTTATTTTTTCTAGAGGCGGAGGGTGAAACTTCTAATTAAAATATGCCTTTTTTAATATTTTTGCACCTTTTAAATCAGTTGTATTGGGAATGTTTGAGGCTTAATTCAAATCACTTTCTTCAATAATCTGTTCGTCCAACCCGCGTTCGAGAATTTCATCGGCGATATCCCCGAAACCTCCTGATTCATAATCATCCACATTTTGTTCGTCGAAATCATCAAAATGAACGGAGAATTCATTAATGCACCATTCACGAATGGGGGTGCTGAATTTTAAAACTTTTTGAACGGCTTCTAGTTTTTCCATTTTATTAATTGGAGTAGAATTAATTTAAAGAGTTAAGGTGTTTGATATTTAGTGAAATAGGTAGTAAGGCAATTGTCTGGGGAAACGCGGCTTTCGGCTTTCTGGCGATTTCCATGCCATCTCTTAACTGAAGAACTTCTTTAAGAGACAATGGTTGCGCTTTGGGGACGCTGTAAGAAAATGAATTTATTAATTTAGGTGAATTTCTCATATTTTGAAAATGAAGGTTACATGCTATTTAGATGCAAAAAATCATTTAAGGGATTAAATAATTAACGTTTACAATTTCCATTTTTTACCCTGTCGTTAATGGCTGAGACAAAGCAAATATAGGGTTTTCCGCTTCCCACCCGCCATTTTTTCTGCGTATGGCCTACGGCCCAAACGTGAACTTCGCGCCCAGTTGCTAAATTTTCGCGTATAGCGGCTTTACGAGGTATGTTGGATATACTTCGGAACCCCTTTCAACCGATGATCAGGCTTTTCCCCTCGACCCTGTACCATTCGACCTCTTCAATATCATCAAGGAATTTGACTCCCTTAATTATGTTATTTTTGAAAGAAGAAGATTGGGCGAGACTCGTAAAATTGAGCGCCATAATAAGAGCAAGCAATGAGAAAATTATTTTATTAATAACAGGAATATAAAATTATTGAATTTTAATTTGTAAATGCTTCCTTATGCATTGCAGTATCTCAGGAATTGTAACCTTTCGCATCTGAAAAATCGGTATCGGTGGTATCTGTAAGGCTAAGGTCAGCCCCTGTCAAATTTGAATTTTTAAAGTGAGCATCTCCGAGCTTGGAACCGGTAAGGTTTGATCCTGTTAGATCTGCCTGGGTAAAGTCTGCATGTTCGAGATCAGAGCGCTGAAGGTTGACATTTTTCATATTGGCTTTTTGGCAGTTTGCCTTGCCTAATTTTCCTCCCGAGATATTAGCCCCTTCCAGGTTCACTTCCGTCAGGTCTGTTTTTTGTAAATTTGCACCTATTAGGAAAGTGGACTTCAAGTTGGCTTTTTGCAAAATCGCCTCAGTGAGGTTTGCGCGGCTCAGGTCACAGCCTTGCAAATTAGATTCTGTGAGATCGGCTCCTGTTAGGTTGGCACCGCTCAGGTCGGCTTTTGACAGATCGACTTGGGCTAACTTTGCTTTGTTCATTTTTGCACCACATAGCTTCGCGCCTGGTAATTTTGCTTGATTGAGTTTGATTCTTTCCATGTTGGCACCGATCAATTTTACTTCTGTCAGGATGGCACCAGTTAAATCGGCGATACTCAAATCGGCTTCAGACAGGTCGGATCCCTTTAAATTGGTTCTGCGTAGAATAGCTCCATTTAATTTGGCGCGACATAAATTGGAGTTCAGAAATTTTGCATCGGTAAGGTCAGCTCCCGTAATGTCTGCGCGAGGTAAGCGAGTATTTTCGAAGGTGCCACCAGCAAGTTTGGCACCCTTGATTTGAGCCCGGTTCAGATTCGCATTTTTAAAATTGGCTTCAAAAAATACGGCCATACTCAGGCGGGAATCGGTAAAATCTACTGACTCCAGGTTGGCTCCATTGAAACGGCCACGACTTAGATTGGACTCGACGATGGTGGCGTGGTTCATGTCAGCACGAGAGAAATCTGAATTGCTGAGATCGGCCTCGTTCAAGTTGCATTTTGAGAGATTGGCTTCGAGAAATATAGATTTTCTTAAGTTGGCACTGTCGAGGTTTGAGCCGGAAAGATTGCTACCAAGAAACTTTGCCCCTTGCATATTGGCTAAGGTGAAATTAGCATTTGTAGCCGTTGTTTCCAGACAGCTTACATTCTCCATTTCAGCATTGCTTAAATTCGCTTCGCTCAGATTAACTTGATCCATGTTCGAGTTCGACAGGGTGCTATCTGATAAATTAGTTGTTTTCAGGTTGGTATTTTTTAAGCTGATACCCATAAAGTTGATTTCAGATAAGTCCAGGCCCGATAAATCTTTACCTTCAAAAATTTCTTTGGGATCGTCTACTTCTTCCAGTTCTTCTTCAGGGACAGAAAGTTCAGAAGTTTCTGGAGGCTCGGAAGCTTCAGGTGATTCTTCTTCTGTCACTTCTTCTGATTCATCTTCTACCTCTTCTTCTGCTTCTTCAGACTCTTCTGTTGCTTCTTCATCGTCATCGATGAACTCGTCTTCTTCCTCAACGAGGGTTGCAGCATATTTTTCTATAGCAGCTTCAACTTCTTCACGCGTAAAATCTACCATTTAATCGTTCCTGGGAAATTGGGTCAACGCTCAGGCGCGTATAGAGAAACAAGATCCTGATAATAATATAGAACTAAAGAAAGTATATCAGGTCGGGCCGGAACGCAAGCTCGAACCGCTCGAAACTATTAATCTTTTTTTGACGGAAAATAGGGAGGGTCAGCAGACTCGGGTTTGAACCCAAATAACTGTAAAATAGCAGGTATAATGAAAGAAAATATTTTGGGGGATAGTTTGGGTATTAACGATCAGCACCG
>Ga0209091_10002481_pt1 | contig 15512 bp, 30 predicted proteins | sample ArcticOcean_MG_C_6_FD_187438 | JGI IMG/M metagenome (GOLD analysis project Ga0209091, IMG submission 187438) | Marine microbial communities from western Arctic Ocean - ArcticOcean_MG_CB8_128 (SPAdes) (version 2) | ecosystem: Environmental > Aquatic > Marine > Oceanic | place: Arctic Ocean...
TGGTACTTTTGAAAATTGATTAATTTTATTCACACTACACCTCCTACTTTAATGGTGGTGCGTATAATAATCCTCCATGAATATAAAGTTGGTTCAGTCCTCGCTTTAGTCCCAATATTTCTGCAATATTGCGGTTATATATCTCTTTGTAATTTCCAACCTGTTTAATAATATCGTATGACCAAGTAGCACTTAATCCAAGTTTAGCTCCAAGATTGGGATGGTCTTTTCCATTCTTTTCTCCCATAAATCTTTGAACATTTGGGTCTATGTTCTCTATAAATGAATCTATATTCTTTGAGTTGATACCCATCTCTTCTGCAATGAACAGAACAAATACTGACCATCTTACTATGTCAGACCATTGTTGATCTCCATACTTTACAACAGGCCCTAGAGGTTCCTTTGAGATAGTCTCTGGAAGTATCATGTGTCTATCGGGTTCGTTGAATCCCAATCTGTTAGATGCAAGACCAGACCTATCAGTACCATACATATCACAATCACCAGCCAGATATACATTTTTAGCATTCTTGTCTGGTGGTACAGGAACAGGAATGTAATTTATTTCATGGGTTGCAAAGAAGTCTGCAATGTTCTTTGCACCAGTTCCAGTACTACTGAAACAAATCTTTGCACCCTCTAGTTGTTTAGCAGAAGATACTCCAAGTGTTTTTCTTACAATAAATCCCTGACCATCATAATATGTTGTTGGTAGAAACTCAAGTTTCTTAATTACATTTCGTGTAAAGGTATAAGTAGTTGCCGCAGAAAGAACATCAATAGTTCCATCTCTCAAAAATTCAAATCGGGTCTTTCCATTTGTTGCAATGAATTCAATTGCTTTTGCATCACCGAACATTGCGGCCGCAACTGCACGACAAATATCTACATCAAATCCTACAGCCTTTCCTTGTAATACTGAGAACCCCCGAAAGTCGGGATTCGTACCACAAATAACTTTTCCTCTTGCTTTTACTCTCTGGACGGTTGTGCCATATGTTGGTAAGTATTCTGGTTTTTTAATATAACTATCTCGTACCACAACCATTTTTTTGACTTTTTCCACTTCAGATAAAGTCATCTTACTATGATCCATCATTGGCATGGACCCATTATCTTTACCTATTGCAGAATTATCTACAATCATCATCCAGAATATCCATGCCAAACAAGCAATAGTTTTTCCAAAGAATGTCATTGCAACGCCCGATAAATTTCTAATAATTCTGCATCAGGCATAGCGGTAGTCATTGTATAATATCGTTGATGACCAACCGACATGAAAGATTTAACATCAGAAAAACTTGGATATTTCTTTAAGAGGTTGTGGAGTAGATAATCTGGTGCCAAATGGCATGATGCACATTGATTATCCTTCGCAAATACTCTAGTTGATTTTTTGTATCGTTCTGATTGAACTAGAATAGAATTGAGATCCTTTTCCATATATGTAACTTTTTTATCTATGTCAGGTATAACCATAAAGATTAAATATATAAGAAGTGCTATAATAACATAGATGAAAGATTTACTAGCAACTGTTTGATCTTTAATTAAAGTTTCAAGTTGTCTAACTTCTTCTACCTTAGTATCTAAATCTTCAATATCATGTTGTATTATTTTTTGGTCTTTTCCGTTTACTTGTTCAGCCATAATCTATTTTCCTTTCCCTACTTCATTTAATTTTTTAGTAATCTGTTCGCCGAACCACTTGAGAACAATTGGAATACTCACATTAGAGGTGAGTCCAAAAAGATATCCAATAGGGTAGTGATAATCTTTATAGATATCAAGTTGCTCAACATTAGTGAATACAATTAAAATTAACATGTATCCAGTTACAGACATTCCCATATTAATAAGGAGATCAAGTGCAATTAACGGCCAATGACCATTATACTTTTCTTTGTGATCTTGTCTATAATTAAATAGAAATATCCAGAATGACGAAAAGACGACTAATCCTAACATTATGTATTCTGCAGTATTAAATAATTCTTCCATATAGCTCCATTATTTTATTTGATCAAAATTGTCAATTTTTATAATTTTACTGCCGGAGCCCTGACCTTTAAAGTCTCCCGTTAAATCATAAGTAGCGGGCCAAGCATTCCATGCTTTTTGTCCTTTTTCTATTTGTTTTCTTTGAAATCCAACATTTCCATATTTTTCCAGATATGCAGTTGTATCTTTAACATCATATGTTACAAGTCTTGCTGTTCCTGTTCCACCACTAACCGTTTCACCAACTGCATTTACTCTCTTATGTGAAACATAATAAGCTCCTTTAGGATATAAAAATTTTCCCGTTCTGTCTGGACCTGTAACAGTCATATACAATGCAGTAGGTTGTTGCCCATCATCATGAATTCGGTTATCCATTCCTTTTATGTTTCCAGCCTGTATTCCAGAACGAGAATCATCCATATAAAGAAATTTAGCAAAAACAAGATTATCACTTGACTTGCGTTGTTCATTCTTTTTTAACTCATTAACAGTATATTTGGTGATATCCTTAGATGCTGAAGGCATCTCTTCATCTTTCCAATTCTTTTCTTCTTTATATGCTTGACCGAATTCGGCCCAACTTTTAAATGTTTTCATTTAATTATTTAGTTTTTCCTTTTACTGTCTAGGGCTCTTTGAACACCCATAACAAACTTTTTGCTTGCTATTTTATATTTCTCGGGCCTATGTTTTTTTAATAATCCAAAGAATTTAGATTGATTTATGTGTTTTTGTAATGAGGGTTTATGTCTTCTTGTAGCTAAAAATTCACCTATTTCAGATCTTATTGTGGGATCAAACTCTTTTTGTGAAATATAATATTCTACTTCATCTTCAGGATTTCCCGTTTGAACTTGTTTTTCAGACTTATTTGAAAGAAAAACGTCCTGAACATAATGCATTAATTCGTGTTTTAAGTCTGCTTCTATTCTTGTGAGAATTTGATCAATTATTAATATTGCCTCATTTTCCTTGTCTGCTTCAAGTATTTCTCTTACGTAATTAAACACATAAAATGTAATAGCAGGATTTCCCGTTTTTTCATGCTCTTCATCATAATAAGAATTAAAACTGGCCTCTCTTTTGTCATAGACCATGAATAATGTAATTTTATCGCTTGTATCTACATCCTGATCGAGATAAGGCATATCTTGATGAGGATCTTTATATGATGAAGTTGACTTAATGACTGTGGATCTAACAAAACGCCTTATTCCATGCCTTTTCGCAACTTTTTTGACTGCCGTAGCAATGCCTAACTCTGTCTCTGCTATCATATGAGAGAAAGCAAATGCGAATAGGGCGTTTTCGAATTGTTTATATATCTTGGGGGGTATTCGTATTAAACCTTCGTCCAATGCAAAATTCTGAAATGTCTTCATTCTGTTCTTTCGACCATTTATCTATAAAATGTTGAGTAACATCATGGTCAAGGTCTTGAAAAAGATAGATGATATCTTCTCTATGAATTCTAACACTATCGCTATCTTCGTAAAAATGATCTGGCAAGCATTCCATGTTGTCAAAATATTTGGATTCAGCATCATCAAGAGTTATAATGGTTTCATTCTTTTTGTTATGATGTCTCATCGGTATTCTCCTCCCGGGAAATATCTTTAGCTTTATCAAAGACAACTTCGGAATGAGGAATTTCTGATGAGGGTAATAAACTTCTAGCTATTTCAACTTTTTTAGCACCGAGTTCGGACAATACTCTATCATTCATTAATGCGGAAAAAACCTCTTTTGCTTGAGTGTGATCTCCGTCTGAAACTTTATTTAAAAGGTCACTTGAACTATAATCCATTAAGTCTCCTATAGTAGGGTTAGTGTAATATATTTATTATTATTAATATTTATACTCTATAAATTCAGCAATATTGTGATTTTTGAATTGATTTGTCCCGTTTAGAGTCAAAAAATCAGTGATTTCAAAATTAAAATTATCTTTATTTAATGCAAATATAAAGTAGTCCATTTTCTTATATTTCCAATCGTTCTCTCGTATTTGTTGTAAATGTGCTTTTCTTCCTTCGTCTGAATCATAAGTTTTACACTCTATGATTGAAAGGGTTGGAACATGAAATATATCATAATACATGTATTCCCATTCTGTAACATTTTTTTCTTCATGATATGTTTCCCATGCACCATTATTTTTTCTCATCATTTCTTTTGATATTTTTCTTTCTTTAGTCTTCAATAAGAACTGATTTCGCTGATAGCCCACAAAATATTTCTTGCAATTTGTCATATTGATGGGCTTAAATATATCAGGAAATTGTTTACAAATAGACCGTTCAATCAATTCACCGTCATAAATTTGTTGTGCATGTTGTAAAATTGTGTGTATGTGGGGATTTCTTGGTTTTGGATACATGTATTGTGCTTTTGCTAAAGCATCTTCAAATGCGTATCCATTTGGATCATTATTATCTTTCAATATAAACATAATTAAGTTTTAGAATCGTGATACAAACCTTGCAATAGGCTGAACAAAAGGAAGCAAAGCAATTGCCATAAGAGCATTAACTCCCGTATGCACAAGTGCAACTTGTTTCGTGATTCCTATGGGCATCCCATCAGAAACCATTATTCCTGCTAACCATATAGTACCTGTCGTTCCTAAATTCGCTCCCAATACAGCCGCAATTGCAGAAGGAAGTGGTAAGGCGCCTGAAGCTACAAGTCCTATTATTGCAGTTGTAGAAAGTGATGAAGATTGCCAGAGAAGAGTACATACTATTGCTCCAAAAAACATATAATAAGGATTGTGTATGAAATATTCAAGATGTTCTAATTTACCCATTGACTTCATTCCTCCCGAGAACATTTTTAAGCCAATGTAAAAAATTACTAACCCTATAAGAGTCTGTAAAATGGGATTATTAAATTCCATAAGATTTCCTTTTTTATATTTCCAACTGTCGTAAAGTGTTCTGTGTTTCTTTTTCATTAATTGAAAACCGTATTTAATTGTCTATTCACCTTGACAAATGTAGTACATTTGGGCAAATCTTTAATTGACTTTGCACCAGCATAAGTGCAAGAACTTCTTAATCCTCCTAAGATTTCGTGTACTGTATCTATTACATTACCTTTGAATGGAATTTGAACAGTCTTTCCCTCTGATGCACGATGTGATTTCTTTTCTCCGTAGTATTTTAGTTGAGCGTCATCAGAGGACATACCATAAAATGTCATCTTATCATCTATTATTTCTCCCTCACATTCTTTGTGTCCCGCCAACATACCACCAAGCATTACAAAATCTGCACCAGCTCCAAAACTTTTTGCAATATCACCCACGACTGTACATCCTCCATCTGCGATAATGTGTCCACCAAGACCATGAGCCGCATCTGCACATTCTATTACTGCTGATAATTGTGGATATCCAACGCCTGTCATTTTACGAGTAGTACAAACTGAACCGGGTCCTATTCCTATTTTTACAACATCTGCTCCCGCTAAAAGTATTTGTTCAGTTGCTTCTGGTGTACATACATTTCCTGCTATGATTATTTTGTCTTTAGTTGCTTCATGTTCTCTCATCAACGCAACATAATCATTAAACCGTTCTGTATATCCATTTGCTACATCAAGACAAATCCACGGTGCATTAGGATAATCATAGGGCTGTTCATCTAAATTTTGATCTAATCCGATTGTTCTTATTATATTCATATTCCATCCCCATTCTGAAGACTCAATAAACTTACATAATGCTGTAAGCATAGGAAGCTCCATAAGAACATGAGACATGGCAATAGTTCCCGTATGATCCATATTGGATGCAATTATAGGAATACCCGTCCATCGACTATTCGAATGCTTAAACTTAAATGTTCTTTCGAGGTTTACTTTTTTGCGTGAAACTAGGGTGGATCTTTTGGGTTTGATTAGAACATCATCAAAATCAAGTTTTATATCGTCTTGTATTCTCATTTTATTTCTTCAAAAATCACAATTCCAGGATAGTTTTTATTTTTTAAGATTAGTATATATTGTAACATATTTACTAGTTCTTGGCAAGTCTTTTCTTGGTTAATTTTACAAACAATAGTCATATTTTTTAGTTGTAATAATTGTTTAAAATCTGTAAACAGTTTATTTACATCCATTGTTAGGGGGAAAATATCAAATTGAACTTTATGAAAGCGTTTAAACTCTTCTGAAACAAATAAATCTTTTGATTCTTTAAAACTTAATGATACCCAATGTTTTAATTGAATAAGTTCAAATAATTTGGTTAGTTTTTTTAGTTCTCTACCTCTTTCAAGAAGAGATTTCGTCTTTTTAGGAAAATTGTAAATATCAATGGACTGTGGATTGATTCTCTGAGTGGCGGATGTTGGTAAAACAGTATAGGAAGCGTTCGGACCAGTATGAGAGGATATCCGTACAGATTGTTTTTTCCATTCTGTACGGATATCTTTATTAAAATCCATTATAAAATTCATAATCTATTTTTTGGACTTCTTCTTTTTCTTCGTACTGGAAACCTTAGTTACAGACTCTTTTGCTTTGTTAGCCGCATCTTCCGCCGCCTCTTTATCTCTTGCTATTTGTTCTTTATCGACTTGTGAAACTGCATTAGCATATGCTTGTTCAAGTCTTTTTACTTCAGCTTCAAGTGTATCTACAGGTGTTGCTACATCTCCACTTTTCATATTTCTCCTTTTGTTCTTATAATCGAAAAATTGGTAATTTTGCAAGATATACTAAATCATCTTTATCATATCCTGCTTCTTCTAATAATACGGCCGCTTTACAGACAACCTTACAATTAATTTTTTCTAATATTTTTTGCAAACTCACAATAGAACCACCTGTAGAAACTACATCATCAACAATACAAACATTCTTTCCATCTAATTTTTCAACATCACATTTATCTAGAACAAGTGTTTGCATTTCTACAGTTGTGATAGACTGAACCTTTTCTACCATAGGATCCGTCATATATCCCTTAACACCTTTTCTTGCTACAACATAATCAACTGACATATGATTTGAAACACAATGTGCTAAAGCAATTCCTTTTGCTTCTGGAACAACTATTATATCTATACCAAGGCTACGTTGGTTTAATTGATAAAACAATGCATCACCACACCTTTCTACCAATTCAGTATCTCCAAGCATGACAAAGCTCGCAATGGCGAGCTTGTCATTTATTTTAACCTTGGGCAGTTTTCTAGTAAGTCCTGCAACCTTTAATTCATAAAACTCGTCTTCAAAACTCTTTCCCCAAGCCATATTATACTCCCATGAAAACTAATTGCGTAGTAAATCCAGCAATTAATCCATAAAAGGGATTGAACTTCATGGTCACAAATGTAGTTGCGCCGATGATCATTCCCATTGGACCAAATCCATATGGTCCTGCAAAATCGCCACCCAAACCAATTGCACCAGACATGTTAGTAGCAAAAGTTACAAACACACCAAGAACAAAAAGAAATCCTGCAATCGATGCACGATGTACATATTGACCAATAGTAGGAAGAAGTTTAGTCAAAAGAATGACTGCCATAATTCCCATCATGATACAAGATGCAACAATAGGCATCGGAGCCGCGGCTGTTCCTGAGATGATTGCCTCAACAGGACCACCACCAAAGAACGCAGAACCCATGTCTGCAAGACTAGAATAAATTGCTAAATGGTCTATATTTGTATTTGTACCTGCAATAGATCCTGTAATCTTACCAAATGAAATATTTGCACCAATATTCAAACAAGCAAGAGATAATGCGCCTAAGACAATGTTTCTATTTGTCCAAAACTTCCACTCAATATTTCCTGTAGTGAATTTTTCTCTTGAATGATCTACTTGTATTTCTTCCAATTCTACACCCAATGTAGTTCTAAGTTCTGCATTGAATTTCAATAAAACATAAAATGCAGTAGAAAGTGCTACAGATGCAATAATTGTCCATGCCAAATCTTTTGTCCAGAACCAGGCAATCAATGCACTAATCATAGAAACTATGCCAGTCCATTTTTCTGAATTGAACAAATCCATTGACACGTTTGCAAGCATCAATCCAACTCCTGCCATCATTGATGTGACAACAATTGGGCCAATGAACTGCACAAGTGCTTCATTCATTCCAAGTATTGAGGGAATCAATAACAATGCGGCGCCCCAAAATATGAGAGATAACCTCTCTTTCATGGTAGTACCTAAAGTACCAGCTAAAGTTATTGTTTCTGCTTGAAATGAAATTGTTGCTACGGAAGCAAATGCTATTGATCCAAAAATACCAATTACAAATGCTATCGCAGTTGGGAATGCGGCAAACCCAAAACTCAGAGCTAAAATGCCCTGTGGTATGCCGTTAATAACAACCGCTATTGCGGTCAGAATGCTTTCTAATAAGCCTTCCATATATACCTTTCATATACTATATTTTTTGATTTTCTGGAAGATACTGTTGACCTTCCGTACTCATCTCATTATTCTCTTCATAAGAATTATCTACATAAGATTGTGATAATCTCCATTTAAGATATTCATATGCAGAAATTGGTTCAAACTTATCTGGTTGATTTGTGAAATTTTCTATCTTCACATCACGACCAGGATCAACAAAATATGGCATCGAATATCTCGATTTTGACATATCAGTATTCACCACTCTATGATTAGTAGATTTGAGAATTCCATTAGACCATCTTGAAAACATATCAGCCACATTTAATACTATACTATTTTCTACACAAGGAACATCTTCCCAGTCACCCGTCTCTTTATTCTCCACTTGCAACCCTCCTGTATCATCAAACCTCCACAAGAGAGTTATACTACCATAATCAGTATGTTTACCACCTCTCAACTGTCCTTCTTTAATGTTATCTTCCCATTTTGGATAGTGTATCACTCTCATCGTTGCGCTTCCGTCCACGTGTTTTTCTACAAGAAAACCTTTTGGGAGAGAAAACATTTCTTCAAATTTATATAGAAATTCATATGAGAGTAGTCGTGCAATGCGTTCTATTTTTTGTGCCATTGGTTTGAATTTTGGTTTCCCAAATTCTCTTGGCCAATATTGTTTTTGCATTCTATCAGGAGATACCCAATTGTAACTTTCTTTGATATCGCCTGGGGATGTTGGAGTGAGACGTTCTTCCTCTAACCAATTATAACCAAGATTTTCTTTTACACCACTATATGCACATTGCTTTTTTATAACCAGAGGTAGTTGGAAGAACTCTTCCATAAGTAGCTTCCATTTGGTAAATTCCGATAACCATTCATCATAAACATTTGTGAATACTGCGAAACCTACTGTAGTATAGGCATCGTACATTTCTGATACACAAGTTTTACTTCTGAAGTCAATTATCGGAATCATTTTTTTAATTTAATTTGCCGTTCACACCTTCAACATAGAATTGCATCGTGTCAAGAGCATGGCGCTTAATTTCACCAGCAGGAATTACTGTTCCGTCCTGTTTGGTAACACCAGCACTAAACGGAAACCATTTATCCATCTTATCATTTACCCAATTCATCTTAATTGTCTCAACTTTGTTGACAACTGAGCCAGGTACATTGACACCCCACGGCGATAGTCCTACACAATTTTCCTGTAGACCCCAATTCAACTTTTGATTTGGTTTCCACGTTCCATTTGCAACTTTGTCAAGTATGTGTTTATACATAAGATTCCAGTTGAACATCATACCTGTTACATAACGATCTGGACCATTACTTCCCATTGGTGCATCATTACCCATACTCCAAACTTCTTTACCATCGTGTTTCCATGCTCTTTGTGCAAGAGAAACTACACTTGGAGAATCAGTTGTTGTATAGAGAATATCATTTCCTGAATCAAGAAGTGCTTTAGCCGCATCCATATCTTTAGGCGGATCAAACCAAGAATTAATCCATACAACATTAACTACTGCATCTGGATTAACTGACCTTGCACCAAGTGCAATTGCATTGATGTTACGAACAATCTCTGGAATTTGATGTGAACCAACCACACCAATTTTATTAGTCTTAGTCATCAATCCTGCGGCAATACCTGTGAGGTATCGTGCTTGATAACTCATACAACCATAATTATCAAAATTAGTATCATTGCCCTTATAACCTGTGGCGTGCATGAAAATTGTATCAGGCGATTTCTTTGCCGCTTTTGCCATTCCATCCATATAACCGAATGATGTTGCAAATACAATATCGTGTTTTCGTGCAAGTTTAAGGAATATTTTTGTGGATTCGGCTTCTGGCACCATTTCGACCATGCCAACTTTATAACCGTGTTTTGTCAATGATTGAAATCCATCATGATGTCTCATTGACCATCCACCATCGGTGTGTGGTCCCACTAGAACATATCCAACTGAAGGCAATTTCTTACCAACGATAACAGTACTTATGACTGCAAACATTGCAGTTATCGCCACTAGAGCCATTAATTTTTTCATATTTAACTTCCTTCCAAAAGTTAAGTGTTAATTATTATTCAAGTAATGGTTTAAAAGCGACAAGTCTTCCACCTGTCGCTCTTATTACTGTTAGTGTTTAGATTTTACTGTTTAGAGTAAATACCCCATAACACCCAAACTGCAACTAGTCCAACGAGTCCTTCGCTACCTAATTGCTTCACTATACTTACTACAGATCCAACGACATCTAGTCCGATGAATGGAACCGCGGCTCCAAATAATATTTGAAGCACTACTCCAAGTGCTATAAATGCTAGTCCAATTTCCGTGATGGAACGAATCCATCCAAGAACCTTTTCTACCATGTTTCTCCTTAAAAGTTATTAACGTTATATGTCAAAGTAAAGATTTCCAAATTAAACAGGGGCGTTCCACCATTGTTCCCAAGGGAAATGTATCCAAGTATTTGTAGAATCTTTTGCAATTTCTTTGACATAATATGTTGGCTCAAAATTACACTCATTATTCCACCAAAGAGTAGCAAATCTCACATCTACTCCATTGGCGTTTTTAGTAAGATGATCTTTAATCTTATGAAAGGTCTCACCAGAATCGCAAATGTCATCAACTATTAAAACTCTTTTATCGGTGGGTCTTGGTAAATAATCCTCCCACTCAGGAAAGTCTCTTAAAGCTGATGCCACAGATTTGAATGGTTTTTTGAACCAGTGTGATAACATAACACCAGGAGTTAATCCTCCTCGTGACAAACCAACAATCACGACCGGGTCGAATTTGTCAAGAACAATATCTCTTGCGAGTACATTGACATCTCTACGCATTTCTTCCCAAGTATACCATAACTTATTCATAATCAATCTCTTAAATCAATTAATGATTTTTTCCAATCTCCTAACTGCACACCAATTTCTTCTGTTGGCAGAGAAACCGGACCAGTAATATGTAAAAGTTCTCCTTCTTTAACATCCCATGTATCACAATCAATATCAGTTGTAAGTTCGGGCTTGCTTTCGAAAGCAAAAACTTTCCCATCTAAGTCTCTAGCAAGGAAGTTAAAATGTTCTGGTACTAAGGTTTCAACAGTTAATTTTTTCATTTATTTCCATTATTCAAATATTTATAATTTAGGAGAACAGATCATTTTGTTTTTTTAAGGCGTTTTTAATGTCTTTATTTAAATCTTTTGTTCTTTGTTTTTCAGCATTTTCAGATTTTAATCTCTTAGCTCTAGAGGGTTTTACATAATATTCTTTCTTTTTCAAATCTTGTAAAATTCCCTCATCGTTAACTTTATTTTTAAACGCCTGAAAGGTTTTAAAATTATTATTATTTCTATTTTTTATAGTAATATGTGGTGTATTTTTAGACATAATCATCCATTTAATTGTTGTTTTTTATTAACAATTGCTCTATCAATAAGCAAAATTTTAGTATTAAGCTCTCCCCTTTCAGAGTATGATTCTTCAGTATTTCTTGAATCTAAAAGATATTCTTTTAAATTTTCTAAATCTTCTAGAGCCATTTCGTGAAAATTCATTTCATCCATTACTTATTTTCCTTCACTTTCATTTTTGGCATTGCACGGGAACCAAACCAAAAACTGATAATAGCGGCGAACAGCCCTTCAGTCTGTTCATCCCATACAACATCAAGTGTTGCGTTCAAATCACTACCATTTTTAATTGCTTGATACACTAACGTAATTTTAACACCTATAAATGTTAAGAAAAACACATAGGTTATAAAAGGTCTTACGAATGCTCGTAGTGAGTTTATTATTCCTTTTTGTTGACCTAGAGCGGTATCATGTTGTAAAAGTAATTTCTGCTCTTCAAAATCTTTTTTTGTCTCAAATATTTTGATGTCTAAATCTACTCCTTGTTTCTTCGCTTCTAACTGGAGTTTAAATTCCTCTATTTGAGCTTTTTTGTTTTCTTTCTCTTTAAAAAAGTCTATTACACTAGGAACTGCTGAACCAGCAAACCCTAATAGACTCCCTAATATTGTAAGCATAATATTCCTTTATACATCAGTTCCATCATTTTTAAAACTATCAGTTAAATTTTTTAATTTATTATATGCTTGTTTGATTCTATTTTCATTTTCGCTAATTTCTGCATCAAATGTGGAAGGATCCACTTCAAATTTCATGTAATTTTGTGCGAGAGGGAGATCGGGATGGGTTTGTCTTTGATATTCATTGGTGTAAATTCGAACACTTGCTTTATATGCATTTTCTGACAAGTGTTCTATCTCATATACTTTATAATAAGCATCAGATATACTTATTCCACTAGTAGCTAAAAAGGACTTTTTAATTGCCATTATTCGCTATGTCCTGAGATTCTTTGTGTTCTGGATCATCTTTATCCTTGAACCAATAATCCGTACTCTTTGCTAAGACTGCAACATAGGCTCCAACCAAAATGTTGATTAGTTGCATATGATTATCTGTAGTACCACTTGTGAAAAATAACAAATATATTAAGATTAAAAATGTTCCAACGATAGCCCAAGAAAGAGAAATTCTTGCCCACCAATTTTTTACTTTTCGTTTTTCAATTGCTGATAATTCTTTACCAGTATCTTTTATTTTTTTTGCCATTATATTTCCTCATAATGTTTCAATATTATTAACCTTCAGTTGCCAAACCTGTAACAGTTTCTCCGCCTGCTTCTGCATCTCTGATTCTTAAGGCACTATCATATGCTTGACCTAAAATATCAGTATTCATATACTTAACATTAGTAGGATCATATCCGAATCTAACCAAAAAGTCCTGTTTTTCTGAAACTGTAAGGTCCTCTGAAGCAGGTTCATAATTGGCTTTGGGTTCTTTTACTTCAGGTGCTTGAGTTTCTACTTCTTCATTTTGTTGCAACGGATCTATTATTGCTATATTAGCATAGGTGTCTTCTTTAGGGCTTTCCGCTTTAACATCATCTGTGTGATGAAGAAGAAGTTTTTTAAGTTCTTCTTTTTCTTGATCACTTAAATTTTCAAATAATTCTTTTACATTTAACATTTTTTCCTTTTAAACTGGTGCTACTTGATCATCATCAAATTCCGAACAGGCACATTGAACTTCTGCAGTACATTCGCATGGATCACAGGTACAATTTGAACATTCGCATTCTGGATTATTACACATTTAAACTCCTTTTAACTCCCTTATATTTATGTTTATAGGGGATTTGGTTTTTCTAAGTTTTTGCTTCTTGTTTACTTTTATAATCTGCTATTGCCCCTTTAATTGCATCTTCTGCGAGAACCGAACAATGAATTTTTACTGGAGGCAATGATAATTCTTTTACGATAACTGTATTATCTAACGCAAATGCTTCATCCAACGATCTGCCCTTAACCCATTCAGTTGCCAATGAAGAACTTGCAATTGCAGAACCACATCCAAATGTTTTAAATTTTGCATCAACAATTTTATCATTATCATCCACCTTTATTTGTAATTTCATTACATCCCCGCATTCTGGAGCACCTACAAGTCCTGTTCCAATACTTGGATCACTCTTATCAAAACTTCCAATATTTTTAGGGTTTTCAAAATGCTGTACTACTTTATCAGAATATGCCATATTATTTCCATCCTAAGTGTTGTTTTCCGTCTGCAGGTAAGTCCTTTAATGGTGTGAAACTTTCGCCACATCCACAGACATGTTCGTGTTTAAGTCTTTTAAATATAAATCCCTGTTCTACTAAATTACCATCTTTATAGTCTACTTCTACATCACCAATTATATCATTAAGCATGTATTCGTCTACTACCATTTTAACATCATTTTGTGTAAAAACTAAATCTTCTGATTTAACACTTTCTTCAACATCTAAACTATATTTCCACCCAGAACACCCGCCAGAATTTGCTCCTACTCGTAAATAGGAATTCTCAATGTCTTTTTTTTCGTCTTCAATCATTTCTTTAAAAACACTTGCGGCTTTTTCAGAAATTTTAAGTTCACATCCAACTTGGTTTTGTATCATTTTCTGTTTCCTCTGTATTATGATCGTACATGAATGAAGTCCTACAGCCGCACGAACCTTTTGCTGAGGGATTATTAAATTTTAATCCACGATCATTTAAATTATCTGACCAATCAATTTCTGTATTGTTAATGTATATGTGACTTTTCTTATCACATAAAATATTTAGTCCAAAGGATTCAAATTCTAGATCAAATTTGCCTTTTTTACTATCAAAATCTACTGTATAAGTGAATCCAGAACATCCTCCCCCTCTAACACCAACTCGTACTACTGTGTCATCAGATACTTTTTGCTCTTGCATTATACTCAAGACTTTATTAGCGGCTTTTTCTGTAAATGATATCATTTTTCCTGCATGTAAGAACCCCATCTGCAAGCAGACGGGGTACCGCAATAATTATTTGTTCTCTACAAATTCATAGAGTTCAGTTGCCTTCGTCTTAATATCATCAATGGTATAAGATTCTGGCTGGAGTTCTTTTCGTAACCCCGTACTTGCATTACCTTGCTCTTGTGCAAAATTCCATGCATCAATGGCAATATTTTCTTTTCTTGAGTATTGATCTTGGAGATAGCCCTGTGCCATTTCCAAAAGTCTAAATCGTAATTCATATGGATTAGACATATTGTACCTTTCTTTGTGTGTGTTTGTGTGTGTAGTGGCCAGTTCTTCTGTTCCCAAGCGACTGGCCCGAACCACTATAGCTCTAACTCGGCTATACTCTATGCAACAAGTGCGTAAGAGTATGCGGTATAATCGGAATTATTTGCGATTAAGTTAAATGACAGTTTACATCTGTCAAGATGGTCTCCTCTGCATAATCACATTCAATCGAAATCTATTTCAGCCCCATCAACGAAAGTCATAACCAATAAAAAGTGTGGCATAAGTTATTCCCAATGCAAGTATTATAATTATTGAAAGCCACATTAATTTTTGTTCCATAACATTCCTTGGTGGAGCTGATCGGAATCGCACCGATGTCTTAAATGCTACTCTACAGTATCATCAACTAAAACTATTTAGATAAATCCTGTGTCACATCTTTAATTTTTTCTATTTGTT
>Ga0209091_10002484_pt1 | contig 15501 bp, 17 predicted proteins | sample ArcticOcean_MG_C_6_FD_187438 | JGI IMG/M metagenome (GOLD analysis project Ga0209091, IMG submission 187438) | Marine microbial communities from western Arctic Ocean - ArcticOcean_MG_CB8_128 (SPAdes) (version 2) | ecosystem: Environmental > Aquatic > Marine > Oceanic | place: Arctic Ocean...
GAAGAAAATTCAGGAATGTCCGATCTTAGTTGCTCACTTTCAATTTGATCAATTAAATTCACGTTTCTACCTTTTAAGGGTTTCTGAAAAAGCCGTAATTATACATATTTTTTCTTTCCTACACAAGGAGCTAAAGGCTATTAAATAGATATTAATCATATTATTTTTTTAAATGCTTTAACCATAATATGAGATAATCAAAATAATATTTTTAAAAAACAGATAATGGGTAAAGTAACGGGATTTTTAGAGCTAGATAGGCAAGTTGAATCCTATCGTGAAGTAGAAATTCGTATTAAGGATTTTGGTGAGATCTTTTCTGGCAACCATAATTTAGATCAACTTCAACAGCAAGGTTCTCGTTGCATGGATTGCGGGGTTCCATTTTGCCAGTCTTCAAGTGGATGCCCAATAGATAATTTGATTCCTGAATGGAATGACCTTGTTTACAATAATGAATGGAAAGAGGCATTAGAGAGATTAGAAAAGACAAATAACTTTCCTGAGTTTACAGGAAGAGTCTGCCCTGCCCCATGTGAGGGTTCGTGTGTTCTCGGATTAAATAATCCAGCGGTTACAATCAAAAATATCGAGTTAGCTATAGTTGATAAAGGTTTTGATGAGGGCTGGATTAAAGCGAGACCAGTTAATACTCGAATTGGAAAAAAAGTTGCCCTAGTAGGCTCTGGACCAGCAGGCCTAGCTGCTGCTGATGAACTTAATCAAATGGGTTATTCCGTAACTGTTTATGAGCGAAGTGACCGTATTGGTGGTCTTCTAATGTATGGCATTCCTAATATGAAACTAGGAAAAGATGTTGTCGATCGCCGCGTAGATTTATTAAGACAAGAGGGTGTTGAGTTTATTACTAATACTGATATTGGTAAGGATGTCTCAACGAAAGATTTGCAAAAATCATTTGATGCTGTTGTTTTTACAACTGGCGCAACAAAGGCAAGAGACCTGCCAGCTGAAAATCGAAATGCTATTGGGATTTATCCAGCTATGGATTATTTGACTTCCAATACTAAAAGTCTTTTGGATAATGGCTATGCAGATAATAGTGAGCTTTCTGCTAAAGACAAAAATGTCATTGTAATTGGTGGAGGCGATACAGGAACTGACTGCATAGGCACCTCCCTAAGACAGGGTGCTAAATCTATAACCAATTTTGAATTAATGAGTCAGCCTCCAGAGGCCCGCTCTGAAACTAATCCTTGGCCAGAGTGGCCAGTAATTTTTCGTGTCGATTATGGGCATGAAGAATCTAGTAAAGTTTTTGGTAAAGATCCAAGACATTATCAGTTACTTACAAAGGCTTTTATTAAAGACAATGATGGTCATGTTAGTGGTATAAAGACAATTAATGTTGAGTTTGTAGATGGTAAATTAAATGAAATTGATGGAACTGAAAAAACTTGGGATGCTGAGCTGGTTCTTCTTTCAATGGGATTTCTTTCCCCGGAGCACTATCTAAGTGAAGATGCAAATATCGATATTGATGAGCGCGGAAATTATAAAGCTGAGCACGGTGAGTACACTACCTCTCAAAAAGGAATTTTCTCAGCTGGAGATTGTCGAAGAGGTCAATCATTAGTTGTTTGGGCAATCAATGAAGGTCGTGGCGTTGCAAATAGTGTAAATAATTTTTTAGTAAACTCTTAAAGGATTGAAAATAGTTATGGCTGAAATAATAGGCGCTGAAGTTGATGAAGAGGGTTACTTATTAAACGTTTCAGATTGGAGTGTTGAGATAGCTAATGCTATGTCACAAGAGGATGGTATTGATCTATCGAATGAGCATTGGGAGGTTATTAATTTCCTGCAAGAATATTACAAAGAGTATGATTTTGCGCCTGCTGTAAGGGTTTTAACTAAGGCAATAGCTAAGAAACTGGGTAATGATAAAGGAAACTCTCGCTACCTTTATTCACTTTTTCCATATGGTCCTGCAAAGCAGGGTTGTCGATTCGCCGGCCTTCCAAAGCCAACAGGGTGTGTTTAGCCTGGCTCATAAGTTTTGACTTCCATTTTGAGATAAAAAATAAGTCATATGTCATCAATCAGCATTTTTTTTACAGTTTTTTTCTACTTTTCTGTATTGGTCTTTATTACAGGTCTTTCTTATAAAGTTATTCAGTATTGGAACACTCCTGCGCCACTTAAAATACCTATTGCACCAGCTCCTTTAAAAAAATCTGGTGTATTATTAAGGCTTTCTAAAGAGGTTTTTTTATTTGCAACTCTGTTTAAATCAAGTAAATGGACTTGGCTTTTTGGTTGGAGTTTCCACCTTGCTCTAGTTCTACTTTTTTTTCGGCATTTGGTTTATTTTTGGCCGGGTGAAATTCCTTTAATCTTACTTAAAACTGAACCGTTAAAATATGCCGCTTATCCCCTTATTTTTGGTTTGACCGGCTTATTAGGTAGAAGGATTTTTGTTGATAGAGTTAGATATATTTCAGCGCCATCAGACTACCTCATGTTGCTATTAATAATTGTAATAGGGGCTACTGGAATGGTGATGACCTTTGCGAATAATCATCCAAATATGCTCTTAGTGAAAAATTTTGCAGAGGGTTTAATTACTTTTAAGTGGTCTGAATTGCCCTCAGAGGCGATTTTCTTAGCTCACATTGCTCCCGTCTTCTTTCTTATAGCTATTTTCCCGATATCAAAATTATTACACGGCCCAGGTATATTCTTTTCGCCTACACTTAATCAGGTGGATAATGCTCGTAAGAAGAGACACATCTCTAAGTGGGCTATGCAAAAAGAAAAAAATACAAAAATTGATCTCGAGCACAATCAAGATGAAGGAGGTTAATCGTGCCCAATAATAGTATTGAAAAACTTCCTACTTATCTTGAAATTCCCCCTATAAAGAAAAACTCAATGGCTGGTAAGGGGCCTTTTAAGGCCAGTATAGATATCCAAAAAGACCTAGGTTTTCCAGGCGAAAAAGTAGATAACTGGCAGCAAATAGCAATAGATAAAATTGCTGAAACTAAATCCAAATACAGATCTGTCCAAGTTTTTTTGGATTCCTGCATGAAGTGCGGCGTTTGTACTGATAAGTGCCACTATTATTTAGGAACCGCCGACCCCAAAAATATGCCAGTTGCTAGGCAAGATTTATTTAGAAGTGTTTATAGGAGGCACTTTACTTTTGCTGGAAAGTACTTCCCAAAACTAGTAGGCGCTAAAGACTTTGATGAAGATATGCTTGATGATTGGTATAACTATTTTCATCAATGCTCGCAATGTCGAAGATGTGCAGTATTTTGCCCTATTGGAATTGATACGGCTGAAATTTCAATGGCAGCTCGCGAGGTAATGAATGTAATTGGTGTTGGTCAAAAATACCCTAATCAAATATTGGGAAAGATTAATAAAATAGGAAATAACTTAGGGATGCCTGAGCCAGCTTTAAGAGATACGCTAGCTGACTTAGAGGAAGAGATTGAAGAAGAGACTGGAGCAAGTGTAAAGCTGCCTCTTGACATTAAAAACTCTGAAATTTTAATGGTTACCCCTTCAGCAGATTTTTTTGCTGAACCACATATTGATGGACTTATTGGTTATGCTAAAGTTTTTCATCAAAGCGGTATAAGCTGGACATTAAGTTCTTACGCTTCAGAGGCTGCAAATTTTGGCATGTTTATTGGCAACTATGATGTAATGAGGCAGGGTGCATTGCGAATTCGTAAGGCGGCGCTTGATTTGAATGTGAAACGTGTCATAGTTGGTGAGTGCGGTCATGCTTGGCGAGTTGCTTACAGTTTTTGGAATACTCTTACTGGCTTAGGTAGTGGGGGGAGTGATGAATATTCATTAAAACTTCAAAACCAATTAGATAGTAATTACCCTCAGCCACAACATATGATTGAATTTACTTATGATTTAATCCAAAGAGATAAGTTGTCATTTGACAAGTCTAAGAATGATCATCGAGTTGTTACTTTTCATGACTCCTGTAATGTTGCTCGTGGAAGTAATATGGGTGATATTGAAAATGGCCAGTTTATTTTGCCAAGAGAGGTAATCAAAGCTGCTTGCAATAACTTCTCAGATATGCATAAATCCACAATAAAGTCTGCAACTTTTTGTTGCGGTGGCGGTGGCGGACTATTAACCGATGATCTTATTGACTTAAGAATAAAAGGAGCAAAGCCAAGGATGCATGCTTTAAAGCAAAGTGAGCAAGACAACGGCGTAAACACGTTAGCAGCAATTTGCGCTATATGTAAATCTCAGTTTTCTAAAGTGCTGCCCAATTATGATTTTGACCCATATATGATTGTAAGCGTTCATCAACTGGTCAGTGATGCAATTATTCTAACTAAAGATTCAGAAACTTAAGCCCAGAGCCGTAGAATATTATTCTAGTTTTCGGTAGTAATTAACTATTCCTTGATATATTGAATCCGCAATTTTTTGCTGTTGCTTGCTATTGGTTAAACGTTTTTCTTGAGTTGGATTTGATATAAAAGCAGTTTCAACTAAAACTGAAGGTATGGCAGGAGATTTTAGAACTACAAAGTTAGCTTTTTGAGGTATTTTTTTATGGATTGGCCCAATTTTTTCAAGCTGACTGATTATCTCCTTAGCAAGGTTAAATGATTGCATATCACGATCTTTCCTTGAAAAATCTGTCAAAATATTTTTTAAGAATTGATCATTATCAATGACAGTTTCAACGCCTCCGAACTGATCCACTAGATTCTGAGATTGTTCTAATTGTTGGGCTAGTTTGCTGTTATTTCCTTTCTCACTTAAGGTGTAGATCGAAGCGCCTTTTGCAGTTGAGCTTTCTACAGAATCAGCATGAATAGAAATAAACATGGTAGCGTTTTCTTTTTGCGCAATTGTTATTCTTTTAGTTAGTGGGATATAGTAGTCACCACTCCTAGTTAAGACAGCTTTTAGATCGCTATTTTTATTAATTTTTAGTACAAGTTTTTTGGCAATTGCTAAATTTACATTCTTTTCTTGTGATTTATTTTTACCTATAGCTCCTGAATCTTCACCGCCATGACCTGCATCAACTAAGATAATTTTTTGAGTCATTTGTGTTGATTTTTTTACAGATTTTGAAGCTTTTACTGTTGATTGAGATTTTAAGTCAATGATATCTACCACGAGTCGATGAGATTTATATTTTGTGTTAGGTTGCAACGTAAAGTGCCTAACTTTGAAATTTTTATTAATATGTACGATTAGCTTAATAGTCTTTTTATCACGCTTTATAAGGACTTTTTGTATTCTGACATCTTTAAAAAAAATATTTGAAAAAGTTTCAGATAATACTTCAGCATCATCAAAACTTATAACAACAACCTTGTCAGTATTCGTTATATTAAAGAGGGTGTCCTCTTCTTTATCGATAACAATTCGAGTTTGATCTGGCGCAGTCCAATACCTAAAATCATAAAGCGTAGTCTTCTCTTCACTAAATGCAGAAGTCACAATTAGAGCAAAAATTAAACTTATCCAATAGCGCATTCTAGAATTAATTTTCCTGTTTCAGTTTGAGATGTGATATTTATTATTCTTGCTTCACCATTACCACTAATTTTTATAGATAAATCGGCAGTTGCAATAGCTCCTTTACCCAATTCTGGCCACTCTATAAGTTGAAGGCTGTTTGGCTTAAGATATTCGCGAATTCCAATGTATTCTAATTCTTCTGGGTCACTAAGTCGATAGCAGTCAAAATGATGAATATCCACTATGTCATTTTGATAACTTTCAACTAATGTATAAGTGGGGCTTTTTACTTTATCAAATCCAAAGTATCCAATAAAGCTTTGTGCTAGCGTTGTTTTTCCAGCTCCAAGATCACCAATTAAATATATTATGCATGAGCTTTGTAAGTCAGAGCAGCAGTGCGCAAGCTTTTTACCTAGGTCTTGAGTGTCATGAAGATTTTTAAGAACTAAATCCAAAACAATTGATAAAGATAAACAGCCAAAGCAGATAATAGAATAAATCCACCGAAACGACTAATTTTAAGCCTCATTGAAAGAATGACAATTAAAAGGGTGAGTATTAACATTGAAATATAGTCTCGACTCATTACCTCAGGCGGAACTTTCAGAAGTAGTATTGGAGTTTGAAAAGGCACAATTAATGCTGGTATTGCAAGCACTCCTAAAGTGTTAAATAAATTTGATCCAATAATATTTCCAATAACCATTTGATGCTGCTTTTTTAAGGCGCTGCTTATGGAAACTGCTAGCTCAGGAAGGCTTGTGCCAAGCGCTACAACAGTTAGTCCAATAACTAGCTCAGGTACTTCGAAAGATATAGCAAGACTGGTTCCTCCCCAAACAACAAGCTTTGCACTAGCGACTAGTATGACAAGAGATAAACATAAAAGGGTCCAGGTCTTCCCTTTTCCTTGATTCTGGGAATTATTTTCAAGACTGTCGGTATCTATATGATTGCCTTTTTTTGAATCTATAAATACGCTGGCGAGAAATAGTGATAGCAAAGCAAGAAGTATCAAGCCATCAGTTAGACTCAAAATGCCATCTAATAGTAAAAAGCCTGCAACTAGGGTTGATAAAAATAAAAACAGCCATTCTTTTTTTAATACAGATTTTTCAACTGTAATAGGGAGAATTATTGCAGTAATTCCTAGTACTAAGCCTATATTAAAAATGTTTGAACCGAATGCATTACCTATGCTCATTTCAGGGTGACCATCAAACGCTGCAAGCCCCGAAACAAACATTTCTGGAGCAGACGTGCCAAAGCCAAAAATGAGCAAACCTATTACTAGGGGTGAGATATTAAATATTCTGGCAATTTTAGCGCCATTATCAGTGAATGCGTCAGCACTCCACATTAGCAATACAAAGCCGGTTAGAAGAGATAAAATTGGAAGTAACATATCGTTATATAGGATGATTATGGCGTCTATTATAAAGTCATCTTGGTCAGAATTTATAAAACAGACGTTCTAATTTAACCACTAAAGTTTGATATGTTGCTTAATAAACATTTAAAACTATCTTCAAAGCATCTATTTATAATGAATCAATGATACTTATAACTCGACCATTAGCACAAACTGAAAATCTCAAAGCACTTTTAAAAGTAGCTAATATTGATTATGCTTTTTTCCCCGCCTTTGAGATCAAAAAAATAAGTACAGAAGTTTTAAATAAGAAATATGATGTTATTATTTTTATAAGCGCAAATGCCGTTAATTATGCCGAAGATTATTTTGATGAGATATTTGTAGAGCCGTTTAAGGTTTTTGCAGTTGGCCCTATTACTGCTCAAAGATTAATTGATAAAGATATTAAAGTTGATTGCTTTCCTAAGTCTAATGCTTCAAGTAATGAGCTATTGGCAATGCAAGAGTGTTCAGAATTGACCAATAAGAAAGTTCTTATTGTTAGAGGTAAGGGGGGTTCAGAAACGCTCAAAAACCATTTGATAGAAATGAATCAGGTTGATTATCTTGAAGTTTATGATCGAGTGCCTTGTGAATTTTCAAAACTTCATGCTGAATCAATTGAGTTATTTTTGAATTATCCTAAGGGTGTATTAATGGCAAGTAGTAATGAAAGTCTTTCCAATGTCGTTCGCCTATTTAATCTAGCTTCATCTAATAATTTTGATAAGCTTAAGTCAAGAAAGCTTATTGTTTTTAGTCAAAAGATTAAAGTCTTGGCAGAGAAATTAGGCTTTGAAAATATAAAAGTTACTCTAAACCCCTCTGACCAGGATCTAATAAATGAATTAATCAATGAAAAGAATTAAAAAAAATCGCACAAGTAGAAAATGATTGGGTAACATACATTAAACTATATCGGGAGTTCAGGTGATTAGATTCGGTATTTCATGGGTGGCACGCTTACTTGGCGTCAGTGGTTTTACCGTCCAACAACCAACAACTCGTGGTTCCCTCCAAGATTTAAATATTTCTGAAAGAATTACTCCTTTTAATCCTAGTAATTTAGCTATTAATAACATACATTCTCTAGATGAGTCAGAAGCTACTCGTCACTTAAAGCGTTTTCAAGATACTCAGGTCAAGTTAAGTAAAGGAGAGCAAGTTAGCGATGCCAGTAATGACCAAGATCTTGTATCTGTAATTGCTACTTTGAAGTCAAAATTATATCAAGAGTCTATCAAGAGTAAGCATTATACTAATGCTTTTAATGAGCTAAATGACAGGCTAGTTGAGTTAGAAAATATTGTCCAACCTGGAAAGAAGACAGATTTTCAAAAACTTCAAGGCTGGGTTCACTCGAAAAGACACTTCCATTAATCTTTAGTTTTTTTATTACCGACTAGACTCTCTCGTTCTGATTCATTCTGTAAAAATGAAAAGTAATTAGGTATAATGTTACTTGGTTTTTTAAATTAATATTTTTATTAAATAAATATGTCAAAAAGTGATTACATTGAGTTAGAAGGCGTCGTAAAAGAAAAATTACCTAATACAACTTTTAAGGTTGAATTGGAAAATGGGCATAGCGTACTTGCTCATATTTCTGGAAAGATTCGTAAGCACTACATACGCATACTACCTGGCGACAAGGTAACTGTTGAAATGACTCCTTATGACCTAACTAAGGGAAGAATTACCTTCAGACACAAATAAATGCACTCTAATATTGAGGCTTTTGACTATATATAAGCTCAATTTGATATGAATTTTATTAAAAAAATAGTTTCAGAAATTCTGAGATAATATTTTTAAGCCATAGATAAGCCAGTGTGGTGGAATTGGTAGACACGCCGGATTCAAAATCCGGTTCCTTCACGGGAGTGCCGGTTCGACCCCGGCCACTGGTACCAAACTTGTTTAGGACTAAATAAAATGGACAACAACTTTGTAAGTGAAGCGCTGAATTTAACCATGTTTGGGATGGGATTCGTTTTTGTTTTTCTTGCTTTGATGGTTGTGGTCACAAATGTAATGTCCTTGCTTGTAGCAAAAATTCAACCTGCAACTAACGACGCTTCTGCGTTGGATTCTGATCCAATAATTGAGATTGATGAAAAAACAAGAGCAATTATTGAGGCAGCAATAAAAATGCATACACAGAGATAACTATATGTCTAACAAAGAAAATAATAAACCAGTCCAAATAACCGAGCTAGTTCTTAGGGATGGACATCAATCGCTTTTTGCAACTAGAATGCGAATTGATGACATGCTTCCTATTGCAGAAAAATTAGACAAAATAGGTTATTGGTCAATGGAGTCTTGGGGTGGTGCTACATTTGATGCTTGTATTCGTTTTCTTGGAGAAGATCCTTGGGAGAGAATACGTGAAATCAAAAAAGTTATGCCTAACACGCCTCAACAAATGCTCCTTAGAGCTCAAAATTTGTTGGGTTACCGTCACTATAGTGACGATGTAGTTAGAAAATTTGTTGATCGATGTGCGGATAATGGTGTTGGTGTTTTAAGAATATTTGACGCAATGAATGATACGCGCAATCTTAAAACTGCCATTGATCAAACAGTTAAAGTTGGCCAGCATGCTCAAGGTACGATTTCATATACAGTTAGTCCAGTCCATACAACTGAATTATGGATTGAGATGGCTAAAAAAATTGAAGATATGGGTGCACATTCTTTATGTATTAAGGATATGGCTGGCTTATTACAGCCATATGTTGCTTATGACCTAGTTAAAAAATTAAAAAAAGCGATTGATATTCCTATTCAGCTTCATGCGCATGCGACTACTGGTCTTTCTACTGCTTGCATTATCAAGGCTGTTGAGGCTGGGATAGACCGCGTTGATACCTGTATTGGTTCGATGAGTATGACTTACAGCCATTCTGCAACTAATTCTATTGTTTCTATTTTAGAGGCAAGCCCTCGTAAAACTGGTTTAGATTTAAAAAAGCTTGAAGAAATTGATCAGTACTTTAAGCCAATCCGAGCTAAATATGCTAAGTTTGAGGGATCACTTAAGGGTGTCGATTCAAGAATTCTAACATCTCAAGTACCGGGCGGCATGCTGACTAATATGGAGAGCCAATTAAAAGAGCAAAATGCACTTGATAAAATGGATGAAGTTTTGTTAGAAATACCTCGAGTTCGAAAAGACTTAGGTTATATCCCTCTAGTAACTCCTACCTCTCAGATTGTTGGTACTCAATCTGTACTCAATGTTCTAACTGGTGAACGCTATAAAACTATTACAAGAGAGTCAGCCGGGATACTAAAAGGCGAGTATGGCGCTGCGCCTGCCCCAGTTGATAAAGATCTTCAACAAAGAGTTTTAGAGGGTTCAGAGGCTATTACATGCCGGCCTGCAGATAATATTGAGCCTGAGTTAGATATTCTTGAGGCTGAGTTTGATAAACTTGTGACAGAAAAAGGTATTCGGGTTGCAGATGAGAAAATTGATGATTTGTTGACGTATGCTCTTTTTCCACAAGTGGGAATTAAATTTTTAGAAAATAGAGACAACCCAGATTTCTTTGAACCTGTGCCTCAACCATTAAGCAGATCTCCTGACAGTGGAGAAGATGAAGGAATATATACTGTTTCATTTAAAGGCAAGTCATATACAGTTAATGTTTCTGCGGGTGGCACTATAACATCTATGGGCGGCTCCTCAGATCAACCGGCATTAAGCTCCCAAGATTCACAAGTTAATTCAAGTCCTGTGGCGAATGAAAAGGAGGATGTCTCCGCTCCACTATCGGGAACTATTTGGAAAATTTTAGTTAGTCCTAACCAGAATGTTAAAAAAGGCGATATCCTGCTTGTTTTAGAGGCTATGAAAATGGAAACTGAAATCAAAGCAATGCGCTCTGGAGTGGTTTTAAATGTTGGCGTTAAAGAGGGTGATTCAGTAACTGTTGGTCAACTTCTTCTTTCTTTAGGTTAACCATGGAGCAACTAAAGCTACTTTGGATTAATACAGGGTTATATCAGATGGACTGGGGCCAAGGCCTTATGCTACTTGTTGGTATGTTGCTGATTTATTTAGCAATTGTAAAAAAATTCGAGCCACTATTACTTCTACCCATTGGTTTTGGCGCTCTTCTAAGTAATATTCCGGGGGCAAATTTAGCTATTGACGGTGGAATTCTTCATCTGTTTTATGTGATTGGTATTGAGTCTGGCGCCTTCCCATTAATAATCTTTATGGGTGTTGGTGCTTTAACAGATTTTGGGCCTCTTCTTGCTAATCCTAAAACCCTCTTACTTGGAGCAGCTGCTCAGTTTGGGATTTTTGCTACACTTTTAGGTGCCGTTGGTTTATCCGTATTAGGCGTGTTTGATTTTAGTTTGAAACAAGCTGCCGCAATTGGAATTATTGGGGGTGCTGATGGCCCTACCTCTATTTATGTTGCTTCAATTCTTGCGCCAGAGTTGCTAGGAGCAATAGCTGTTGCTTCGTATTCGTATATGGCATTAGTTCCTCTTATTCAGCCACCAATTATGAGGGCAATGACTAGTGAAAAAGAAAGAAAAATTAAGATGGTTCAGTTACGTGAGGTCTCTAAAACTGAAAAAATTGTATTCCCAATTATTTTGCTTTTACTTGTAGCACTCCTTTTGCCAGCTGCTGCTCCTTTATTAGGAATGTTCGCTTTTGGTAATCTAATGAAAGAATCTGGTGTTGTTGACCGCTTAAGTGACACTACACAGAATGCTTTAATTAATATCGTGACTATTTTTCTTGGCCTTGCGGTGGGCTCAAAGTTGATGGCTGATAAATTTCTTCAACTGGATACTTTAGGAATACTATTATTGGGCTTGGTTGCTTTTTCAATTGGCACAATGTGCGGCCTGTTAATGGCAAAACTGATGAATGTATTTAGTAAAAATAAAATTAATCCATTAATTGGGTCTGCAGGAGTTTCTGCAGTTCCAATGGCTGCTCGTGTCTCTAATAAAGTTGGTCTTGAGTCTGATTCAAATAATTTTCTACTTATGCATGCAATGGGGCCAAATGTGGCTGGCGTTATAGGATCAGCAATCGCTGCAGGTATAATGATTCAATTTCTAGGCTAGTAATTCACTTAAGTCTTTGAGAGCCCAAATTGAAAAGCTAAATGATTACCGAAAAATAAACTAGATTTATGTTTCGTGAATTTCGCTATTGGATAAAGTAAGTTTCCTACCCATCTTATTTGCAATAGATAGATCATGAGTAACAATTAACAGTGCTGTAGTTTTGTTTTTGTTTAGTTCTATGATTAGTTCTAAAACTTCTGCTGCATTTGCCGCATCTAAATTCCCTGTAGGCTCATCTGCTAATAGGCAAGCTGGTTCAGTTATCATGGCTCTAGCGATTGCAACCCTTTGTCTCTCTCCTCCTGATAGCTCGGAAGGTTTGTGATTTAATCTATTTTCAAGCCCAACTTTTGTTAATATTTTTTTAGATTTGAGCAGCGCTTTATTTTTATCACTGCCCATAATTAAAAGAGGCAAAGCAACATTGTATATTGCAGGAAAATCATTTAGTAAGTGATGAAATTGATACACAAAACCAAGGTTTTTGGCGCGTAAATCCGTTCGATCTGTTTCACTTATTTTTGAAATATTGATGGTATCAATAAGCATAACACCCTCAGTAGGAGTGTCAAGACCAGCCATTAGATTAAGTAACGTTGATTTTCCACATCCTGATTGGCCAATAATTGCAGTTGTTTCTCCAGACTTAATTTCAAAATTTAAGTTTTTTAAAACTTCTGTTTTATTATTGCCCTCATTGTATGAAAAGCTAACAGAGCGACATTCAATTATATTACTCATGCCTCAAAACCTCTGAAATATTAACTTTTCCAGCACGTTTTGCTGGATAAACGGCTGCAATAATTACCAATATAAAAGCGCCCAGAACTATACTAACGACATCACTTAGTAGAATCTTTGATGGAAATCGACTAATGTAAAACAAATCTTTAGGGAAAAACTGGAAGCCGATAATACTTTCAATTCCAGAAATAACAGATTCGATATTCAGAGCTAATATTAATCCAAGAATTGTTCCAATAGTAATGCCAATAATGCCAATACTGAGCCCCTGATAAAAGAATATCCTTACAATTCTTTTTGGAGTCATTCCAATGGTTCTTAGAATTGCTATGTCAGACTTTTTGTCTGTAACTACCATAACCATCATAGATACTATATTAAAAGCAGCAATAGCAATAATCAGCGAAAGAATAATTGCAATCATTTGCTTTTCCAGATTCAAAGCTCTAATAAAGTTTCGTTGTTGTTGCATCCAATCAACGCCATAATAACCATCCCCTAAAGATTGAATTACGCTCTCAGTGATCTTATTTGCTTCAAATAGGTTGTCTACCTTGAGGCGAATCCCAGATACTTGATTTCCGAGACCAAATAAATCTTGGGCATCATAAAGGTGTATAAATGCCAAGCCATTATTGTAATCATTGACGCCTGCATTGAATATTCCACCTACCGTGTATGATTGTGACTGAGGAACTAGCAGCCCAATTGAGTTTCTTGCGGGCGCTATAAGAGTAAGTTTATCTCCAATCCCTGTGCCCATTGCTGTTGCTAGGCCAACACCAATTAATATTGATGATTCATCTTCATCTAAATTAAGGGTGCCGTACTTAATGTCATCTAGTAGAGCAGAGGTTGTGGATTCTAAATCTATAAGAACACCTCTTACGCTAACTCCTTGCGAGGCATTTTTTGAAGTCATTAAAGCAAAGTCTTCAACAAAGGGGGAGGACGCGATAATTTGATCCTGCGAGTTAATTTTTTTTCTAAGATCTTGCCAATTTTCAAGCGTATCATCAGATTCTGTTATGTAAGAATGGGAAATCGTATTTAAAACTCGATTCATTAGCTCTTCATGGAAACCATTCATTACAGATAAGACAGTAATAAGAGACATGACAGCTAGAATTAGGCCAACCATAGATACGCCAGAAATAAAAGAAACAAAGCCTTTTTTTCGATTAGATCTTAAATATTGGTTAGAAATATGAAATTCAACACTCATGGTTGGAATATTTTGTCATAATTAAAGTTTTAAAAGTGATTAAAGTTATCAAAATGTCAAGTATTGCAAGTTTTATCAATCATAGTAAGTTTGGTTTGGTTAACTTTTTGCTTCTTCCTTTTTCTGTTGTTTTTTCCATTTTTTTCAATATACGTCTTTGGCTATATAAGCTAGGGATATTAAAAGTTAACGTTTCACCATTGCCAGTAATAGTAGTGGGTAATATAACAGCAGGTGGAACTGGTAAGACTCCAATTGTAATTGCAATTGCTAATTATTTTTCGTCTCAGAATAAAAAAGTAGGAGTTGTATCCAGAGGTTACGGAGGAAAGTATACACAAGAATCCCTGGAAGTTACTTTGATGAGTGACCCAATTGAGTGTGGCGATGAACCCTTATTAATAAAGCAAAAAACTGACGCTTTTGTTGTAGTTGCTAAAAAAAGAAGCAAGGCGGTAAAGTCTTTAATTGAAAACCATTCAGTAGATCTAATTATTAGTGACGATGGTCTTCAGCATTACGCCATGGGACGTGATATTGAAATTGCAGTTATAGACGGACACGATCGTTTTGGAAATGGATTGCTTCTTCCAGCAGGGCCACTCAGGGAGACAAAAAAAAGACTTAAATCTGTTGATTTTATTATAAATAATGGCTCTAAGGCAGACGGAGAGATATCTTGCCAAATTGAGGCAGAGTGCTATATAAATTTGCTTACTAATGAAGTAAAAGATCTAGACTACTTTAATGGTAAAAAATGCTTTGCAGTTTCAGGAATTGGAAAGCCAGATAATTTTTATTCACTGCTTGAAAAACTTGGCGTTAATTTAATTACTAGAACATTTGCAGACCATCATCCTTTTATTCAGAAGGATGTAGAGTTTAAGGATGACTATCCAATCCTTATGACATCTAAGGATTGTGTAAAATGTAAACAGTTTGCAACAAATCAAATGTGGTATTTGGCAGTTAGTGCAAAAATTAGTCCTGACTTTTATCATCAACTGGAGTCTAAATTGTGATCGATAAAAATTTATTAAAAATGTTGGTTTGCCCACAAAGTAAAGCGCCTTTAAAGTTAGTTGGCGAAGAACTAGTGTGTGAAAAAAGTCAATTAGCCTACCCGATCCTAGACGGCATTCCAATTCTTCTAGTAGAAGAGGCCCGAAAAATTAATTCTGAAAAATAATGGATTTTTCCATTATTATCCCTGCTCGATATGCTTCAAGCCGTTTACCGGCAAAGCTATTAGAAAATATAAATGGTAAAACACTTATTGAGCACACTTACTCAAATGCAATTAAGAGTAACGCACATCGCGTAATTATTGCAACGGATGATGAAAGAATAAGTGTGATTGCTAAAGAGTTTGGCGCTGAAGTTTGTATGACTGACCCAAGCCACACATCTGGAACATCTCGCTTATCTGAAGTAGTCTCTTCTCTAGATTTTAATGATGATGAGGTTGTTGTTAATGTTCAGGGTGATGAGCCAATGATGAGTCCTGATGCAATCAATC
>Ga0209091_10002485_pt1 | contig 15499 bp, 18 predicted proteins | sample ArcticOcean_MG_C_6_FD_187438 | JGI IMG/M metagenome (GOLD analysis project Ga0209091, IMG submission 187438) | Marine microbial communities from western Arctic Ocean - ArcticOcean_MG_CB8_128 (SPAdes) (version 2) | ecosystem: Environmental > Aquatic > Marine > Oceanic | place: Arctic Ocean...
AAATTTTTAAAAAAAATTCCTTTTTATTTTTATGCCAGAAATACATCCTTTTATTCTTACAATTGATTATATTTTAGGTGTTGTAATGTGGACTTTAATTGGAAAAGTTGCGATGAATTTTTTTCAGCGAGAAAATTCAGAATTTTTTTTTATGAAGGTTTTTGTAAAAGTAACAAACCCTTTAATACGTTTGTTTAGACCAATTACTCCCTCGTTTATTATAGAGCCTCTTATTCCACTTTATGTGGCTTGGTTTTTTTACATGATCAGATTTTATCTAATGCCCTATCTGTTAGGGTATTCAGTAATGGGGATGCTGTCTTTTCCTTTAGAAAGTGAAATTGCTGCTGAAATTTATCGTATTTTTGGCAAATAATTAATTCAAATTAAAAATAAAATTGATACTACTAAAGAAGTAATCAATGAAAAAAATACAAATATCACCTTCTATTTTATCTGCTGATTTCAGTCAGTTAGGAAATGAAATAAAAAGGCTTGAAGAAGGAGGCGCAGATATGATCCATGTGGATGTGATGGATGGTCATTTTGTTCCAAATTTGACAATGGGACCTCCAATTATTAAAGCTTTAAGACAATACACAAAGCTACCATTTGACGTTCATTTAATGATTTCTCCTGTGCATAAATATATTAAAGATTATGCTGATGCCGGTGCAGATATTATTACCATACATCCAGAGGCTACTGAAGATTTGAAAAGCTCTATTCAACATATCAAAAGTTTAAATAAGAAAGTTGGAGTTTCATTAAATCCTGAAACTAAAATTGATTTAATAACTAATTTATTGAATGAAATTGATTTAGTTTTAATTATGAGTGTAAACCCAGGGTTTGGAGGGCAAAAATTTATTCCTAAAGTATTGAATAAAATTAAAAAATTAAAAAAAATAAAATATCAAAAAAAATTGGTGTTTGACATTGAGATTGATGGTGGGATTAACTTTGATAACAACAAATTAGCTATTGAAGCTGGCGCCAATATTTTGGTTTCTGGCACTACTGTATTCAAAAATAATAATGGAAATATAAAAAAAAATATAGACCTTTTAAAATCAAATTAGAATAATGATTTTTAATAATTTATTAAATCTTATTAATAATTCATATATTTTTTTTATAAAAAAAATTCGGTCTCTATATTTGAGCTCAAATATATATAACAGAAAAATTACACCCTCTGTTGTTAGTTCGTTAGAATACCATCCAAGCCCTAATCTACTCGCCTCTCTTGTAAAATATGATAAAAAAAAAATTAATATCAAAAATTATTCATTAAATAAAATATGGGATAACAAAAATTTAAAGGAAAAAGATTATAAGAATTTAAATAGTTTTTTTTGGTTATTTAGTTTAGATTTAAGGTCTTCAAAAGAAGATACACAAAATATAATTTCACAATGGATAGATAAAAATCAGCAATACAACTCTAAAAGTTGGGAAATTGATATAGTTGCTAAAAGAATAATTGCCTGGACTTCTAACGCTAGACTTACATATGAAGATGGGGAAACTAACTACAAAAAAAAATTCAATAATGTCGTAAAAAAACAAATTAACCATTTGATTAATGAAATAGGGCGATCAGACTGGGTTGATGATAAAATGATAGGTTGCGCAGCTATTATTTTAACTGGTTTATCCTACCAAGATAAAGATGGATATTTAAAAGCAGGGTTAAGCTTACTGAAAAAACTTGTAAAATTTTCTTTTGATAATGATGGTTTTCCAAAATCAAGGAGCATCAGACAATTAAATTTTTATTTAAAATATTTTATTTTAATTCGAGAATGGTTCAAAGAATCTCAAAGTGAGATACCTGATTTTATTAATGAAAATATATATTATTTAGGCCAAGCTTATGCATTAACTTGGCAAAATAATAAAATGTATCTACTTTTCAACGGTAACCATGAAACAAATAATGTTGATTTTGATCATTATTTAAAAAAACTTGGATATAGTTTTAAAAATCAAAACAATGAATTGGGAGGATATGCCATCCTTAATAACAAAAAAACTTCGCTAATCATGGACGTTGGGTCAAGTCCTGATAAAAAGTTTTCTTCAAACTATCAAGCAGGTGCACTATCTTTTGAAATAATATCGAATGGGAAAAAATTAATTTGTAATTCTGGGTATTTTCAAAACCATATGCACCGATTAAACGAACTATCAAAATCAAGCGCCATACATAGTACCCTAATTTTAGATGATAGATCTTCATGTAAATTTAATAAAACTAAAAATGAAAGTTCTAAAATTTCTCATGGAATAAAAATATTAAAAAAAAATATTGTTTTTGAAAAAAATTATTGGAAAATTAATGCAGCACATGATGGTTATTTAAAAGAATATGGCATCATTCATGAAAGAGAGGTGGAGTTTTATCCTGAACAGGTAAAGTTTGTTGGTCATGATAAAATAATTTCCAAAAATAATATTAAAAATTTAAAATTTGAAATTAGATTTCACTTAGAGCCCAATATTAAGACTATGAAGACTCAAGATAATAAATCAATATTTATAGACCTTGATGGTGAGGGTTGGAAATTTAATTCTGATAATAACAATATCAATATTGATAATGGCCTATATTTTGGTAGAAAAGATTCCTTTGTCGATAACCAGAATATAGTCATTTCAGGAATGACTAATGATGAAAACCAAACTATAAAGTGGGAAATTACAAAACTATAATGAAAAAAATAAAAAAAGCATTAATTTCAGTTTATGATAAAAAAAATTTAAAAAGCCTTTTAAGAGTTTTAGCTAAACATAAGATTGAATTAATAAGCTCTGGTGGTACTTATAAAGAGATCAAAAGACTTAAATTTAAATGTTTAGAAGTTTCAGAATATACAGGTTCTCCTGAAATACTTGATGGAAGAGTTAAAACACTACACCCAAAAATACATGCTGGAATATTAAGTAAAAGAAATAATAGATCTCACAGCAAGGATTTAAAAAATAACAATTTTGAAGAAATAGACTTAGTTGTTGTTAACTTCTATCCTTTTGAAAAAACTCTAGAGCAGACAAATAATCATTTAAAAATCATAGAAAATATTGATGTTGGAGGCCCAACAATGGTTAGGGCCGCAGCAAAAAATTATAATGATGTTACTGTCATTACATCTTCAGATCAATATAACGAGCTAATTAATGAGATAAAAAAGAATAAAGGCTCTACCTCTATCGATTTTAGAGAAAAGATGTCTTTAGAGGCTTTTTCTGAAACATCGTATTATGATGCTGTAATCTCAAATTATTTTAACAAAATTAAAAATAATAACTTTCCTCAGAAAAAAATTATTTACGGAAATTTAATTGAAAAATTAAGATATGGTGAAAACCCACATCAACAAGCTGCTGTTTATTCAAAGACCCAAAGTTTAAACATTAAACAAATTCATGGAAAACAACTGAGTTATAACAACTATAATGATATATTCTCTGCCTTAACTATTTCCAACTCTTTACCAAAAAATTCTGGAACTGTTATCGTAAAACATGCTAACCCTTGTGGTGTTTCCATTGATAAAAATAGCTTAAAAAGCTACCAATTAGCAATGGCATGTGACCCTGTAAGTGCTTTCGGAGGAATAGTTTCATGCAATTACAAAATAAATAAAACTCTGGCCTTGGAACTAAATAATATTTTCTTGGAAGTTATTATTGCAAATGGCTTTGATGCAGAAGCATTAAAGGTTTTGAAAAAGAAGAAAAATTTACGCCTAATTGACGCAACACACTTTGAAATGAAAGATTTGATAAGGTTTAACTCAGCTAATAATTTTATTTTAGCTCAATCTGAGGATATAGAAAAATTTAATATTAAAAATTTTAAAATAGTTTCAAAAAAGAAACCTAGCAAATCTCAGCTGAAGAATTTAATTTTTGCATTCAATATTTGTAGATACGTTAAGTCGAATGCGATTGTTTTGGCTAGTAAAGAAGCAACTGTGGGTATTGGCTCTGGACAGCCTAGTAGACTTGATAGCTGTCAAATTGCGATAGATAAAATGAAAAAATTTCAAAATTTAAATGAAGATGTGGTTGCGGCTTCAGACGCATTTTTCCCATTTGTAGATGGTATAGAAAAATTAGTACAGTCAGGTATTTCTGCTGTAATACAACCCTTTGGATCAATAAGAGATAACGAAATAATAAAATTTGCAAATCAAACTGATACTGTTTTGGTTTTTGCCAAAACAAGACATTTTAGACATTAAGAATCTGATCAATTTTAGCAGCTAAAATAAAATCATTCTCTGACAATCCTTCTATTGCATGTGTGGTAATTATAATTTTTGCGTAGCCCCATCCAAAAGAAATATCTGGGTGATGACCTTCTTCTTCTGAGATCTCTCCAACTTTATTAATAAAATTCTGGCTATTAACAAAATTTCTAAAGGTAAAATTTTTTTCTAAAAAGTAGGTTTTTTTTTCATCTTTTTTTACATCCCACCCGTCTACTTTTTTTTGGTATTTATGTATTTCACTTATATCAAAGGGCAAAATTCCACCCTCACAAGGGACACATTTTTTACTCAAAAGATCATTCATTTATTAATTTATTTTAAGTTTAATGGAGCGGGTCAAGGGAATCGAACCCTCTACCTAATCGTTGGCAACGATTCGCTCTACCAATGAGCTAGACCCGCTTATAAAAACATTATAAATAGACGGTTTTTTTAATGCAAGCAATAATAAAGTTATTGACTAGTATATAGATTTTAAAAAATTTGTTAAAAGAAGTAATGAAAAAACTAGATTTACCAAAAATTATACCAATATTTCCTCTAGGGAATTTTATTATTTTTCCTAATACAACTGTCCCACTAAATATATTTGAACCGAGATATGTTGAAATGATTAATGACAGCATGAAAACAAATAAATTGATAGGCTTAATACAGCCTAAAAAAAATAATATTAACTCTATTCTAGATCTTCATGAGACAGGTTGTTTAGGAAAGATTACTAATTTTAAAGATACGTCAGACGGTAGATACTTGATTGATCTTAATGGTTTATCACGGTTTAAAATAACTAAAGAAATTAAAAACGACAAACCTTACCGTGAGTGTGAAGTTAGTTTTGAAGATTATCAAGATGATTTGAATTTACAAAAAGAAGAGTTAAAATTTTCAGATCTTGAATTAATTTTTAAAGATTTAAAAACATTATTTGAAAAAAAAGGATATATAATTAATTGGAAATCTTTAGAAAAGCAAAATTTAACGGAAACAATAAATGCCTTGTCTATGGCCTCACCATTTTCATTAGAAGAAAAGCAGATTTTGTTAGAAAGCCAAAATTTAAAAATAAGGAAAAATAAAATTACCGAAATATTAAGTACTTATAATTATGATAATTTTGATAATACTACTGTTCAATAAAATCTAAAAATTCAATCCTTTGTCTGCAAGTTTAATGAAATAATTAGTTAAACTTGTATTTTTTCCAATAGTTTTTAAAATTTTGTTAAAACTTTTGCTTCTCGTTTTTTTATCAAAGTTAAACACTTCATAAATAAAATCTACGCTATTAGAAAAAAGAAAATTTTTGTTTTTTGTCTTTTTTTCAAATTCTGATGAAATTGATGAATCCAATTGAATACCGAGATCAATTTTATTTTGAATAATTGTAGATAAAATTTTAATATCTCTAATGGTCATATTAAAACCCTGACCTGCAAGTGGGTGTATCCTGTGAAGCAAATCACCAAATGCTAAAATATTTTCATGGTGATAGTTTCTTAAATTAGATGAACTTAACTTAAAACTAGTTAATTTTAATTTAAGTGTTGTTAGTATTTGATATTTTGGATTATGTTTTCTTATTAAATCTAAAACTTCACTATCATTATATATTTTTTTATTAGTGTCTAATGAGCATACTATTGATGTTTCAATATTTGAAATTGGCAAAAATGCAATAGGTCCACTTTTTGTAAAAATTTGAGTAGCAATATTATTTGCTATTTTTTTATGTTTTAAAATTGTTGTGTATGCAAGATTATTATAATCCTTATTAATTGTTTTTGTAAAATATTTCTTTGATAGAACATTATCTGAATCACAATTAATTATTAAATCATATTCCTTCTTTTTTAGCAGTTCAGAATAAAAAGAATTTTTTTTTATTATGTTTTGTTTAAAAAAATTATTTTTAGATATTTTACTTAGTAATGATTCATAAAGGACATCATTTTTCATCATATAAAATAAGTTATCTTTATCATTTTCAAATCTTAATAAATTTTCTTTTTCTAGTTTTTCTGAATAAATTTCTATTTTTTTAATTTGCCATAAATTTTTCCTTGGAATGTTGTCAATTTCTTTTCTAAAAAATTCTAAATTATTTTTAGATATTCCTATTGTTCTATTTGATGATAAATGTTTAATTTTATTTGTATGATAAAATTGAACATTAATTTTTTTATTTATCAAATTTTTGGCTAAAGATAGACTGGTAATGCCACCTCCTATAATACAGATATTCATAATAATTTTTAATTTTAACAATAAAAATTAGATGATACAAAGTGATTAATTAGATTCATTAATTTATGAAATTAAAAAAATTAGCCAGCAATGCAATAAATTTTGGCCTAGATAGAGTTATTGAAATTATCGGTATAACTGTTTTAATAACAGGTGTCTTATTATTGGCATCATTAATCACTTTTTCCCCTGATGATCCTAACTTTATTTTTCCAAACAACACAAAAATTATAAATATTCTTGGATTTCGTGGAAGTTTTGCTGCAGATATTTTTTTTCAATCTTTTGGCGTGATAGCTCTATTAATACCCTTTAGTCTTTTTATGTCTGGAATAAATATTATTTTAAATAAAAAAATTTTCTTAATAATAGAGAGCATTTTTTATACTATTTTATATTCTTTACTTGGTTCTTTTTTCTTTTCTTTTTTTTATCCAGTTGCGTTTAAGCTTTATATTAATGGTAATGGTGGTTTTATTGGAAAATATTTAGAAACAACTTTTTTAAATTCTATAATTAATATCAATTCCCAAATTTCTTATTATTTTCTTGTCTTGTTAATTTTAATTTTATTCTCAATTAGCATTCAGTTTAAAATTAAATCCTTATACAAAATTATTAACAAATTATTTATACTTTTATTTTCTAAAAAAGAAAAAAATTATACTAATGAAAATGAAATAATCAGTGAATTTATACCACAAGAAGATATTAAAAGTCTAATTCAAGAAGACTTGCCCTTTATAAAAAGCGAAAATAAAACTAGTAATAAAAAAATTCAATTTAAATTGCCTTCTATTGGTTTATTAAAAATTACAACGCAAAAAGATAAAGAAAAACTAAGGGATGACGATTACATTGATAGTGAATTTTTAGAAAAAATTCTTTTAGATTTTGGCGTTAGTGGTGAAATAAAAAAAGTTAGTCATGGACCTGTTGTAACTCTAAACGAATTTGAGCCAGCGGCAGGCGTTAAAGTGTCTAAAATTATTAATCTTTCCGACGATATTGCAAGAAATACAAGTTCTGAATCTGCTAGAATTGCGACGATACCTGGAAGAAGCACTATCGGTATTGAGCTGCCTAACTCAACCCGAGAAAATGTTTTCCTTAGCGAAATTCTTTCAAATAGTGATTTTATGAAAAAAGATATTAGGCTGCCAATTGCCCTGGGTAAAAATATTTCTGGGATTCCTGTAGTTGGAGATTTAGCCTCTATGCCACATTTATTAATAGCTGGTACTACGGGATCAGGAAAATCTGTTTGTATCAATACTATTATTCTTTCTCTTCTTTATAGGCATACGCCAGATAGATGTAAGTTTATTTTAATTGATCCTAAAATGTTAGAGTTATCAACTTATGAAGGTATACCTCACTTACTTTGCCCGGTTATTACTGAAGCAAAAAAAGCTGCCTCTGTATTAGGTTGGGTTGTTAAAGAAATGGAAAATAGATACAGACTTATGACTAAAGAAGGTGTTCGTAACATAGACAGTTATAATGCTAAACACATTTTACCTATGCCTTATATAGTTGTTGTGGTTGATGAAATGTCTGACTTGATGCTTGTTGCTGGAAAAGAAATAGAAAACTACATTCAAAAACTTTCTCAGATGGCAAGAGCTGCTGGAATTCATATTATAATGGCTACTCAAAGGCCCAGCGTTGACGTTATTACGGGAACTATCAAAGCAAACTTCCCAACAAGGATATCTTTCCAAGTAACCTCCAAGATAGATAGTAGAACAATTTTAGGGGAGCAAGGTGCAGAACAATTATTAGGTAAAGGTGATATGCTTTACATGTCTTCTGCTAATCGCATAGTTAGAATTCACGCACCATTTGTTTCTGACAATGAAATTGAAAAAGTTAACAACTATTTAAGAAGTCAAGCAGAACCAGACTATATAGATGAAATATTAAGTTTTGCAGATGAAAAGGAAATTGGTGAATACTCATCAAGCACAAATGACAAAGATGAATTGTACCAAGCAGCATTGGATATTATTAGATCTGAGGGTAAAGCCTCAACTTCTTTTTTACAAAGAAAATTACAGATAGGGTATAATAGAGCTGCAAGAATTATCGACATGATGGAGGCCGATGGAATTGTAAGTAAAGCAAACCATGTTGGTAAAAGAGATGTTCTATAATGTTTAGGTTTTTAATAATAATTTTTGTATTAAGTTTTAATAACCCTGTTTTTTCTTCTACAAAAGAAAAGATAATTTCTCAAATGGAACTTACCAATAATTTAAGTTTTAATTTTATCCAAACTATTAATGATAAAAAAGAAAATGGAAAGTGTATTATAAAGTATCCTAAGAAAATTTGGTGTGAATATGACAATTCTAATAAAAAAATTATTGTCTCTAATGGAAGGTCTTTAGTGATCAAAAACTCGAATAGAGGAAATTATTATATTTATCGCCTTAATAAAACACCTTTGCAGTATTTATTAGATAAAAAATACCTAATATCGAAAATGAAGATTCTAGAACCAAAAGAAATTGATGGTCAATATTTAAATTTTAAATTTTTTGGAAATAATAATGAAATTAATGTTTTTTTTGATAAGAACAGTTTAAACTTAGTGGGATGGCAAACTGAGGACATCTATCAAAACCTATCAGTTACTTTCATTTCGTCTGTTAAAACTAATCAAGAAATAAATAATAAAATTTTTATTTTACCAAAAAATAATTAAGTATTTATCTAATTAAAGTTTCAGATTTAAAAATTTTCATGCCTCTTGATTGATAATTAAGTAGGGCATTTTTATGGTCTAAAGAACAAGTATGAACCCATACTCTTATGCAGCCTAGATTAAATGAAAATTTAATTGCTTCGCTTAATAAATAACCACCTAGTTTTCTTCCAAAATATTCTTCCAGAATACCAAAATAAGCAATTTCTGCCTCTTTTGTATCTTTGTTAAATAATAGCTCAAAATATCCTGCTATTTCATCTTTACTTTTAAGGATGTAAGTAAAAAGTTTTTCATCAGAAACATACTTGATCCAATCCAACTCTGTCCAAACAAGTCTATCAATCCATTGACAATTTTTACCTATATTCTTATAAAAAAATTTGTTTAATTGGAAATCTTTTGGATTAGCTAATTCTACGGAGTAGTCTTCTGATGATTTTTTAACTTCTTTAAAGTCTTTTATAGACTTTAACTCTAAATAATTTCTAAAGATTTTTTCTTTCACTCAACCATTTTTCCAATTTTTTCTCCTCCAAATAAATGGAAGTGTAAGTGTGGAACCTCTTGACCACCATGATCATCTAAATTAGTAAGAACTCTATAACCTTTTCCGGTATCAGTTGATATTCCTAATATCTTTGAAACTTCTGTAATTGCTTTGATTAATGCAACTATCTCTTGGTCTGAAGCTCTATTATTAAAATCATCTAAGTTAATATAGTCACCCTTCGGTATAACTAATGCATGAATTTTTTTTTGAGGATTAATATCGTGGAAAGAAAAAACATGATCATTTTCAAATATTTTTTTGCATGGAATTTCTTTTCTCAAAATTTTTGCAAAAATATTATTTTTATCGTAAATCATTATCTATTATTTTTTTCTTCTATGCCTGATTGTTTTTTTCTGTTTTCTAGTTCTTTTAAAACATCTTCAAATTTAATGTCAGCTGCCTCTAGCGCAACCAATATATGATAAATTGTATCTGCAGCCTCGTGAACTATGTTCGACTTGATATTTAAAGCTTCTTTAAGCTCAACAAATTCCTCTTCCATCTTATCTATACATTTAGACAACCCACCAGATAGTAACAAAGAAGTGTAAGATTTATCTTCATCTTTATTTTTTCTATCTCTGATTATTTTTACTAAATCTATTAGGTTTTCTGACATAATTAAATTCTAACAGGAATTCCTTTTGAATCCAAATATTGCTTCGCTTCCAGAATTGAGTATGTTCCATAATGAAATATTGAGGCTGCAAGAACCGCGCTTGCTTTTCCATATTTTACACCTTCAAGTAAATGATCTAAAGTTCCCACTCCTCCAGATGCTATAATGGGTATATTTACATTTTTTTCAATTTCTGAAATTAATTTAATATCATATCCTTTTTGTGTTCCATCTCGATCCATAGACGTAATTAATAATTCTCCAGCCCCACTATCTTCCATTTTTTTTGCAAAATCTAAGACATTAATACCTGTTTCAGTCCTTCCACCATGTGTGTAGATTTCCCATTTATTATTTTTTTGTTTAGCATCAATTGCAACAACAATACATTGTGATCCAAATTTTTTACTACTTTCTTTAATTAAATTTTGATTATCAACTGCCGCAGTATTGATTGATACCTTATCTGCCCCTGATATTAATAGTTTATTTATATCCTTTAAACTTCTAACCCCACCTCCAACAGTAAGAGGTACAAAACAATTTTCAGATGTTTTTTTAATTACATCAAATATGGTTTCCCTATTTTCATTAGAGGCTGTAATATCTAGAAAACAAATTTCATCTGCTCCACTCTCGCTATAAATTTTGGCTTGCTCTACCGGGTCGCCTGCATCTTTTAAATCCAAAAAATTAATTCCCTTAACAACCCTTCCATTTTTAACATCAAGACATGGAATAATTCTAGTTTTAAGCATTTTCTAATTTCCTAAGGTCGCTAAGATTAATATCTCCATCGTAAATTGCTTTTCCGACTATTACACCTTCAATATTAAATTTATTTAATGTTTTAATTTTTTTAACATCTTCTATTGATGATATTCCTCCAGAGACAACAACCGGTGCAGATGAAATTTTTGCAATATTTATTGTTTCCTCAATGTTGGGCTCTGTTTTTGTTCCATCTCTATCAATATCTGTGTAAATAACCCTTGAAAAACCATAATTATTTACATTTTTCAAATAACCCTCGGCAGTTTGATTTGTAGTTTCTTTCCACCCTGAAACTGAAAGTTTTCCCTTCTTTGCGTCTAATCCTAAGGCTATTTTTCCTTTAAATTTTTTGCATGCCTGTCTAAGAAAATCTGGATCATTTATTGCAGCACTTCCTAGTATAACTTTGTCAACTCCTATATCGATATAGGCTTTAATTTTATCAATAGATCTTATTCCGCCACCAATCTCTACTGTGATATCTAATTTTTTTATGATATTTTCTATTATTTCTATGTTAATAAGCTCTCCTGAAAGTGCCCCATCCAAGTCAACTATGTGTAGATTTAAAAGACCAGCTTCTTTATATTTTAAAGCTTGATCAAATGGTGATTGTTCATAAGTAGTTTGATTATCAAAGTTTCCCTTTAATAGTCTTACACATTTTTTATCTTTAATATCTATAGCTGGAAATATTTTCATCTTACAATTTAATAAAGTTTTCAATTATCTTCAGACCAACACTATCACTTTTTTCTGGGTGGAATTGTGTTCCAAATAAATTATCTTTTTCAACCGATGCAACAATTTCTTCTGAATAATTAGTTTTACTTGATACATAAATCTCATCATCAGGAATAAATTTATAACTATGAACAAAATAAACGTGTGATTTTTCTTTGATATTTCTAAATAGTTTACTATTTGAAGTAAAAGAAAGCTCATTCCAACCTATGTGTGGAAGTTTAAATTGATTATTTTTATTATCAATTTTTTGTACGCTCCCTGAAATCCATCCCAGTCCTTTTGTTTTAATTTCTTCAAATCCATAGTCTGCAAACATCTGCATTCCCACACAAATACCAAGCAAAGGTTTTTTCTTAATAGTAGTGAATTCAGTTAAGGTATCTTTTAAGCCTTTAATTTTTAGCAAAGATTCTGTGCAATTTTTAAAAGATCCTTGTCCAGGCAATATTATTTTATCAGAACTTAATATAGTTTTTAAGTCATTGGTGGCTTCTATTTTAATTTTGATATTTTGATTTGTGCAAACTTTTTTGAAAGAATTAATTACTGAGCTTATATTACCAGATTCATAATCAATAATAGCAATATTCATTGCTTTTTTTATAGCGATCCCTTTGTAGAGGGAATTACATTTTTATTTCTTGGGTCTATTTCCAAAGCTACTCTTAATGATCTTGCCAAACCTTTAAAGCAAGACTCAATTATATGATGACTATTATCTCCATAAATATTTTCAATATGCAAAGTTATTCCTGCTGCTTGAGAAAATGCTTGAAACCACTCTTTAAAAAGCTCTGTATCCATTTCTCCAAGTCTTTCTACTTTTAATTTTACTTTCCATATTAAATAGGGTCTATTTGAAACGTCCAATGCAACTCTTGTTAATGTTTCGTCCATTGGAATCATGGCATGAGCATATCTTCTAATTCCTACAAAATTTTTTAAGGCTTTCTTTAAGGCCTCACCTATTGCTATTCCAGTGTCTTCTGTTGTGTGGTGGAGATCTATATGAGTATCTCCCTTTGCTTTCAAATTTATATCTATTAACGAATGTTTTGATAATTGCTCAAGCATATGGTCTAAAAAGCCTATGCCTGTATCTATTTTATACTTACCCTTGCCATCAATATTCAAATCAACACTAATACTAGTTTCTTTTGTCTTTCGAGAAATTTTTCCTTTTCTGCTCATAATATTAAATACGTATATAGCGATTGTTGAAATATATCAATATTTCTAATCCACTACTTGAAGAATAAAAATTAATATCCATCTATAATCAATGACTACAATAGTGCTAATTAGAAAAAATAAAGAAGTAGTGGTAGCTGGAGATGGCCAAGTTAGCATGGGTAACACAGTTATAAAAAGTACTGCTGCAAAGGTTAGAAAAATTGAAAAAAGAAATGTGATTGCGGGCTTTGCTGGATCCACAGCTGATGCTTTAACTCTATTCGAAAGACTTGAAGCAAAACTTGAAAAACATGCTGGGAACTTACCTAGAGCTGCTGTTGAACTAGCAAAAGATTGGCGGACTGATAAATATTTAAGAAGACTAGAAGCTTTAATGGCTGTTGGAGATAAAGAAAATAGTTTTATAATTTCTGGTACTGGTGATGTTTTAGAGCCAGAGGGTGATGCCATAGGCATAGGCTCTGGTGGAAATTACGCTTTAGCTGCTGCTAAAGTTTTATTGGATACAGATTTAAGTGCAGAGGAAGTTGCAAGAAAAGCAATTAAAGTCGCATCTGAAATTTGTGTATTTACCAATGATAATATTAAAATTGAAAAAATTTAATGAAAGATTCAAATGTTACAACTTTTCCAAAAGAAAAAAGGGGAAACAAGGATAGCTCTTTAGTTAGCTCTTTATCTCCTAGAGAAATAGTTTCTGAATTAGATAGGTATGTGGTTGGGCAAAATAAAGCTAAAAAAGCAGTCGCGATTGCCTTAAGAAATAGATGGAGAAGACAGGCCTTAAAAGGTGAAATGAAAGATGAAGTTTTACCTAAAAATATCTTAATGATTGGTCCAACAGGAGTAGGTAAAACGGAAATTTCTAGAAGGTTATCAAAATTAGCAGAGGCCCCTTTTGTAAAAGTCGAAGCGACAAGATTTACGGAAGTTGGATATGTTGGAAGGGATGTTGAACAAATTATAAGAGATCTGCTTGAAATTGCAATTGCAATGGAAAAAGTAAAGAAAAGAAAAGAGGTTCATGCAAAGGCTCAAAAACTAGCAGAAGAAAAAGTTTTAGACGCAGTCGTTGGAAATAAAGCAAGTCTCGCAACAAGAGAAAGTTTTAGAAAAAGATTAAGAGATGGTGATTTGGATGACAATGAAATTGAAATAGCAGTAAATGACGGCGGCTCTCAAGCTTCCTTTGAAATTCCTGGAATGCCAGGAGCCAACATTGGAATGATAAATATTGGTGAAATGATTGGAAAATCTGTTGGAAATAAACAGAAAAAGAAAAAGATGACTGTAAAAGAATCCCATGAAATTTTAATTAATGATGAGGCTGATAAGTTAATAGAAGAAGATAAAATTATAAAATCAGCAAAAAATTCTACAGAAAATAATGGAATAGTTTTTTTGGATGAAATAGATAAAATTTCAGGAAGAACAGATAGATCTGGTGGAGATGTTTCTAGAGAAGGAGTACAAAGAGATCTGCTTCCTTTAATTGAAGGAACAACTGTGAGCACAAAATATGGTACAATTAAAACTGATCATATCTTATTTATTGCATCTGGAGCATTCCAACTTGCAAAACCTTCTGACTTGTTACCAGAACTACAAGGTAGACTTCCAATAAGAGTTGAGCTTGAAGCTTTAACTAGTGATGATTTTAAAAGAATTCTTAAAGAGCCAGATTACAGTTTAATCAAACAGTATATTGCTCTTTTAAAAACTGAAAATGTAGAATTAGAATTTTCAGAAGATGGAATAGATGCAATTGCTAATATGGCTTCAGAGGTAAATAATACAGTAGAAAATATAGGGGCTAGAAGATTACATACTATCATTGAAAGAATTTTAGATGATATTAGTTTTACAGCCACAGATAGAGCTGGTGAAAAAATTGTAATTAATTCTGAGTACGTTAAAAAAAATCTAGATGAGCTTGTTAAGGATACAGATTTATCTAAATTCATCCTCTAATAAATTATTTTATCTTAAATTTATTTTTAAGATAAATATAGAAAGCGCCACTTCCACCATCCTCAATCCTTGCATCTGTAGTTTCTATTATTGCTTTCATTAAATTTATATTTGATTCAATAAACTCAGGAACTGAGTATTTCAATATACTTAAATCTTTTGAAAGATAGGGGTTTTCTACGTTTTTAGATCTAAGGCCTTTGCCTGTAATCACTATAATTTTAGTGACACTTTCATCAAAACATTTTTGTATAAATTTTTCTACAGTCTTATTTGCTTCTTCAATTGTATAACCATGAAGATCTATTTTTTTTATTTTTTCATATCTTGTAATTTTTTTATTAACAAAATCTTTATTAGGAATTTTTTCTTTATTCTTTAGGAAATTTTCCCAGTCT
>Ga0209091_10002486_pt1 | contig 15499 bp, 11 predicted proteins | sample ArcticOcean_MG_C_6_FD_187438 | JGI IMG/M metagenome (GOLD analysis project Ga0209091, IMG submission 187438) | Marine microbial communities from western Arctic Ocean - ArcticOcean_MG_CB8_128 (SPAdes) (version 2) | ecosystem: Environmental > Aquatic > Marine > Oceanic | place: Arctic Ocean...
TCCAAACACAATTGTCTTAGATCTGATTCAGTTACTTCCTCACCTGGTCGAGTAGCAATTGCAGCGGCAACTGTTTGTCCGTAATCCGCATCCGGAAGCGCAAAAGCTGCTGCCTCCAAAACGCTTGAGTGTCTGTAAAGCACATCATCAATTTCTCGGGGAGCTATATTTTCACCACCTTTAATAATAAGTTCCTTGAGGCGACCGGTGATAAAAATATAGCCATCAGCATCCATCTTGCCAAGATCTCCAGTACGATACCAACCGTCTGGGGTGAATGCTTCTCTGGTGGCTTGAGAATTTTTGAAATATCCCTGCATTACATTCCGGCCTTTTACTTGAATCTCGTTTTCTTCACCTGTACAAACGACTTTTCCTTCAGCGTCCGCAATTCTCACTTCATTCCCGTAGGCAATTCCAGAAGAGCCATGTTTGTGCTTTGTTGGATCAAGTGGGTTTGAAAGCAGTGGAGCAGCTGTTTCCGTGATTCCCATTGTTTCAACAATGCTTAGTCCAAACCGACTTTCAAAGGCTTTGTGCAGTGCAGGAGGCAGTGCAGCCGAGGCCGAACGTCCGAAACGAAAATGACCAAGTTTTGATATTAATTTTTCGTCTTCTTCCGCATTCATTAAATAAGAAAGAATCGTTGGAACGGCGCTGAACCAAGTGCATTTTTCATCAACAATTTGTGCAGTGCAGGAGGCAGTGCAGCCGAGGCCGAACGTCCGAAACGAAAATGACCCAGTTTTGATATTAATTTTTCGTCTTTTTCCGCATTCATTAAATAAGAAAGAATCGTTGGAACGACGCTGAACCAAGTGCATTTTTCATCAACAATCCATGACCAAAATTTTGAGGCTTGAAAGCGATCAGGTATGACCAGTCCGGAACCGCTGACCAGCGATCCCATCACAGAAACCACTTGGGCGTTTATGTGACAGAGTGGTAACACACATAAAGTCCTGTCTTCCAATGTTAATTGATGGGCAATTTCTGTATTCCAACCTCCATAAAGCAGACTTTCGTGTGTGTGAATTACTCCCTTAGGCCGTCCTGTAGTTCCGGAAGTATAAATTAACAGGGCTGCATCTTGCGGAAATGGTTTTGGAGTTGATAATTTTTCGTCACAAACTTTCCAATCTGGCCCATTTTCAGGATGAACTGGAATCAGCTGAGGTTTGTCAGAAAGTTGAGAAAGCGCTTTCTGAGCTAATTCATGATGTTGTTGATCAACAAAAAGTTTTTTAGATTCAGAATGCTCCAGAACAAATGCCAGAATATTGGCTCCAGACAACGGATTCGCCAGCAGAACCTTATATCCTCCGTACATTCCACCCAAAAATAATTCCAGGGCAGCCTGACCGTTTCCGAGCAAACCTGCAACTGGCTCATTCGGAGGAAAATCCATGTTCTTTAGATACCGTGCAATCGATTGCACTCTTGCTTGAAATTCGCTCCATGTGTGACTGATTCCGGATTCAGGATATTTCACAAATAGACGATCTGGAGAAGTTTCAGCGTGCTGATCAATCAAACTGCGAATCGTGTGGCCTGCGGGATTCATACTTTCAATAGATTGGTATTTTTTTATTAAGCATTATAATTTTTAATTTAACGTCCGTGTTTGTTCCAATACTCTCCGAAAATTTCTTTTTCACTTGGTTCAACAGGTGGAATTGGGTGAACAATACGGACAATGTTCAGGTAATGTCGATAGTTTAGATTTTCACTTATGGAATTACCGCCCCATGTACCGCAGCCCATTGAGAGCGAAAACGGCAATCCGTTATCGAAACTGCCTCCGGTGGCAAAACAATGTGCCTGGTTCACAATCACACGGCAAGCAGGAAGATTCAATCCTATTTGCAAAGGCCTTGATTTGTCTGTTGAGTGTAGTCCCACTGAATGCCCCTTGCCCTGAAAATCATAAATTTCCCGGACTTGTTCACATGCAGTTTCAAAATTTGAGGCACGATACACGGTTAACACCGGGCACAGTTTTTCGCCGGAAAAAGGGAATTCGAACCCCGTTCCGGTCTCTTCGACCATTAGCATTTTGACATTATTCATTTCTGAACGTTGAAGTCCAATTGCTTCCGCAATTTCTGGAGCCGACTTTGCGATTAAATTCTGATTGAGTCTGCCCTGAATCCACAAAGTGTTTTGCAGAATTTGTGTTTCTTCCAGATTCAGAAGAGTACCGCCCTCGGTTTCCAGAGCTGCTATTGCTTTGTCATAGACATCCTCTACAATCACCACGCTGTTTTCAGAAGAACAACTGGTAGCGTTGTCAAATGTTTTGGAAGCAGTTATTTTTCTTGCGGCAGAAACTAGATTTGCTGTTTCATCTATGATTGATGAAACATTGCCTGCACCAACTCCAATCGCGGGTGTACCGCTGCGGTAGGATGCGCGGACATTGTTTTGTGAACCTGTAACCACCACAAGATCAACCAATTGCATTAATTCATGAGTCGCTTCTTTGCTGACCGGTGCAGGGAGTTTCTGGATGAGGTTTTTTGGATGCCCCAAACTGCGTAAAACATCTTGCAGCAAATCCACAACTCGTTGACAAACATCGTCACCCTTTGGCGAGGGTGAGAGTATAATTGCATTTCGGCCTTTGATAGCGTTAAGAGTTTTGTTTAGCGGAGTGGCTATGGGATTGGTTGAGGGAGTAACTGCTCCCACGACACCGACGGGACGTGCAATTTCTACCAAGCCTAGTTCAGGAAGTTTACTGACGATTCCACAGGAAGGTGCGTGTTTCAAATCACGCAAAAGTCCCAACGTCTTGCGGTGATTCTTGATTATTTTGTCATCTACATTTCCAAGTCCAGTATCTCGAACAGCCTGTTCCGCAAGTGAGCGGTTCGTTTTCGGCTCAAGAATTGCCCAAGCCAATCCTGTGATTAATTCGTCAACAGTAATTTGGCTGGCCGTTTCAATTTCAGCTTGTGCCGTTTGTGCTTTACCAACAACAGTTTCAACAGAGGTTAGAGTCATTTTATGCTTTCGAGGTAGCCTAGGATAACTTAGCTTGCAGAGAAGCGACAGTAGAAATTTAAAATTATATGTTCGAGATTGTTGAGAAATTCCTCAAGTTAAACTTTGGTGCTACGTCCAGAATTTTTTCAACAAAACTTTAGGAAACAAATTCAACTGTGAGTCTCAGGAGCACTTATAACTTTTGCACTTTGTTAATCGAATATATCTTAAATTCAACTAGTTGATCTCATTTATCAAGAATATAAATTAAATAAATTAAGTTAATCTCTTGTCATAATGTTTTTTCCTTGACATTAATTTAAATTGTGATATTCATGTGGTTGAAATTATCACATAGTGTGATAATGGTTATAATTATTTATGATATTCTATGGAGTTTCAGATGAATAAACTTAAATTGAAAAAACTGGTTAAATTTGGTTTTGCAGCATTAACAGGTATATTTGTAGCGGGTGCGGGTGTTGCGGTTGCATTTGAATGCAAGGTCAAGAACAGCAGTATGGCTAAACCATCAGGTTTCCCCAGTCGTGCATTAACCATGATAGTCCCTTATGGACCTGCTGGGGGTTCAGGACAGGTGGCATCAGCAATGGCTGAGGGAGTTACTGGTCATTCTGGTGTTAACATTAACCGAGACCATAAACCAGGTGGATCAGGTACTGTTGGAATGACAGCTTATATGTCTGCTCCAGCGGACGGATATACCGTCCTTGAACATATTGATGATGCTTCATCTGCTCATGCATTGGATTCGAGTAGGCCAAACCCCGCTGTAGATTTGGTACCACTTGTTATCTCCCAAGTGACATTTTCACAAATATATATTCGGACCAATGAAACTCGTTTTAGTGACTGGTCCTCATTTGTAAAATTTGTCAAAGGTAAAAACGGTAAGTCAACCATCGCCAATGTTTCCAAGGAAGGTTCTATGGAGCGGGTAACGATGAAATTCATCACCGAAAGTGCGGGTATGAAAATTCAACAGATTTCCTTTGATAAGGGTGCGCCCCGTTATGGTGCACTTCTAGGAGGACAGGTTGATGCTCTGTTCGAGCAACCTGGTGATGTCAGGAAGTTCCTTGACGCAGACAAATTCAAGCCAATCCTGACCATTTTTAATGAACGACCATCTGTTTTTGGTGATGTTCCTACTCATAAAGAAATGGGAATGAATTTTGAGCCACTATTACGCTTTCGAGGGTTTTACGTGAATGCAAATACACCATATAATCGAGTCCAATGGCTCCAATGGGCATTCCAAGGTGGATATTGTCAGGATAGTTACCAAAAATTCAATGATTCAAAATTCATGAATGTTATAGATAGTTATCGAGACACTGCAGGTGGCAGGGATTTGATTAATGCCTCGATTATTCAATATAGAAATGTTTATAAAGAGATGGGACTTAATGTTAAATAATTTATCCCAATTTATTTAAATCTCTAAAAAATCATCCCCAAATCGTGTCCGGTGTTTTCAACCGGACACAATCCCAAAAAATTTTGAGCGGATCCATGTCCAAGTTAAAGACAAACCATAAGGTTGAAACCTTGATTTGGTTAACTATTGTGGTAGTCTTTTTTGTTTTTTCATTTGAGTTTAATCAGGAAATTGAAATATATAAATTTGGAGCCACAGGTTGGCCCAGAGTAATTTTAGGCCTTCTTTTACTGGTAACGTTGGGTAATTTTCTCCATCTTTACAAAAAAGGTTCAGAAGCCCAGCAAGGAAGGGTTGGCATTTCTGATATTGAAGAGGAAATTACATATGATGGTATTGGTTCAATCAAGAAGTTGTTAGCAATACTGTCTCTGCCGCTCATATTTTCATGGTCGCTAAAACCAGTAGGATTCTATTCGGCGACACCTGTTTTCATCGCTCTCACAATTATGCTATTAGGTGAAAAACGGATAAAATGGATTTTAGGAATTACATTATTCATATATTTAGTTCTGATATTATTGTTTATGGTAATCCTCAATGCTCCACTCCCTCAGGGTAATGTATCCCCATTCTATGATTTTAGTGCGTTCATGTTGACTCTAAATACCAAACTACACCAATCACTTAATTTTTAATTTACAGATGGTTGATAATTTTCTTGCTGGTAGTGCAGCTCTTTTTGGAGATCCTTTCACTATTGGAATATTTATCTTTGGTGTTATAGGTGGAATGCTGTTTGGTGCCATTCCTGGGGTTAGTATGTTAACTCTTGCAGCTATATTGTTGCCATTCACAGCTAGTCTTGAGCCAGCTCAAGGCGTGATGCTATTTGCAGTAATATATTGTACAGGCACTTACGGTGGAGCTATTACGGCAATACTGTTTAATATACCAGGTGCTCCTGAAAATGCTCCAACTGCATTCGACGGGTATCCTATGACCCGCAAAGGTCAATCTGGAAAAGCAGTTGGAGCAGCAGTTTTGTGTTCTGCAATCGGTGGTGTCTCATCTGCGTTGATAATGATGGCGGCAACAGAACCTTTGGCGAACTGGGCAATCTCCAATATAGGGCCTCCAGAAATATTTGCATTGGTATTTTTCGGCCTTGCTGTTGCTTCCTCAGTAGGTGGAAGAACTATGTGGAAGGGGTGGATGTCTGTGTTACTCGGTTTACTAATTGCTACGATTGGCCAGGATCCTGTTGGAGGTATAAATCGATTCAATTTCGGTATTTCTGATCTTGCTGCTGGCATAGCATTTGTTCCTGCTATTATGGGTTTTTTTGCAGTTTCTGAAATTTTCGTTCAAGCAGAAAAAAAAGCAGTTGGCATGTATAAAGCCCCAAAACTTAGTCTTGATTTCCCTACTATTTTAGAACTATGGTCTCATAAAATTGCTGTGTTAAGATCCATGCTGGTTGGTTTTTTCTGCGGAATTCTTCCTGGAATCGGTGCAACCCTTGCGGCATTTATGGGCTATGGTGAGGCAGTACGCTGGTCTAAAAATAAAGATTCATTTGGAAAGGGCAATATAGAAGGGGTGATATCTTCCGAAACTGCTAATAATGCTGCTACTGGAGCCGCAATGATCCCGTTGCTGGCACTCGGACTTCCAGGCGGTGCTATGACAGCATTAATGGTAGGGGTCTTTCAGATGCACGACCTGGAACCAGGTCCAATGGTTTTTTATAATTCACCTGATTTGATATGGATTGTTTTTGCTGCAATGTTTTATGCAAATTTATCAATTCTATTCATAGGTTTAATAGAAACTAAGACGATTTTACATCTACTAAAAATACCTTTTCAATTTTTGGCACCGATGATTTTGCTGCTGGCAAGTATTGGCTCATATATTGGACGCGGTCTGGTGCTTGATGTAATGATAATGTTTTGTACTGGAATAATGGGTTTTTTGCTAAGACGCTCAGGTTATTCTATCCCTGGAATTGTGTTAGGTATTATTCTTGGTAAAATCGGTGAACAAAATTTTGCACAAGGAATGCAGATGGTCCATTATGATGTGCTGGAATATTTATCGCGTCCAATCTGCCTGTTATTGATAATTGCCGGATTTTTGACATTATTTACAGGTATATACAAAGCGTTGTCATATTCATTCAAGTCCTAAAATGTTGTCCAAAACATGACAACCAAGCCATTACTTCAAGAGAAACCCTCGATACGGATCATTTTCTGGATTTGCATTGCAGAAATCCTTACAATGCAGGGAGTCTTTACGTTTTCATCCATGCTTCCTTTTTTTTTAGCAGAATGGAAGTTGGACAGTATTGACGCTGGCTGGATCAGCGGGATATACTATGGATCATACATGATATCTGTCATGATTTTGGTCAGCCTTACCGATTGGATTGATGCGAAAAGAATATACATCATCGGTGTTTTGATTACTTTTATCAGTTGCATAGGATTCGCATTGTTTGTTGAGGGGTACTGGAGCGCAATGTTATTCAGAGCCCTGGGAGGAATAGGTCTGGCAGGAACTTACATGCCCGGGCTGAAAGCTCTGACAGACCGTCTCTCTGGTACATCTATGGTTCGTGCCACATCTTTTTATACCTCCTCATTTGGTATCGGGAGTGCACTTTCATTTCTGATTGGAGGCTCCATTCTCAAATGGTTCTCCTGGCAAATTGCTTTCTGGATTGCCGGCTTATGTGCTTTGCTGGCACTGCTGATTGTATCTAAAGTATTGGAAAATCGTCCAAACCGGGTTGGGTTTCGTTCCGGTCTTCGTTCACTGGACTTCAGGCCTGTATTAAGAAACTCAAATGTAATGGGTTGGATCGCCTGCTATACAACTCATAATTATGAACTGTTTGCATTCCGATCATGGATTGTTGTTTACCTGACATTTGCTTTGACTGGTGTAACTGGTGGTTTTTTTCAACCTTCAAACATAATTTTCTTTGGGGTGCTTCTTGGAATGCCGTCCAGCGTCATCGGCAATGAACTAGCAATGCGTTATGGCAGAATACGAGTTGTAGTAAGTATCATGTGTCTCTCAGCAGTTTTAGCCATTATGGTTGGAAACAGTATTGGTCTTTCAGCACCTTTGTTGATAGCACTTGTCCTTGTTTATGGATGTTTTGTTACAGGAGATTCTGCTTCAATCACCACTGGTGCAATTGAAAGTGCTTCTGATGGAAATCGTGGAGTTACAATGGCCGTCCATTCAAGCATAGGCTTCATTGGTTCTTTCCTGGGGCCTATTGGTTTTGGATTAGTCCTCAATACTTTTGGAGGTCATAACAGCTCCGAGGCATGGTTTTGGGCATTTGCGTCAACAGGATTTGTTCTACTGTTAGGCCCCATCCTGTTATTAATTCTCAGGACCGTTAAAAAGACTTAATTATTTCTGGTGGATATGATGCCCATCCAAATGAAGTTGAAGAAATAATCTAAATTATAGAGAAAAATTAATGTCTCATTCAATTCTTGTTTATGAACATGGTGCCCCAGAGGTAATGAGGTGGGAAGAAATTTCACCTCAGCATCTTGGAAAAGGATGCGGTAAATGCTCACCGTGCTTTGCAAAGTCGCAAAACAACTGGATCTACAATTTTGGAAATTTAGATATAAATAAAATAAAACATAGGGTAATATAATTTAAAATAGTAGTAAGAATATCCGCAGTTCCTATCTGATTTCTTGCTTCATAGAATGGGCTCGTCTATAATGGTATAAAAAACGTATTTTTCTCCAAATTGATTCAAAATATCATGTCAGTTCTTATCGATAATAATACTAAGTTACTTGTTCAGGGAATCACTGGTTCACAAGGTATGCTTCATACTCGAGGCTGCAGAGATTACGGAACTAACGTAGTATCTGGAGTAACTCCAGGTAAAGGTGGACAGGATTTTGAAGGTGTACCGATTTATAACACGGTACAGGACGCAGTTAAAGCTACAGGTGCAAATGCTTCGATGATACTCGTTCCTCCCCCATTTGCTGCGGATGCAATCATGGAAGCAGCAGATGCAGAAATCCCTTTAATAGTTGCCATTACCGAGGGAGTTCCAGTTTTGGATATGGTGAGTGCAGTTTCTTTTGTAAACCAAAAAGGATCCCGTTTGATTGGTCCGAATTGTCCGGGTATTATAACTCCGGGACAAATTAAAATAGGAATTATGCCTGGATCGATTCATAAAACTGGGCCGGTGGGTGTAGTTTCTCGTTCCGGAACGCTTACCTATGAAGCAGTTGGACAACTCTCTCGTGTTGGTTTGGGCCAATCGACTTGTATTGGTATTGGCGGAGATCCTGTGAATGGAACAAATTTCATTGACTGTCTCAAACTTTTTCAAGAAGATCCGCAAACTGAAGCCATAGTCATGATTGGAGAAATTGGCGGAGATGCAGAAGAACTGGCTGCAGCATATGCAAAAGATAATGTTTCCAAACCCATTGTAAGTTTCATTGCAGGTCAAACAGCTCCCCCCGGACGTCGCATGGGACATGCCGGTGCCATTATTTCAGGTGGACATGGTACGGCTGCTGAAAAAATGAATGCTTTGGAGGCGGCAGGCATCCACGTAGTGAAAACTCCTGCAGAAATTGGGGAAAAGATGCTGGAAGTTTTGGGACTAGAATAAGGGCTCCCTCGCACAGATGCTTACTCATCAAATGTATGCTACTCACCTGAATGCACTTAGGAGTTTTTAAGACTTAAATTAAAAATTTCTCCAGGAAAACTTAAGAAACTTAAATCAGTTACTTGCAACAGCAGGTCTATATTTTTGAGAAGAGTTTGCGGTTACAGGAAGAACAGTAAAAATTGCTTTTTGGATACGTGTATCTGTTTGAAGGGTGGAGATTATTTTTTCGATGTTTTTATATTCGAAGTATTTGCAGAAAATGGAGAGGTAAAGTTGATTGATGTGCTTTTCTGTGTTTGAACCATTGCGTGATTCAACTTCAACTATACGCTTCGCAATCTCGTTTACCAGCCAGGGCATTTCTTCAAATTTATTCCGAAACAAACCAAAGATCTCTGCAAAAACTTCAATCAACGAAATAGAGAACTCTTCATTCAGTGCCCCGGTTTCTATATGGTAGTAGCTGCAGACTCGCTGTTTTATGTGTTCCAGCATCCTACCTTGGAGCATGTTCACCAACAGTTGCTTTTCCTGCTTCAAGTTACATTTTGATTCTTCCGAGTTGGCTTCGGAGAGTGAATCTAAACAATCAGCAATAACCCGAGTATACGGGCTTATAGTTATCATTTTTAACAGAAGACCAAAGAAAACCGGTGAGATGGTTATCTTAGAGTGCTATGTCCGTTACAGTGTTAATAATAAGAAAGCAAGCAGATAACTGATTACAATGTCTAAAAGTCAATCAACATACAATATGTAGCTTGCTAATAAATTACAAGTCCATTGGGAAAAATTTTCTATATTTATTTATCCTGTCCAGTATTGTGCAAACCGCACACCATTACTATTTTGCCATTTTCAACAATTAATTTTACTCCGTTCAATATTTGATTTTTTAGTATTTTCAATTGCACTCTGTAATAATTCAGTATTTTTTCCTCAGTGAGTAAATGTTAAAACACGATAATCTCTGAAGAAGATAGGCTCTGATTTGCTGTGACGTAAAAAGACATGTGGTGCACAAGATACGTAATATTTTATGGCTGATCGGTGGATTCTAGAGTGATGTAGTACCGAACATCCGATAATTATTATAGTCAAAAGATGAAATCCCAGCGTGACATTTCAAACCTTTAATGTTAAGCGGATCGGTTGGTGATCTGAGGCATTTGTATCGGTGTTGACAGAAACGGTTTGAATTTGCTGAATAAAATTTTCACTGAGGAAAAAATAATCACGGCAGTGTGGACCATTTTTCCATTGTTCGTGATCAAACACTCCACAGGTTGGGCTCCTGTTCTCACTAGGATTGACTACATTCCAGGCATCAAACAAATCCGGAATTTTGTCGGGTAACGGAGCGGTCATTCTCTCATAAGAAACACTGTCCAGTGTGAAATTAAAATCACCACAAATCACCATTTTTTCTGGACGATCAACTCTCTCTAACGGAGTATTCGGTAAATCCAGTCCAGGTTCATTATATTGAATGCAGGCTTCTTCGTGCAACTCATGGATACGCTGGACTTGTGACAAATTTTGTTTTTCTGAAAAAAATTCTAGATGTGTATTCATCATCCGAAATGCTCCGGAACTGGTGGGAATCACAAGTTCAGTTGTTTGTCTCAACATAAATTTTACTTTTGGATCAGCAGGTGAGGGCAGCAGGTGATGCAGGACTTGAATAGGTGAATGCCGGGTCAGCACCAAGTTCCCAAACTGTCGCCGTCCTCCGTTAAATCCTCCTGAACGGTCATGTGATGCTCCAAAAAAAGATTCGTATTCCGGAAATAATTTCTGCAATTCTGCAACCTGATCACTCCCGTTGTCGGTGGCAGGATAGTTTCGGGAAACTTCCTGTAAACAAATTAAATCCGGAAATCCATCAATGAGGATTTCCCGGGCAATTCGGCTCAAGTCGATGCGTCCATCAACTCCTTTTCCATACTGAATATTCCAACTTACAATAGTTAACATATGTTTTTAACCTGATTCAAACTTTCCCAGTATCGTTTGTCCTTTAAGCTCTTTCAATTGGACAGGAAGAAGCTGATTTCGTAAATCAGAATTATATAATTCATTCAGTACTACACGGATATAATTGTCTGTGTATCCACTGATAGTACCATCTGGCTTCATGGATTCCCAAAGTACTTCTCGTGATTGTCCTAAAAATTTTTGATGAAATACTCGACGTTTTTTTGTGCTTAACAAACGCAACTTTTCACCTCGTTGCTGTTTGACAATTGGTGGAACTTGCTCTTTCATCTTGAATGCCGGTGTTCCATTACGGGCTGAAAATGGGAAAACATGAAAATATGCTAGAGGCAGTTTTTTAAGTAAATTTAGAGTGCTTTTAAATTCAGTTTCACTTTCTTCAGGAAACCCCACCATCACATCTGTACCGAGGCACAAGTCCGGGACACTTTCGAATGCTCGCCATATTTCATCTGTATATTCTGCTGCAGAATAACGGCGCTTCATCTTTTGCAGAATAATGTCAGATCCAGATTGTAAAGGCAGATGAAAAAACGGTACCAGTTTATGCTGCGCGTCTGACATATATTGAAAAAGTATTTCCGGAACTGTGGTTGGTTCGATGGAACTGATCCGGATCCGGGACAGTCCCGGTAGAGTATTGAGAAAATCAACTACGTCCACTAAAGTCCGTTTTCCAGTTTTATATGTTCCAACGTTGACTCCGGTAATTACAATTTCCTGTATGCCCTCTTGAACTAGCATCCTGGCTTCTTCCTGCAAATTCGAGAATTCTCGGTAACGGGATCGACCTCTTGCAAAAGGTATGATGCAGAATGTACACATGAAATCGCAGCCGTCTTGGATTTTTAGCGAAGTACGAGTGCTTTGATGAGAGGTTGTGGTACCAGAGAATTGAAGCGTTGAGTTAGCAGCGACCACGTCACGTTCAATTGTTTTAGTTTGTTTTTGTAGTTTTTGGCTAGATAAAGCTGAGCTGCGAGGAATTACTGGAGCAGTAAAAGTCGTTTTGTTTATTTTGGGCCGGACGATTAAAACTGTGTTTTGGGAATCGATTTTAGCTAAATAATCTGTTATCCGCATTTTTTCTTCACTGCCGATTACCAAACTAACACCTTCAATTTTTGCAATGGCTTCCGGATCTATTTGAGCATAACAGCCGACAACGGCTATAATCGCCTCCGGATTTTGACGGTGAAGTTTACGGATTATTTGACGGTTTTTGGCATCACTGTGTTCTGTAACCGTGCAGGTATTTAGTACGTAAACATCTGCCCGAGCGTAGTCAGGAACCACAGTATAACCCTGCTGCTCAAAGCTGCGGGCTATTACTCCTGTTTCGGACTTATTTAAGCGGCATCCAAGCGTATGTAAAGATACCCGTTTTTTTGCTGGTTCCAGACCTTCGTTTAATTCGTCTGCAGTGAAAGTTTCAGAATCAAGTGGTAGAGCCGTTTCAGATAATAGAGACATTTGGCGGGTTAAAAGTGGACTGGGGAATATCTTCCTGTTAGTATAATCATAATATTTGTCGAACTCAAAATCAAAGTATTTTTGTGTTTAGATACCCTTCATCTACCATAACGAGGCAAAATTTTAAAGAATGATAGAATTTAACACGCACCCGGACAAGTATCAACACTGGACTATAGATTATGACTGTCCTATTGCAACATTAAAGTTGAAAGTTAACGAAGATGGAGGGCTGCATTCCGGATACAAATTAAAACTAAACTCTTATGACTTGGGTGTGGATATCGAACTGCATGATGCAGTGCAGCGTTTACGCTTCGAACATCCGGAAATAAAAGCTATTGTTCTTACTTCAGCAATGGATAAAGTCTTTTGTGCAGGAGCAAATATAAAAATGCTCGCTCTTTCTACTCATGCACATAAAGTTAATTTTTGTAAATTTACAAACGAAACCAGAAACTCAATTGAGGACGCAAGCCGGTTTTCAGGACAAACATATATCGCTGCCATCAACGGAACTGCTGCCGGAGGAGGATACGAATTAGCATTGGCGAGTGAATATATCATGCTGGTTGATGACGGATCCAGTAATGTCTCTTTACCGGAAGTTCCACTTTTAGCTGTACTTCCAGGAACTGGCGGTTTGACCAGGATTGTAGATAAACGCAAAGTACGCCGCGATCATGCCGACTATTTTTGCACTGTCACAGAGGGAATACGCGGCAAACGAGCAGAAAACTGGAAGTTGATAGATGAACTTGTACCCCGCTCCAAATTTGAGCAAAAAGTAGAGGAACGTGCCATTGAGTTTGCAAACAAATCATCACGTCCAACTGACGCAAAAGGCATTGCTCTCAATCCGTTAAACCGCAAAATTGAAGAAAATAGAATTACTTATGATCATGTGAGTGTCGAATATGAACGGCAATCTGGAATCGTAAATCTAACGATTCACGCTCCCGATGGAGATTTGCCAACTGATTTGGAAAGCATTCATGCAGCCGGGACAAACTACTGGCCTTTAGCAATGGCACGTGAACTCGATGATGCAATTATGCATTTATCTTTTAATGAATTGGAACTAGGCACCTGGGTTTTGCGTACACAAGGCTTAGCAGACCAAATCACTATTATCGATCAAACTTTGAACCAACATCAAGAGCATTGGCTGGTACGGGAAATAATTTTGAATATCAAACGGGTTTTCAAACGTCTTGATCTGGTATCACGCAGTCTTGTCACCCTGATTGAACCTGGAAGTTGTTTTACGGGCACTTTGCTCGAATTGGTATTTGCCGCAGACCGGAGTTACATGCTGGACGGGACTTTTGAAGGAGGCAATGAAGTGCCGGCTATGCTTCGTTCAACTGAAATGAATTTTGGTCCATTGCCAATGTGCAACGAATTGACACGTTTGCAGACCCGTTTTCTTAATGATCCAGAACATGTGGAAAATGTCCGGGCAGAAATCGGTAAGGATATGGATGCAGTTTTTGCAGATGAGTTGGGTCTGGTGACTTTTATTCCTGATGACATTGACTGGGAAGATGAAGTCCGGATTGCAATTGAAGAACGTGCCAGTTTTTCACCGGATGCACTAACCGGAATGGAAGCATCTTTGCGTTTTGCTGGTCCGGAAACTTTGGAAACAAAAATTTTCGGTCGGTTGACTGCGTGGCAGAACTGGATTTTTCAGCGTCCAAACGCAGTTGGCGAGCAGGGCGCTCTTAAACTCTATGGTACCGGTAAACAGGCCAGTTTCGATAAAAAACGGGTTTAATAATAGGACATTCTATATTTCATATCGACTGAATGGGTAGACCTGAGGGATAAAACGATAAAACTCGTGACTGTTAAGTTCTCTTACAGGATAACAAAAAATACATAGGTGTCTATGAAAATAAATTACAGCGAAAAAATTCCAAACAATGTCAACTTAAGCAGTGACCGACGTCTTCAACGGGCACTGGAACGCTGGCAGCCTGGATATTTGAAATGGTGGGATGAACTTGGTCCAGAAAATAGTACTGGCCTCGAGGTCTATCTCAGGACTGCAGTCAGTGTAGAAAAGGAAGGCTGGGCGCATTTCGATTATGTAAAAATGGCAGAATATCGCTGGGGCATTTTCCTCACACCTTCTGATTCTGATCGGACCATAAATTTCGGAATTCACAAAGGACAGCCGGCCTGGCAGGAAGTCCCGGGAGAATACCGTTCCGAGTTGCGTCGACTGATTGTTACCCAGGGTGATACGGAGCCTGCCTCTGTAGAACAGCAAAGACTCTTGGGAAAAACATGTCCTTCACTTTATGATTTACGTAATTTGTTCCAAGTCAATGTAGAGGAAGGCAGACATTTGTGGGCCATGGTGTATCTGTTACAGGGCTATTTTGGGCGTGATGGACGTGAAGAAGCAGAAGCCATGCTGGAACGGCATTCAGGAGATCCGGACAAGCCCCGGATTCTGGAAGCCTTCAACGAAGAGACTCCGGACTGGCTTTCATATTTCATGTTCACATATTTTACCGATCGCGATGGTAAGTTCCAACTGGGTTCGCTGGCCGAATCCGGATTTGATCCATTGTCCCGTACTTGTCGTTTTATGCTGACAGAGGAGGCGCATCACATGTTTGTCGGAGAAACTGGAGTAGGTCGTATTGTTCAAAGAGCCTGTGATTTGATGAAAGAACACAAAACCGAAAATACCAGTGCAACTGATGGAGTGAGACAGTACGGTGGTATTGATTTGGAAACCATACAGAAATACCTTAATTTTCATTTTAGTATTTCTACCGATTTATTTGGACAGGAACTCTCCACAAACGCGGCTACCTATTACAATACTGGTATCAAAGGACGTTTCGGAGAAACAAAAATTAATGATGACCATTTGCTTCATGATTCAAGTTATTCCATTTTGGAACTGAATGGCGAAAAAATTGTCAATGCAGAGG
>Ga0209091_10002489_pt1 | contig 15483 bp, 14 predicted proteins | sample ArcticOcean_MG_C_6_FD_187438 | JGI IMG/M metagenome (GOLD analysis project Ga0209091, IMG submission 187438) | Marine microbial communities from western Arctic Ocean - ArcticOcean_MG_CB8_128 (SPAdes) (version 2) | ecosystem: Environmental > Aquatic > Marine > Oceanic | place: Arctic Ocean...
ACCCGAACGCCGACCGAGAATGCTGAGCCGTCGCCGTCAGGCGCCGACACGGTGTCGAGATCGAGGTCAAGCCCGACGGCAACACGGGTGCCATACGTCGATGGAGTAACCACCTCGTGGGCCGCGGCGCCTAGACCGAATGCCTCAAGCCCAATCGTCCAATGATCGAGTGGCGTCTCGCAGCACAGTTCGGCCCAGACCCCGGGCGCTCGAAACTCGAGAGCCCCACGGCTGAGCGGGAGGTCATAGTCGATCACTACGATGGGGTCGGCACGCGGCCGAAGGACGGCGGCCATGAACCGAGACACACCAGCCAGCGGTCGCAGCTCAAGGCGAACAAGACCAGCCACCGCTCCATCCGCCGCGACGAACTCAAGATCGAGAATGTCCACCTCCGCATCGGAAGAGCGGTCGAGATCATCGGCCTCGGTGACGTGCACCACGACAGGGTGGCAGATGCAACGCCACCCGTCCGGCCGTAGCCCAGAACTGGGCCGGAGCACCAATCGCTGATGCACCCTTCTTTTCCGGCGAGGGCTCGCCCCGCGATGACTACTCCAGCGGTGACGACCGCCTTCTTGCGCAGTCCCGCCAGCTGGCCATCACCCGCCAACCAGCTCGTAGGCTCAACAAATGCATCCCCACCGATTGCTCCGCACTGTTGCACTCGGGCTCCTCGCTCTCGCCCTGCTCGGGTGCGCGGCCGACGACCCAATTTCGGCCGAAGTCACGGTGCAGGAAGCAGCAACAACCACGGTGCCGACCGCTCATGCCGCGGTCGAAGAAGACCCGCCACCTCCCGTTGACACCGTCCCGCGCCCCGCAGCGGACAAGATCATCGACCTTCGGGGCCAAGACGAGATCGAGGTTGTGATCAGAGGCAACCAGTTCGAGACACGTTTCTTCCGCGTCGACCCTGGCACCAAGATCGTGTTCGTGAACCGGGGCGTGAACCCTCACAACGTCACTCCATCTAACGATGGTGCCTTCCCGACAATCGACCAAGAGTCATTGGAGATATCGCCGCAGGCGCTTCAGCTTGATATCGCAGGCGACTATCCGTTCTATTGCACGATTCATGGCACCAAGACACGTGGTCAAACCGGCTACCTCATCGTCGGCTGAATTCGGCCAATCCTGCCTTTTGGCGACCAGCGACCTAGCATCCATTCCCATGATGCGACGTTCTGTAATTCAACTTCTGGCCCTCCTCGCCGTGCTCGGGCTCATCGCCGCCGCATGCGGTGACGATGCCGGCACCACCGAAACCGATCCAGGCGATTCCGACACGCCGGCAGTCGACGAGGTACCCGCCGACGAACCGACCGATGAGCCTGATCCGATCGAAGAACCGGCGGCGTTTGTCACTCACAACGTGCCCGCCGACTACGACACCATTCAGGCCGCCGTTGATGCGGCCGCCCCCGGCGAACTGGTCCTGATCGACGAAGGCGTTTATCACGAAGCCATCGTTGTACAGACCGACAACATCGTGATCCGCGGCATGGATCGCAACACCGTCATTCTCGACGGCGAACACGAAGAAGGCTTCGAGAACGGCGTGATCATCTTCTCGAACGGCGTCGCCGTAGAAAACCTCACCGTCCGCAACTACACCGGCAACGGCCTGTTCTGGACCGGCGATTACGGCAGCGACATCTTCGTCGAGGGCTACCGCGCCTCCTATGTGACCGCCCACAACATCGGCGTCTACGGCATGTATGCGTTCAACGCCGTTGACGGTCAGATCGACAACGCCTATGCCGGAGCGAGCGACGACTCCAGCTTCTACATCGGCCAGTGCAACCCCTGCAACACCTTGCTCTACAACGTTGAGGGTGAAAACAGCCAGCTTGGTTACTCCGGTACCAACTCGACCGGCACCACCGTTGCGGCCTCGTGGTTCCACGACAATATGATCGGCGTCGTGCCGAATAGCCAGGACGGCGAAGAGCTCGCTCCTAACGCCGGTACGCACATCGTGGGCAACCTGATCGAGAACAACAACAACTCGTTCGTCCCGAGCCGCAACTCGGGCTTCCGTCTCGGCATCGGCACCGGCGTCGTGCTGGCTGGCACCACGAACAACATCGTCGAACGCAACATGATCGTAGGCAACGAGCGAGCGGGCATCATTCTCGTCGACTGGATCGATGCCGTGTTTGGTAGCGGCAGCGGCCGTGACTTCCTGGTGATCGACAATGTCGTCCGGGACAACATCATCGAAGGCTCCACTCTCGATGCCGACATCATGATTGCAATGCAGGACATCTCCCAAGGAGCTCTCGGCAACTGTGCTGAGGGCAACACGTTGGGCGCCTCTGAGCCGGCCGACATTCAGACCGTGCTGCCGTGTGGCGGCGAAGACACCGCCACATTGCTCCCGCTCGACGACCTACTCGCCAAGTTCAATATCGAGCCGTTCGAACCACCGTCCTACGAGGACATCCCGGCGCCGGAACTCAACTTCGAGAACATGCCCGGCGACCCGGTCACCACGCATCCGGCGCCGGCGATCGATGTACCGATGGCGATCGACCTCGACGCTCTTACGCCTCCCCCGGCCAGCTGAGCTAGAGCGACTCGAGGAAGCTGATCAAGGCCGTTCGTTCGGCCGCAGACATCGCACGGTAGGCCGCCGCACTCGCGGCGGCCTCGCCGTCGTGCCACAGGATCGCCTCAGAGAAGTCACGAGCGCGACCATCGTGCAGCAGCGTGGTGTGGCCGCTCACCGTCTCGAGCAGTCCCAGGCCCCAGAGCGGCGGCGTACGCCACTCTGTAAGCACGGGAGTGCCGTAGAGCGTCTGATCCCCGAGGTCGAGGCCGACGTCGTGCAAGAGGAGATCGGTGTAGGGCTGGATCAACTGGTTGCTCAGGCCCTGGATCGGCCCGCGCCGGGTCGTGAACCCGCCAGCATGACACGACGCGCAGCCTGAAGTCTCAAAGAGCTCGAACCCCTGGGTCACCACAGGGTCGTCGAGGTCACGAGCAGTGGGCACCGCCAACGTCTGCGAGTAGATCGAGAGGTCGAGTAGTTGAGCGTCGGTGACCTCGCCGCCGGACGGTTCTTGCACACCGAAGGTTGGGTTGCCGTAGTCCTCGACGTTGTACTCCGTCGAGAGCGGTTCACCAGCGCGAACACACGGCGACCATCGATCACAGCCGGGCGATGGGAAGTACCGAGATGTGAGATCCATGTCGTTGAACAGGGCCGTGGCGGTCTGTTGTTCGACGGTCGGATGTGAGGCCTGCCACCCGAAGCGGCCGATCACGGGCGTGTCGGTGAGGAGATCGGTGGCGGCCGAAAGACGACCCGAAACTCCGTCGCCGTCGAGGTCGTCGGGATCAGCCAGGGCCGCGAGTTGATCATCGGGAATCAGCTCAAGCAAACCCAGTCCTGGAATTTGCGGCGCCACGCGCGGGCTGATGACCGCATCACCAGGCAGGGCGGGACCGTCGCCAATATCGACGGAATAGACGGGCCGACGAAGCGAAAACGGCTCGCCGTCGTCGAAGGTGCCTGCGACTTCCTCGTAGGCGACTCGTATCGCTGCTTCCGGAACACCACCGAAACGGTTTGACGAGAGCACGGCGCCATAGTGGTTAATCGTCGCAGGGGCGCTGGTCGACAACATCACCGTCATGCCGAGCGGGAGCACGCCATCGCCACTGGGACCGGCCGCTCGGCCGTCCTCAAGGTGACAGGCCGAGCATGAGTCGGCATCGAAATTCGGGCCAAGGCCGCCGAAGTCCCCATCAGGACGCGGGTTCCACGGTTCTTCGAAGACCGCCTTGCCGTCGGCAAACACTTGGCGCTCATAGTGATTGATGTTCCGGGCCGTGAGGCTGTATGCCCGTTCGCTGCTATCGAACGCCGATCCCATCCCACCCGTGCGATCGATCCGGATGCCCTCGACGCTGGCAGTCGCGGCCGCCGGCACGACGTCGACCTGGTCGTCGGCGTCACCGCCGCCGCAGGCCTGGATCACAAGGCCAAGACCCAGAACGGCGCCAGCAAGGCGAGCTATCTGCCACTCCATACAAGTCCGTCCTCCTGCGATCGAACCTCGATGGTACCGACCAGGGTGGAGTGAGCCAGCACTCGGGAAAGTCCTTGGCGGCGATCGCCGGATGCCCCAACACCGCAACTGCGAGCGCGGGAAGTTCTTCTCGAGGGATCGGGGCGATATGGGCCATGCCCAAATCTTTACCCATTGTCGGGTCTAATCGGTGTCGGCAGCGTGGGGCAGGCTGACAACAAGCGTGCCGAGGAGCCGGTCATGCAAACCCCTCCCATCCCCCGCGAGCACCACGCTCAACAGAAGAACGACCGCGACAACCAGACCGAAGGCGCCAAGGAAAAGAATCGGCAAGTAGACCACCACGGCACGCCCGAAGGCGGCGGCAAGCGCCGACATTGACCGGGTGGCCATACGCACTCGCAGACCAAGCAGTGCCTTGCCCGGCGTCGCTCCGTAAAGCACGGCGGGAACAATCTCGTAGAGCGCCACCAACACCAAGACCAACACAATCGAGCGAGTCGAGTCGAACACCAGCCGCGCCTGACGCTGAGCGAGAGGATCGCCGCCAAGAAGCCGTTGATCGATCTCCACCATCACGAAGAAGACCACCCAGGTGAAGATCACCGAATCGACGATTCGGGCGCTCAGACGCCATACAAGACCGGCGGGCTGCTCGGAGGTGCGCAAGTGCGCGAGGCTAAGGGTGTTGCCCGTAGTCTGCCCAGGTGGCTGCGTTTGCTTCACCAGAATGGATCACCGAAATCAACGTGCGGGCCCGGGCGGCCTGCGTTTCCGCTGATCTCGCTATCGTCATTGAGCAATGCGTCGACGACGTGTCGTGGCACTTCATCATCGCCGACGGCCGGGTGCAGGTGCTCGCCGGATCAGCGAAGAACCCCACCGTCACGTTGTCGAGTGACCGAGCGACAGCCGAGGCCATCCAGTGCGGCGAGCTTTCCGCGCAGCGAGCATTCCTCGGCGGCGCCTTCCGCATCGGTGGCGAGGTCAACGCGCTGATGACCCATCGCACCGTGCTCACCACGCTGGGCGAATTGCTCGCGGCTGCTACTTGAGAAACTTGCTCGTCGTGTTGTCCGCGATCTCCTTGCCGCCGGTCTGACACGTCGGGCAGTAGGCAACGGTGTAACGCCGGTACTCGACAGACCGAACCTCGTCGTCGCAGTCCTGGCAGGGGAATCCGATGCGATGATGCACGGCGCTGGGCCGGTCGGCCGATTCCGGCGACTCGCCGCTGGTCGCGAAGAAAGCCATGTACTCGGGTGTTCTCGGAGTGCAAGGCTTCGACGAGACATTCACGAGTGAGTGAGTGAGTGAGTGAGTCGGCGTCGGGACCGAGGTGATCGACAGGTTCTTGCCCGTCGGGATCGCCGTCGACGATCCAGACACCAGCCTTGTGCTCAGTCCCCGTTTCGGTGAGCATCCATGCGCGACCAACGGCGAACACCCAGCGCGCCATCCCGCCACGCGGGTTTTTCGATTGCTTCGGGTCCGGCCGCAGTCGACCGCCCTGCATCAGGTGCGTGACAAATGTGAGCCAGCCGTTCGGCGTGAGCCTTGATCTCAGGCAACTCCGACATCGCGCCAGAGTAGGCAGGATCTCTAAGCCAGGGATCAGATCAGGCCGAGTTCGCGGACAGTGTCGCGCTCGTCGGCGAGTTCGGCGACGGTGGCATCGATGCGACCCTGCGAGAACTCGTCGATCTCGAGGCCTTGCACTATCGAGTACTCGCCGTCGGCACAGGTGACCGGGAAAGAGGACATCAGGCCTTCAGGCACGCCGTAGCTGCCGTCGGACGGAATCGCCATCGAGACCCAGTCGTTGTCGGCGGAGCCGAGAACCCAGTCGTGGATGTGATCGACGGCCGCTGACGCGGCAGATGCGGCCGACGAGAGCCCGCGGGCCTCGATGATGGCGGCGCCGCGCTGCTGCACAGTGGGAATGAAACTGTTCTCGAGCCAGTCCTGGTCGCCCACGGTCGCGGCGGCATTGTTGCCGTTGACGTTGCAGTGGAAGAGATCGGGGTACTGGGTGGCCGAGTGGTTGCCCCAGATCGTCATGTTGGTGATGTCGTTGACGGTGACATCAAGCTTCTGCGCCAGCTGCGCCTTGGCCCGGTTGTGGTCGAGACGGGTCATCGCGGTGAAGCGGGCGTCGTCGATGTCGGGCGCGTTGTTCATCGCGATGAGCGAGTTGGTGTTGGCGGGATTGCCCACCACAAGCACCTTGATGTCGTCGGCGGCGTTCTCGTTGAGCGCCTTACCCTGGACGGTGAAGATCGCACCGTTGGCCTCAAGGAGATCCTTACGCTCCATACCCTTCGACCGCGGACGCGAACCCACGAGCATGGCGATGTTGGCGCCTTCGAAGGCCTTGTTGGGGTTGTCGCTCTGCGTGATTCCGGCGAGCAGCGGGAAGGCGCCGTCGTCCAGTTCCATGGCGACACCCTTGAGCGCACCCATAGCCGGCGGGATCTCGAGCAGCTGGAGAATGACCGGCTGATCGGGACCGAGCAGCGAGCCGCTGGCGATGCGGAAGAGGAGGCTGTAGCCGATCTGACCAGCGGCGCCAGTAACAGCGACGCGAACGGGTGCATTCATGATTTTCTCCGTGGGCAGGTGTACACAAACCGTCGAGAACAGTACCCGACATCTAGTGCGAAAGGACCATTAATGGTGGGGCGGAACGTCCGATGGAGAGCGCATGACTCGGTTTACTTCGGATCTAGGACGTGTCGCGATGGAACTTCCTGACGCGCTCGTGATTCTGGAACCCGATGGCACCATCTCCTGGACGAATCAGGCCGCCATCGACTTGATGGAACTCGAACCAAGTGAATGGCTCGGCCGGTCCGTCTTCGATCTCATGCACGAAGACGATCATGCGACCGCCTACACGGCGTTTGAGAGCATCGGTCGCCATAAGCGCGGCTCGCTGATGGACATCCGGGTACGTGACGGAGCGGGCAACTGGCGCCAGCTCGAGATCCGGGGCCGCATGGTGCCGGGCAACGACAGGGCCGATGGTTTCCTCATCGTCGTACTCCGCGATTTTGTCGATCGCCAGAATCTGGAGCTCGGCGCCGGCAACACCGAACAGCTCCGGGCCCTCGCGCACCACGCCACGGCGCTCCTCATCACACTCGACAAGAACGGCAATGTTCTCACTGCCAACGCCGAAATATCGCGGCTGCTCCACCATGACATCGCGCTTGTGACGGGATTCCCGTTTGAAGACCTCGTGCACGCGAGCGATCGACCGCTCGTCAGCGACGCAATGCTGAGTTCCCTGGGTACGGAGCGGCTCGAAGCGAATCTCGAACGCCCCGACGGCCAACTTGTCACACTCGACCTCTCAATCACCGATCTCCGCGACGATCCACTCATCAACGGTTACGTGATCAGCGGCACCGACATCACCAACCTGAAGACGACGCAACGGGCCCTTCGCCATATGGGCGATCACGACGGGCTCACGGGGCTCTTAAGTCGGCGCGCACTCCTCGCGAAGCTCGACCATGTTGTCGACGATGGCTACCAGCACGAGATCGTCGTCCTCTTCTGTGATCTCGACGGATTCAAGCAGGTGAACGATCGCAGCGGCCACGCCGCTGGCGATCAGGTCCTCATCGAAGTCGCTCGCCGCTTGGAGCGCGCCCTTCGGCCCGGGGATCTCGTCGGCCGACTCGGCGGCGACGAGTTCGTTGTCGTCCTTCCCCGCGCCAACGAAGCGACCACCACTTCGATCTCTGACGCCATCCGCGCCACACTCGCGGCACCGATCTTTGCCGGCGATGAGCTGGAGGAAGTCGGTGTCAGTATCGGCGCCGCGGCCACTGGTGATCACCCCACCGCCAGCCGTCTTCTCGCCACGGCGGATAACGCTATGTACGAAGTGAAACGGTCACGGAAAACCCATCGGGTCTGACCACCTCAATCTCACCAGCATGACCGACGCTGACCGAAGAAAGACGCTCCGCCCGAAGGCGCTCCTCGTCGCCGCGCTCCCACTGCTCGGCCTAAGGTTTTTAGGCAGCCGCTGGGGTAACCGTCTGGACCTGGTGGCGAAGTTCCCTCGATCGCTACGATCGTCGGGCAAGTCACCCGCGACCCGCAGAATCACACGCTGCGAGTGTTGCCGATCCAAGACTCGTGGAGTCCTCGATAGATCCCGTCGACCGCGACGAGTTCGTCGTGGTGACCCATCTGCACGATCCGGCCAGCATCGAACACCAGCACGAGGTCGGCCCGCTCGGCCGTGGAGAGTCGATGGGCCACCGAGATCGTGGTGCGCCCGATCGAGAGGTGGGCGAGAGCCGCGGCTAACGCTTCTTCGGTCTCCGGGTCGACCGCTGACGTTGCCTCGTCGAGAAGCAGAAGACCGGGGTCGGCGACCAGCGCACGAGCCAGGGCTACAAGCTGGCGCTCACCGACCGACAAGCGTCCACCGCGTTCGCCGACCGGGGTATCGATACCCATCGGTAAGCCGCTCATCCATCGATCGAGGCCCAGCGACTCAACCGAGGCAATCGCATCGTCGCGGGTTGCTCCGATACGACCAAACCGGATGTTCTCTTCGATTGTCGTGTCAAAGAGGAACCCATCTTGGGGGACCATTCGAATCGCGCTTCGCCGCGATGCCGGGTCGACCGTGCGGAGATCGAGCCCACCAATGGTCACTGTGCCTTCCGTGGGGTCGGCCAGCCGGGCCAACAGACGAGCGAAAGTGGTCTTGCCGCTGCCGGTTTCACCGACAATCGCAACGTTTGTCTCAGGTGCGATTTCGACATCGATCTCCCGAAGCACGGAGTCACCAGTTCGGTACCGGAACGCCACACCGACAGCACGAATCCCGAGAGGGCCAGCCTGGAGGTGGGCGCCGAGCTCCGGCTCCTCCACATCAATCGGGACGTCGAGCACCCGCAGTATCTTCCACCAGCCAGCCAGCGCCGTCTGGGTCTGATCGAGGACCTCACCGAGCTCGGCGATCGGGTTGAGTAACAGATTCACGAGGAAAAGGAAGGCTACGAGTTCGCCCACCCCGACATCCACCGCTCCGCTCCACCACACGCCCACTCCCACGGCCGCGGCAAGCGAGATCGAGGAGAAGAAATCGACAACCGGCAACATCCCGGCGAACCAGATACTCGAGCGCAGCTGCGATTGATACTGATTGTCGATAGCGGTATCGAGGCGTTCGCCGACTCGGCGGTCGTAGCCATACGCGCGAATCACGGGCGCGCCGGTGACAGCCTCGGATGTTTCACCAAGTGTCTGCGCCACTCGAGTACGCACAAGGCTGTAAGCGGCGAACTGATGCTTCTGAACCCACTTCAGGAAGGGCAGCAAGGGCAGGTGACACAGCAACACGATCAGCGTGAGCTTCCAGTTGTACACCAGCATGACCGCAAGCGAACCGACGATGATCGCGGAGTTGATGATCCAGCTGATGGCTCCCCATTGGGTGAACTGGGCCAGCGACTCAACATCGGAGGTGACCCGACTCACAAGCACACCGCGACGGCCCTCCGAGTGGTCAGCGAGACTCAGCCGATGGATGTGTCGAAAGGCTCGCGTGCGAAGACCCAACAGCACCGCTTCCGCGGCGATGACCAGACGGATGTGGGCGACACGGGACGCCGCCATCACCCCAATCACGATCGCGAACGCGCCAATCGATACCACCCAGACGAAGCCGGGCCGATAGCCCTCGTCACCTAAAACGCCCCGATCCAGAACCTGCTGAATCGTGATCGGAATGATCAGGTGGCCGATCGCGGCGACCAACGCCATGGCGACAGTGACGCGGATACCGATGCGGAGTTCCGGACTTATGGCCAGACCGCGACGGAGTACCTGCATCGCCGAGACATCGGGCACGACATCCTCGTCGAGCAACGAGGCCGGATCGTCGAAACCACTGGGGCGCGGTTTCTTCGTCATGCGCCCTCTGCTTCGTAGGCGGTCACCAGGGATCGATAATCGTCGCGCTGGAGGAGATCCTCGTGACGACCCTCGGCGACCACTCGACCCTCATCGAGGTACACCACGCGGTCGGCCAGCGCGATCGTGGAGATCCGGTGCGCAACCAGCAGCAGAGTGGTGTCGAGCTCTCGCCGAAGATTCGCCAGAATCTCGGCTTCGACCAGCGGATCAACTGCGCTCGTCGCGTCGTCGAGCAGGAGCAGGCGCGGACGGCGAGCGAGCGCCCGAGCCAGGGCGACGCGCTGACGCTGACCGCCCGACAGGGTTTGGCCCCGCTCACCCACAACGGTGCGACGACCGTGTGGGAGGGCAGTGACGAACTCGGTCGCCCGAGCGATGTCGAGCGCGGCGCCAACGTCCTCGAGTGAGGTCTGACCCATCCCGATGTTTTCGTCGATTGATTCGGCGAACAGGAAGGCTTCCTGAAACACGAGAGCAGCGCTGGCGGCGAGGACTTCGGGAGAAAGATCTTCGACATCGACGCCACCCACGCGCACGGTGCCCCGCTCACGGTCGAGCAGACCAACGATCGACTCGACGAGGGTTGACTTGCCCGACCCGGTGGCGCCAACGATCGCCACGGTCTCGCCTGCCGCGACACTGAAGCTGGCGTCAGCAAGCACCTCGCGGTCGCCATAGCGGATGGTCAGACCCTCCACCACCACATCGAGGCCGCCTGCAGGCAGGACCGCATTGGTCCCACGCGGTTCAACCGGATAGCCCATCACCCGATCAACGCGTTCGAGCGACACCACGGATCTCGGCATCTCTTCGAGGAAGAAGCCGAAGACGCGAAGCGGCGTGGTCAGAAGCCCAAAGAGTGTGGCGGCCAAAACGATGTCACCTTGTGTGGCCTCGCCTTTGGAGATCAGCCACGTGCCCACGAGGATGAGCGAGACGATGCCAACACTGGGCAGCGCCTCAATGACCGGTTCGAAGTTCGCCCGCAGTCGTCCGACGCGAATGCGAGCCTCACGCAGTCGATCGGAAGCCTCCAACATTCGCTGGACTTCCTCATCTTGGCGGCCCAGGGTCTTTACGACGAGCGCGCCGTCGAAGCTCTCGTGGGCGACTGCCGAAACTTCGCCAACCCGCTGCTGTGCGAGCGCGGCGGGCGCCTCCACCTTGCCGGTGTAGTAGCGGCTTAACACCACAAGGGTGGGGAACAACACCACCGCAATCAGAGCCAAGAACCAATGAATCGCAAGGATGCTGATGACCGACACGATCACCAAGAACACAACACTCAGCGAAAAGGCCAGTGGCTTCAGCACCATCGTGGCCTGGATGAGGTCGATGTCGGCGTGAGCCAGCAGCTCACCGGTTGGCTTCGTTCGATGGAAACGCAACGGCACATTGAGGTAGTGCCGCAGCAACAGTCGGCGCCAGTCACGTTGTGTGCGGTATTCGGCCATCGACAAGAAAAGCCGCCGCATGACCACGCTCACACCACGCACGATCGACACACCAATCAACGCCACGACGGCGAGCCAAACTTCACCACCATCGACGGTGCCGTCGTCGAGGGCCGGAACGATGAGATCGTCGGTGACTGCCCGCAGTACCCACGCGCCGCCCACCGCTGCGAAGACAAACAACAACGCGCCAACCATGGCAATCGCATGTGGCACCGGGTGGGCACGCAGCGACCGCGCAATCAGGCGCGCGCCGCGACGCCAGATGTGTTCTACGTCTTCCTCGTCACGCGCCACAGCGAGATCTCCCACCCGGCCACGGTATCCGCGGCCTTCGTCGCGCCGACTCGAGTTGTCGGGGTCAGCAGAGTCAAGCGGCAGAGACGGTCGGCTGTTACACCCGTCGACTTAGAGACGGTCGACGACGGCGCTCGCGAACTCCGAGCACTTCACTTCGGTCGCGCCGTCCATCAGGCGCGCGAAGTCGTAGGTGACGACCTTGTCGCCGATGGCCGCTTCGACCGCGGCAACAATATCGTCGGCCGCTTCTTGCCATCCGAGGTGTTCGAACATCATCACGCCCGAGAGCAGAACCGACGAAGGGTTGACCTTGTCTTGGCCGGCGTATTTCGGCGCCGTGCCGTGGGTTGCCTCAAAGACACCGTGGCCGGTGACGTAGTTAATATTGGCCCCTGGCGCGATGCCGATGCCGCCGACCTGTGCGGCCAGCGCGTCGGAGAGATAGTCGCCGTTGAGGTTCATCGTGGCGATTACATCGAACTCGGACGGACGGGTCAGCACCTGCTGTAGGGCAATGTCGGCGATGGCGTCCTGGACAAGGATCTTGTCGCCGGGGTCGCCGCCACAGTCATCCCAGCCGATAGCCACGTCGGAGAACTCTTCACGCACGAGCTCATAGCCCCACTTCTGGAACGCGCCTTCCGTGTACTTCATGATGTTGCCCTTGTGGACCCAATGCACACGCTTACGACCACGCTTTACGGCGTACTCGATCGCGGCGCGCTGAAGACGCTGCGAGCCCATCTTCGAGATCGGCTTGATACCGATGCCGGAGCCTTCGCGGATCTCCCAGCCGAAGGCGTCGTGGAGCATTTCGATCATCTTCAGGGCCTCGGGCGTACCCGCTTCGACCTCCATGCCGGCGTAGATGTCCTCGGTGTTTTCACGGAAGATAACCATGTCGACGAGCTGCGGCTCCTTGACGGGCGATGGCACACCGGTGAACCAGCGCACCGGACGCAGGCAAACGTAGAGGTCCATGATCTGACGGATCGCGACGTTGAGGCTGCGGAAGCCCCCACCGATGGGGGTGGTGAGCGGGCCCTTGATACCGATCAGGTACTCGGTGAAGTCATCGATCGTCGCCTGCGGGAGCCAATCGCCGGTCTCGTTGAATGCCTTCTCGCCGGCCAAGACCTCTTTCCATTCGATGGTCTTGCCGTACTTGTTGGCGGCGGCGTCGAGCACGAGCTTCGCGGCCGGCCAGATGTCGACTCCGGTGCCATCACCCTCGATGAACGGGATGATCGGGTTGTCCGGGACGGAAAGAGTGCCGTCCGCCTGCATCGTGATTTTTTCAGCCATGCCACCGACCTTACCCGGCCAGCCGAGCCAATCCGAAACGTCAGCGAAGGTCGATGCGCTCGCAGATCCGGATCGTCGCGTCTGCCTGGTTCAGCGTGTACAGGTGAACACCCGGAGCACCGCCCTTGACCAGTCGGTCGATCTGATCGACCGCGGCGTCGACCGCGATTTCGAGCCGTTCGTCGGGATCATCTGCCGCTTCAAGACGGCCCCAGAGCACCTCGTCGACGGTAGAACCATTCATCCCCGCGAAGCGGCGAATACTCGCGGGATTCACGACCGGGATCACACCCGGGAGCACCGGTATGTCACATCCAAGCGCCGCGAGGTCGTCGACCATGCGGAAGTAGTCGTCGCAATCAAAGAAGAACTGGGTGATGCCGAAATCGGCAGCGTTCAACTTCTCGGCGAGGTGGCGTCGATCCGAACCATGATCCGCCGAGCGGGGATGCAGCTCGGGGAATGCCGCAACACCGATACACATCTCCGACTGCTCCCGCAGGGCCTCCACGAGTTCCAGGGCATAACGGAAGTCGCCAGGATTCGGGCTGCCGTCTTCCGGAGGATCGCCCGCAAGCGCCAGCATGTTGTGCACGCCGTGCGCTTGGTAGCCATCAATGAGTTCAAGGATCTCGGCATAGCTATGACCGACACACGTGAGGTGCGGCATCGCCGGAAAGCTGCGGTGTTCGGTAAAATCGAGCACCGTCTCGCGGGTGGTCTCTCGAGTCGTGCCGCCAGCGCCGTAGGTGACCGAGACGTAGTCGGGCTCGGCCTTTTCAAGAAGATCGACCGTCTCGCGCAGCTTCGATTGTGCCTCGCTGCTCTTCGGCGGGAAGAACTCGAACGAGAGCGTTGGGCCTCGCTCAATGAGGTCACGGATCGCAGTCATATAGCCGAAAGTACGGCTTAGCCCTGAGCAGAAACTGGGGAGTTCGCACCATTCCTCCAGATTTCTTTCGAGGCGTTCCGCAGAGCGGAACGGTCCCACCTAGCGGGACAAAATCAGCACGAAATCGCCGCATTCGCCTGATCGAAGGCGTCCTGCAAGCGAGCCCCAACATCCTCGCTAAACGCCGTGAGGGCGGGACGACTCATCCGTCCGGCCGGCGGGGCGATCGGAGGTCCCACCACGATCGCGACACGGGACCGACGGATGAACTTCGCGCCGGCGGGCAGAGCGGATTCAGTGCCGGCAATCCCCACTGGCACGATCACGGCGCCCGTTTTCGACGCCAGATACGACACACCATCGAAGACGCCGGCGACCTCGGCACCGCTCTGACGGGTGCCCTCGGGAAAGACGATCATCATCTCGCCCGCATCAAGAATCGTTCGGGCCGACCGCATGGCCTCTCGATCGGCCTCGCCGCGGCGAACCGGGATCGCCGCGAGTGCAGCGCATGCCCACGCGCTCACCGGGTTGACGAAGAGCGACTGTTTTGCGAGAGCACGCATTTGACGCGGACCCGCGCTCGCCACGAGGGGCGCATCGAGATTCGACCGATGAACCGGCGCCACAATGACCGGTCCTTCGTGAGCGAGGTGCTCGGCACCCTGGATCTCAACTCGGACCCAACGAAAGAGCAGCGCTCGGATCAAGAAACGGATGAACCGGTAGAAGCGCCACGACGCCGCTTTCTGGCCAATGGCGAGCGCCCATTCGAGCGTCTTGGGTTCTCGGCGAGAGCTCATCGGTGCGGCTAGTGAAGGAAGTGACGTTCGCCGGTGAACACCATGCACACGCCCCGGACGTCGGCCGCGGCGATGGTCTTGTCGTCGTTTACGGAGCCACCTGGCTGGACGATGATCGCCGCACCGGCGTCGGCCGCCGCTTCGACACCGTCAGGAAACGGGTAGAACGCGTCGCTAGCGCAGGCACCATCCTTGGCCCGGCCATCGGCCTTCGTTGCGGCAATCTCCCCCGACTCAACACGATTCTGTTGCCCGGCGCCAATACCCCACGCCACGCCGTCCTTCGCCAGCACAATGGCATTGGATTTCACATGCCCACAGACCCTCCAAGCGAACGCGGCGTCGGCCAGCTCCTGGGCCGAGGGTTGGCGCTGCGTGACGACCTGCCACTCGTGTGGCTCCGATCCGAAGTGGTGAGCCTCTTGCACGAGATAGCCGCCACCGATCTCTCGAAGCTCAACTCCACTCGGCGCGGCCGGCGGGGAGGCTGTGAGTAGACGGGTGTTCTTGCGTTTTGCGATCAGTCGTTCGACGACACCCTCCGCATAACCGGGAGCGATCACAACGTCGGCCTGCGCGGCCGCTTCCATTGCTTCGACCGTGGCGAGATCGATCACCCGGTTCGTCGCCACGATGCCGCCAAATGCGCTGCGGCTGTCGCACTCGAAGGCTTGCTGGTAGGCCATTGCGAGACTCTCACCGACCGCCGCGCCACATGGGTTGGCGTGCTTAATGATCGTGAC
>Ga0209091_10002492_pt1 | contig 15468 bp, 15 predicted proteins | sample ArcticOcean_MG_C_6_FD_187438 | JGI IMG/M metagenome (GOLD analysis project Ga0209091, IMG submission 187438) | Marine microbial communities from western Arctic Ocean - ArcticOcean_MG_CB8_128 (SPAdes) (version 2) | ecosystem: Environmental > Aquatic > Marine > Oceanic | place: Arctic Ocean...
GTAATGTAAATATTACTTAAGAAAAAATTATAATTTGTTTTTTTTCGTAAAATAATATATATATTTATAGTAAATGAGTAAAAAATTTATTAAAGAAGATAAAAATGTATGGACTGATGAATGTGAGCAACTATTGGCAGAATGGTCTGAAAAAGCAAGTTGCTATAGATGGTTACATGGTAGAAGTGAAAAAAGTTATAGAACATGGTATTATTGTTTTTCCATACCTGTAATTATATTATCAACATTAACTGGTGCTGCAAATGTTGGTATGGATTCATTTGTTCCGCCAGAAAGTAAAAGTATGGCATCTGCAATTGTTGGTGGTGTTAATATTTTCGCAGGGATTGTTTCAACTTTACAAAATTTTTTAAAAGTTGCAGAATTGATGGAAGGTCACAGAATTGCTGGTGTATCATGGGGTAAATTACAAAGAAATATAGCAATTGAATTATCATTAGATCCTAGCAGAAGAGTATTACAAACCGATTTTTTAAAATTAAATAGAGCTGAATATGATAGATTAATTGAAGCTGGTCCAATTGTAGATGATGGAATAATAAAACAATTCAATAAAAAATTCAAGAATTATGAAATATCTAAGCCATCAATATGTAATGGATTAGATAAATGTATAATATATAAAATAGATGAAACTATCGAAATGAATCAAATTGAATTTGAAGATGGTATTGAAGATTTAATTGAAAAAGAAAGTAATTCACCAAAAAAATTACCATTAGATATTAAAATTGATAAAATTAAAATGGTAAAAAAGGATGATGTGGTTAAAGATGATATGGTTAAAAATGTTATAGATGAAGTTGTAAATGATGTTGTTGATAATATTGTTGATAATGAAGTAGATGTCTTGATACCAGAAAAATCAGTTGTAGATGTTGTAGATGTTGTAGATGTAGTAGATGATTCAAATAATATGGGTACACAAACCGAAGATAAAGATACTGAAACATTAATGACAGATTTTTTGGATGATATAGATGATAAAAAATTATAAAACATGAATAATTATTCACATTTTCTACCAGCATCATGACCACTACCTGGTTTACATGTTGTATCGTGGCAATCAGGCGAAGTATCTCCACATGGACAACCTTTTACTAATTTTTTAGTTGGATTACCTTGCTGTTTACAAGTTGTTTTACATTTAGAATTATCATCTGCGTAAAATATAATTGGTCCATGATAAGAAAGTCCACTAGAAGGCACTGGATCATACCAAGAAATATCACTGCCACCTCCACCAACCCATCCATTTGGATTTGTCATTCCTGGACATTGACATTTATTATTACTATCATAAAATCCATTAAAATTACATTTATCAGAACCATATAATTTACCCTCTGGATCATTTGGATGTATACATTTTGTTTTACTAGACTGACACGATGTTTTATTAGAATTAATTTCACATATTTCTTTTTCATTGCTTAATAAATTTGGACATATACCCGGCCATCTATGTGTAAAATCTTGTACACTTTGATTATTTACATCACTACATTTATTAACTTGTCCTGCAGTTATGGGACAAGGTTGTAATTTAGTAGATGATCCAGAATTAGAATCAGAACAAATAGTTATTTTACCAATATCATTAGTTTCTTTCTGTAATTCATTAATAATAGAAAAACAACCACTGCTATTTATTAGGTAAGTTTTATCTTTTGTATTTAATTTTTGATTTATTTTACTTAAATTTGTCATACCATCTGAAACACATTTATCACAAGCAGTTCCACTGGTATTACTACAATTTTTTTGACAACATATATTGTTTATAGCAGTTATACTACTAGTAAAGTCATCTTTGAATTGTTGGACACTGGTTCCACTTCCACTTAAATTTTTTGCTATATTTGTTTTTAAACAATCTGCACAAGTTGAACCAGTTTTATCTTTACATGCTGTTTCTAAATCTGAAACATGTTTACTTTTAGTTTGGCAATTTACACCACTATATCCTGGATTACAATCACAATTACAATTACTTGCATTTTGTTTGCCACCTGGATCTTTGCAATCTGACCAATCTTTTTTTGTTTGTTGTTTATAATAATTTGAACAATTTGATATATTTGAATCTGTATAATAATACCATCCTACTAGACTACCCAAACCAATAATTAATATTAAAAATAGAAATCCTATAAAATTTTTACTATTTGATTTTTGAGGAATATAATTTTGATAATTTAAATTATAACCATTTGACATATATATATAAAAAATATAATTATTTATTTACAATTAGAACCATCCATTTTAGAACTATAGTCTAAATAACCTGCCCCACCCGCTACAGCAGCAGTTCCAGCAATAGCAAAACCATAACTTAATCCACCAGTAAATGGTGCAAGAGCTGTAGCAGCGGCCCATAACATTGGTCCAGCCATCATACCCATCATACCACCTTGAACCGCAGCACCTGATTCAGCACCACTTTGTTTACCTGGAGAACAAGGTAAATCTCCTTTTCCACCATCATTATCTATATTACTTGCCATTGTTAATCGAGTATATAAGAAATCTTCTGATGATATATCTGAACTTTTAAATTTTTTCAAAAATCCTATCCATCCACCTTCAGTTTGTAATGGTTCTCCTGTATCAGTATAACCCATTAATGCCATACAAGCAGAATATTCTAATGATAATCCAGATGCTGTTGCAGTTAAAGTTCCATTACATAGTGAATATACTAATGGTGAATCATAATTAATACTATATCTTGCAAAAATATTATCTGAATGTAATAATATGCCATTTTTATCTGTTTTTAACCATTCACTTTTTGCTGCTTCTGATAAACTAATACCCCATAAATTTTTAGTATTATTTGCCCCCATAGTCCATTTGACACCAGAATCTGGACCACACCATTTTTCAGTAAGATTACGCCAATCTATTGCTTTATTTGGCCATTTAGAAGAACCACCACTACTTAAATATTTATCATAATAATAATCTTCGCCTTTTTCAAATAATATACTTTGACATATATGTCTAGGCATCAAAAATTGTTTTGGTTTTCCAAAATTTTTATTACCTTTATCACTTTGTATATATATATGCCATAATACATAATCAATCAAAAAACTTACCATATCTGAAGTAATTGCAGTTATTCCACTGGGTTTAAATTTTCCCATGAATTCTCCCATCCAAGTTGTCGTATCATTCATTTTTATTAAACTTATATCAAAGCATTTATTGTATTTTGAACCATTATTATGATTCCACCAATTATTTATAATACTTGTATTTTCTTTAATATTATATTGATATAAAATTATTTGAGCAATAATATATACAAATATAAGTACTATAAAATACAATATCCATATTCCTATACTAGAACTTGTATTTTCTTGTATAGGAATATAAGATATAGGAGGTCTATTTAATTGTGTCATATTTAACTTTTCCATATTAATATATATTATATATTATAATAAATTTTATTATCTCTTATTCACTTATTATTCGCCACCCTCAACCATATCTTCAAGGTTATCAGATTCTTCTGAGTCTTCTTCCCCTTCACCTTCTTTTGCTTTTTTTGCTTCTTCTGCTTGTTTTTTAATATCATCCGCTATTTCTGTATTTTCTTTTTGCATGTTTTCTCTAAAACTTGCATCATCGTCTCCAAATTTATCCGAAAAAAATTTGTTTATTTTATATTTGGTAACTTTAAATAAACCTTTGCCTCTAGTATTTAATCTTAATTTTACTTTATCTAAATCGCCACTATATTTATCTGATAATTTTTTCGGGACATCGTCTTTATTTAAATTTTTAATTTTATCTGGTGTATTATATTTTTCAATAAATTTTCTATATTCTGCTTTATCTTCATCACTTTCAATTCCTAAATCTTTAAAATCTTTTTCATTTAACTCCCTCCCTGCGTCATTTTTAGCATCTTCATCTATATCTTTACCACTTGCTTCGGATTTTTCATTTTGTTCTGTTGTATTATTTGATTTATAATACATTTTCAGTAATCCAAGTAATAGTGGAACGATTAATGTGCTAGCAAGTATATATCCACCAGTAAAACCTTCTATTTCTTTACAACTCATACCACCTTTAAAACTAGGTAAATAACAAGGACCACCTGAACAGTTAGTACATATATTACAACCCTTATTATCTTTAATTGATGCTATTTGTGAAGCATTACAAGGTGTTTGACTGCCTGGACAACTATCTATACAACATTCTAATTTTTCAAATGTACAAACTATTGCTCCAGATACTGCTCCACCAACTTTATCTAAATCATCTAATATATCTTTAAAAACACTACCATAAGCAACTATACAATATATTACAATTCCAATTATTAATAATGTTATAATATTTGAGAAAATATTTTCTGTACTCATTATATTATTATAAACAAATTAAAAATAAAATAAAATAAAATATATATAAATATTATAGCATGAGTCAATTTAATCCAAATAATCAATTTATGAATCCTCAATTTAATTCAAACAATCAATTTCCTATAAATCAACAAGCATATACGATTGATTCAAGTAGTAATATTGGTAGAAATTTAATCATAGTATTAATATTTTTATTATTGGGTGCAATAATAATAGGATCAATGCATTTTCACCTTTATAGTAAAATAAATCAGGAAATTGCAGATTTCAAAACGTGGGATGAGAGTAATACAAAATCTAAATAAATAAAGCAAGTAAACTTAAATAAATAATACAAATTTAAATTTGAAAAATACATAAAGTTATATCGATAAATTATAATTAATCATATGTCTGAATTATCAACTGAACCGATTATTCAGGCATATTTCAATCAAGAAAATATATTATCAAAACATCAACTCGAATCCTATGATGATTTTATTGAAAATATTTTACCAAATATATTAAATCAATTTTCACCAATTGTTGTAAATATGAATGATAGTAAAATTAAATGTATTAAAATGCATTTATTAACAGACACAATTATTATTGATGATTGTAAATATAATGAAAATAACGGTGTTGAAGAAACATTATATCCAAATATTGCAATTTTAAGAAATTATTCATATGTATCAAATATTTTAATTGATATTAATATTTCATTAGAAATTGTTGAAAATGGCAAAACAACTATATTTCCAGACAAACAATTTAAAAATATAATAATTGGTTCGGTGCCAATTATGGTTGGTTCAAAATTTTGTATGAATACCAAATACAATCGTCAACCATCTTGTAAATACGATATTGGAGGATATTTTATTATTAATGGGAATGAAAAAGTGATTATATCTCAAGAAAAAATTGCATCTAATATTATCCAAGTATTTGAAAGTAAAAAAGATAAATTTTCATATGTATCTGAAATACGATCTATTAATGAAAATACATTTTGTATTCCGAAATGTATTAGCATTAAAATTACAAATAAACCAAGTATTTACAATAATGAAATTTATATTAATGTTCCAAGTATTACAAATCCATTACCAGTGTTTGTAATATTTAAATTATTTGGATGTATAACAGATAAAGAAATATTATATAACATTATTGATAATTCAGATGAAAAATTAGATAAAATCATGACTAGTATATTATTACCATCATTTGAAAAGATACAAAACATTACAAATGAAATAGATGCTTACAGATTTATTATTGATAATCTAAATACAAATTATTATAATATATCGGAAGAAAAGAAAATTGAATATATCAATAATAATATAATTGTAAATATTTTGCCACACATTAAAACAAAAGAGAAAAAAGTATTGTATTTAGGGTTGATGATTAACAAATTATTAAAATGTTATTTAAAAATAGATACTGTAGCAGATCGTGATAGTTATATTCATAAAAGAATTGAAACACCTGGAATATTATTAGCAAATATTGCATATTTATGTTATAATAAAATTTTCAAAGATTCAAAAGTGTTAATTAAAAATGAAATTGAAACAAAAATGTGTAATATTTCACAAGATGTTGTAAATATTATTAATGAAACAAACTTTTCAAAAATTTTAAAAACAAGTTATTTAGAAACTACTTTTAAAAGTAGTTTAGCAACTGGAAATTGGGGTATTAAAAGCAATGTTTCAAACAATAAATCAGGTGTATCTCAGGTATTAAATCGTCTAACATATTCCAGTAATATTTCACATATTAAACGGGTATCAACTGGTGGGGATGTAACTGGTAAATTAATTCCTCCGAGAAAATTACATCCAACATCATGGGGATATATATGTCCATCTGAAACACCTGAGGGACAATCTATTGGTCTAGTTAAAAATTTATCAAATTCGTGTGAAATAACGCATCAATATAGTTCAGACCCTGTGAGACACTATATTGATGAATATATTGTAAAAATTGAAACAATTGATATATTCACATACGATAAAGTAAAAAATACAAAAGTATTAATTAATGGAGATTGGATTGGATATGTATTAGATTCCACAAGTTTATTAAAAATTTTAAAAACTCATAGGTCAAAGGGTAATATTAATATATATATATCATTTTACATTGATTATAAAAATAACATTTTATATATTTATACAGATAGAGGTAGATGTATTCGTCCATTATTAAAATTGAATAATAATAAAATTTTATATGATAAAGATATTCAAAAAAAATTATCAGATAAAAAATTAAAATGGGATGATTTGCTACTTGAATTACCTGATAAAAAATGTATCATAGAATATATTGATATATATGAAGTAAATAACAATATTATCTGTACAGATATTAATAGTATATCAGAAAAATTATATACAAATTGTGAAATTTCTCCATCATTAATTTTAGGAATTCTGGCATCTTGTATTCCATTTGCAAATCATAATCAAGCACCAAGAAATACATATCAATCTGCAATGGGCAAGCAAGCAATTGGAATTCATACATCTGATATAAATAATCGATTTGATACATTTTCGCATACATTATATTATCCTCAAAAATCAATAGTAAGTACAAAATACATGGATTATTTCAATGCAAATAAATTACCAAATGGTTTAAATGTTGTTGTTGCTATAGCATCATACGGGGGATATAATCAAGAAGATAGTGTATTAATAAATAGAGGATCAATTGAAAGAGGGTTATTTTCATCTACATTTTATAGATGTTACAAAGAAGAAGAAAATAAAAATCAATTAACTGGTGATGAGGATAAATTTTGTAAACCAGATATAAATAATATTTTATTTCCAAAAAATAATAATTACGATAAAATAGAATCAGATGGATTTGTAAAAGAAAATACACCTGTAGATGATAATGATATTATTATTGGAAAAATTATTCCAATCAAGCATAGTGTTTATAAATATAGAGATACAAGTATAAGTGTGAAAAATAATGAAAGTGGGTATGTTGATAAAAATTATATTAATATTAATGGAGATGGTTTTAAATTTTGTAAAGTAAAAATCAGAAGTATTCGAGAACCTCAAATTGGAGATAAATTTTCAAGTAGGCATGGACAAAAGGGGACTGTTGGTATGATTTATGATCAATGTGATATGCCATTTAGTAAAGATGGAATAGTTCCAGATATAATTATTAATCCACATGCTATCCCGAGTCGTATGACTATTGCACAATTATTTGAATGTATTTTAGGTAAAGCATGTAGTATTAATGGATATAATGGTGATAGCACAGTATTTTCAAATATAGATGCACACATGTTCAATATATTAGAAGAATTAAATTTTGAAAAGCATGGTAATGAGGTATTATATAATGGTATGAATGGAGAACAAATACATACAAGTATATTTATGGGTCCAACATACTATCAACGATTAAAACATATGTCGGGTGATAAAGTTCATTCAAGAAGTACAGGACCAATTGTATCAATGACACGGCAACCAAGTGAGGGTAGGTCTTCTCATGGTGGATTAAGATTTGGAGAAATGGAACGGGATTGTATGATTGCACATGGTGCTCCTAATTTTCTACAAGAAAGATTAATGAAAGTATCAGATCAATTTGAATGTTATATTTGTAATAAATGTGGAACAATTTCAACTTCAATTCCAAATAGCAATGAATATAAATGTAATAAATGTAAAAATTATTTAGATTTTAGTAAAATATATATACCATATTCCTGTAAATTATTATTTCAAGAACTACAATCTATGAGTATTATTTCAAGATTTAAAATTTAAAGGAATATTTCCTGTTATTAAAAGTAAATAAGTTTATATTTAAAGTTAAAATTATTTAATATGATAAATGACTAAGAATATACAGGCAAAACAAAGTAGTGATATTCAAACGACCAAAAATAGCATAGATATTAATCCAGATCATATTTTTGATGTTAAAACTGTACAATCAGTTGCTATTAAAATTTTAATAGAGGCATTAAAAGAAATATTAACAGATGCAAATTTAATTGTAGATGAAACGGGTATTAAATTAGTTGCTATGGATAGTACAAAATCAGTATTGATTTATATGAAATTAAATTCGGATAAATTTGAATCATTTTATTGTAAAGAAAAAATAAGTATAGGGATTAATATGTTTAATTTATATAAACTAATTAAAACCATAAATACATCAGATACATTATCTTTTTTTATCCACAAAGATGATACAAATAAATTAGGAATTAAATTAAATAATAATGAAAAAAATACAGAAACAATATATAAATTAAATTTATTAGATATTTCTCAAGAAGAAATTAATATACCCCCTGCAGAATTTGATTCAGAATTAACAATGCCTTCTCAAGATTTTCAAAAATTAATTAGAGATATGGTTAATATAAGCGATGAAACTGAAATTAAAAGTTCCGGAACTAATTTAATTTTTAATTGTCAAGGTGATTTTGCTTCTCAAACAACTATATTAGGTGAAACACAAAATGGATTACAATTTATACATAATTTGGGAGAAGAATATCTTGTTCAAGGTATATTTTCATTGAAATATTTATTATTGTTTACAAAATGTACACACTTATGTAATCAGATACAATTATATATTAAAAATGACTATCCATTAATTATTCAATATACTATTGCTTCTCTAGGTATTATTAAATTATGTTTGGCTCCAAAAATAGATAGTAATTAATTCTTTTTTATTTTACAATTGTCTGTTACTATATATTTATTATCATAATTTATGTTTTTTGATAAATCTTTAATATTATTCCTGAACCAAATTTTTATTATATTAAATTCTTTTTTAGGAGCAATTGATAATCCATTGATATTTAAATAATTATCTGATTTTGTATGAATATTTTCACTTATAATATTTTGGATTAATGTTAACCAAGTATCTTTAATATCTTTCAAGGGTATTTTAAATGATGCACAACATCCATCACGATTATCAGGATCTTCCCATGTTGGAAATATATCTTTTCTCATTAAAAAAAACATACTATTTTGTAAATGTTCTATATTTAATACATCTTTATATGATTTATAATCATATAAATTATCGATTGTATATATATTTTTATAACTATTATTTTCCCATGATTTATCTTCAATTCCATGATTCCATAAAATCCATGGCGTTTCTAAATCATGATTTCCCATTGATATATTATTTATATAAGTATATTTTAAATATTAATATTAAAATAAAATATTTTGTTTTACAAATAAAATAAAATAAAATATTTTGTTTTACAAATAAAATAAAATATTTTGTTTTACAAATAAAATAAAATATTTTGTATATTATAAATGTTTCTCGATACGATTACAATGGCAATTTTGGCAGTATATTTATACATATTGTTTGTAATGATTGGAAAAGATGATTATTCTAGTATGTTAATCTTAACACTTGTTGTGTGTATCTTATTATGTTGGAGGAGAAGAGGTGGTTTTGTCATAGAAGGATTTCATCCAAGTGAAATGGCTTATTTAGATGCCCAAAATCCTCAAGATCAAAACGGTATGGCTAGACATTTTGCTTCAGTTGTTGATAGCATTGCAAAAAAACAACAACCGAAGCAAAGTGGTATAGAAATCAATAATGATCCTGGATTATTATATAATAATGTAAGTGCATATGATGGTTTATGTTTAAAAACTGGAAATCCTGAACAATGGAGACATAGTCCAGCAAATGTTCCATTAATTAGTAATGATAATTTATATACCATTCAGGGACATGATTCCCCATTAAAACCTGTAATTTCTGATCCATCTAGTTTAAGTGGTCCATCACTTGATGGGACACCAGATCAACCTAATAAAATGTTTATGTTTGCAAATAATCAAAGTTCCCCCTCATGCTGTCCATCAACATTTTCTACATCTACTGGATGCCTTTGCACAACTGATAAACAAATGGATTTTGTTGCAGCAAGAGGATACAATAATTTATAATTAATCAACATCATACTCATTCATATAATTCATATTTTCTAATACATAATACATAAACATATAAATGTCAGATAAATTTTTTTTAAAGTCATCTTTTGGCAAATTTTTACCAACATAAAAATCACTCATTTCTAAATAAGAATCTGAATATTTCCAAATTAAATCATGGTATTTATCATTTTCTATTTCATATAAACGTTCTAAACCATCATACATACTGTATTTAAGTTCTCTTGTCACATTAGTTTCATCTAAATCGCTTATATTATCTATCGTTTGTTTTAGATTATCATTTAAAATATCTCGTTCATCATTTATATCATTTAATTTTTTATTTAAACTATCAATATCATATTTCATTATATATTATATATTTATTTATATATATATGTCTAAGTATTTATTTTGTGTAATTTTAGGTATAATATTATATCTATTTTATAATAATATAAACGGTTTTAGTATTGGTATACCAGGTGGAGGAGAAGGTGTAATGATACCGCCTGAAGTAGATAGTGGAGGTGAAGTTATGTTAGCTGTAAATATGATTGCAAATTATAATTTAGATGGAACTTGTGAATATGGTAGTCAGCAGTGCACACCATTTAATATAAACAATATATTTAATGCTCAAAAGTTTCAGGATTCTTGTTATACTAGTTGTAACCCTGTTGACTCAGATTGTCTGAGTTATCATAGATTACAAAATTTATGTTATCAAAAATGTAATTTACCGTTAATAATGAATCCTCCCCAGGATGAAATAAATTTAGAAACAGCTGGATTTGAAAAATTTGAAACATTTTTAGATATGAATGATGAACATTTTGAACTTATGGTTCGTAAATTAAATTCTGATAATGTTCAAAAGCATTCTATTGATAATTATAATGATTTAACTTTTCAAGAATATTTATTTCGTAAATATTTAGAAAGATCTAATGTAGGTTTTAATATGAGAAAAATTAGGTCAGGTATATATTATATTAATAATAAATTATATTTTTGCTATACATCAGGAACAGTTGATACTAGACTTTCTTCTGAAAGTTTACTTACCAGTTTTCGTGATACTGGTGAATTATTAGTTCCAAATAGATATAGACGATCTATATTAAATCATTTAACTCGTTCATCAAATCATTTCCCTTTATTACATATGGATGCACAAAATATATTAAAGTATGAACCAAAAGATAGCGATCCTTTAAATAAACCCGATCTTGCAGATTATATTGTCTGTCCTAATTTACAATATATGGAGGGAGATGAAATTGTAGGTAAAACATTACAAGAATATAATATAGCTTTTGAAGGATGGAATTTTTTGATATCAAGTATAATACCAGCATTAAAATCATTAGGAAATAAAAGTACAATGATAAATATATGGATATTATTATATGGAACACCAAATGTTGAAACAATAAGTTTTATTGATTTAATTGATGAACATAACCCAGATTTATATAACTCAACTTCAGATGGAACTTTAATAAAAATAACAGAAGATAAAACAGATAGAAATAGATTAACACCATTTTTTTTACCATATATTGTATTTCCAAACATATATAATGTTCCTAGTGTAGATGATAGAACAGACGAAGATCCACAAATTGATCCAAGAAAAATGTATACATATACTATGTCAAATAATGATGCATGTATTTTTAAAAGTGATATACCACACATTGGTAACGGAGCAACGGGCGATGGTGTCAGATTTAGTATGGAGGCTAGATTTGAATATATTACCATGGATATTAATATACAAATAAGTATAAGTTATTCAGAAGATTCGGCAGTATGTTCTGTTCCTACTTCAAAAAGTGATTTATGGAAATATTTTATGGAAGAACCTAATGTAGAAATAATAAATCTTAATATTCCTAATGATACAGATAATACTGTAAATATATATTTTCAAAATATATACAAAAGAATTGCAAGACTATATAATATAATACATATTAGGAATCATTATAAACAAATGGGGGGGATGGGACAATTATGGCCAAGTATATTAGCTTGGACAGTTATAAATTTAAAAACAGTTAATACAGATAGACTGGGTAGATTTATAGATGTCGAATTATGTAAAACATTTTTAGATAGCACACCGTATAATGATTTTTACAATAATATGGAAGATGATTTTGTGTTGAATAATGAACGAATGGATAATGTAATTATAACATATTTAATTGAATATTAAGATTTTTTATTTAAACTATCAATATCATATTTCATTTATTTAAAGATACGATTATATTTTTAAATAAAATGCCAACAATAGTCAATCTAGAAAACATACATGAATTGACATATAAATTTATTAGTGATAATAATTTAGTTGTTTTAAATTTTGAAGAATCTATGACTCAGGTATATTTAGATATGGTTCAAAGAGATTATAGGTTTGTAGTAGATCGCGAATTAATGCATGAGATATTTTGTGAGATAGCATATCGATTAAATCCAAATGATCCATTAAATCGTGATAGATTATTAATGACAATTGGTATGATGGATGATTCAGATGACGATGATGATATTAATGATAATTAAATATATATAATAATTATATGTATAAATATTTATGTTTTGTTGTTTTAGGTATAATAATATTTTTATTATATAATCGTAAAGAAACATTAAATATAGGTGGACAAATTGAACAAAGTATTGAACAATTAAGGAATATAGTTGCAAGAATAGCAATGGGTATGGTTGATCCAGGGCAACAATTATGTGCTATAGGTGGTGTAGGACAATGTAGAATATTACAAGATGAAAGATATGGTAGTTGTACTATAAATGCTTTAACAGGATTAGTATATACATCTGCATCATTTACGCCAAAGTATCAAATGTTTTTAAATCGTGAATATGTTGAATTATCGAATACATCAATACTATTTAATACTTATAGATGTACAATGAATATGCCAAATATGCTTGCTACACTAGAATCAAATAAATTAAATCCAAAAAAAACTTATTCACATACATTGAATAGTAGTGAAATGTTAAATACAAATAATGAATATGCAATTAAATATTCTAAATTATACCTTTGTTTTTATGATTATAATTTTCAGAATATTATATTTACTAAACAGAGTGGAAATAATGAGTATGGACATGCATTTTTAATTTATCGAATAAGAAAAAGAAAATTAGGAAGATTATTAGAATACATGAGTGAAAACAGGTTGCAAGGTCTAGATGTTGGGGGTCATTTATTTACGATTATATTAGAAAATTTGCGTGTGAAACATACTTCAATGGTAGATGGTAGTTTTGGATTATTAATTATTGATTTTTGTAATAATATTTTTGATATAATAACAGATGAAAGTTATCCTATAACAACACCTGCTCCGGAGGTTAGACAAAGATTAGTCACAACATATACTGAAGATTATAATAAAATGTGGAAATTAAAAATATTATGGTATTGGATAACATATTTTAAAAATATCGTAATATGGGATGGATATACTGATCCTGCAAATGCTATAACTATAAATTCAAATGATCATAAAAAAGATACATTTAATCAAATGTTATTAGATGAAATAGATTCTTATACATTAACAATGTTTACTACTTATAAATTACAAGATTCAGAAGAAATAGAACAAAATGAATGTGAAATTGAACCTGTGCAAAATTCATGTAGTGTATTAAGTGGAATAATCACTATAATTCCAGATTAAATAAATTTGAAAATTTTAATGAGATAATTTTAAAACAAATAAAATATAAATGATGACTTCATTCAAAGATGCTATTGAAAAGAAAAATGTAGATTACAATAGTGGATATGTATGTGAATGTTGTAATCATACAAAGTATGGAAAACCTTGGGTACTATACAAACCTCAGGTACTATACAAACCTCAGGTATCATACAACTCTGTATTTGATACAGAAAAAAACATTTGTAGTTATTTATGTTATAAAAGTATGAATATGGATGACAAAGATTTATGGTCCAAAGTCATTAATAAAGAAGATTTTATCTATTTAAGACCAATTTTACCAAATAAACGGAATGAGTTTGTATTCTTAACAAATAAAGAACTTTTAAATTATGATGATAGTAAATTAACAGAATATTACAATGATTTAAATAATTATTATATGGATAATCCTGAAAGAGCGAGTATGCAAATGGAAATTATGGAAGAATGCTATGGTTCAGATACAAGTGAGAGCGAGTATAGTGCTAGCGATGAAGAATATTGGAGTGATTGAGTATAAAATTTTATATTATTATCTATTTTTTATATAAATGATCGAATTTACAGAAGATGATGATATTGTCAAAATATTATTAGAAAATATGGACAAATCTGTATTATCATTATTATATTTTACGGCATCATGGTGTGGTCCATGTCAAAAGATAAAACCATTTCTAAAAGATTTTAGTGAAAAATCAAAAAAAGACAAATATAATATAGAATATTATATGATAGATATAGATAAGAATAAAGAATTTTGTGATAAATGTAAAATAAAAAGTGTTCCAACATTTTTTATTATGAATGGGAAAGATTTATTAAGTAGTCAAAATGGTTCCGATCAAGATAAATTAACCGAAATGATTGTGGAAACATTTAACAAGTTTAATTCGAATAAACATATAAAGAATAAATGATTATTTAATAATAATATGGATAACCAAAGCGATGAAAAGAATGATGAAAAGAATGATGAAAAGAATATAATGAATTATTCATTTGAAGATTTAGAATTAAATGATGAATTATTAAGGGGAATATATAGTTATGGATTTGAAAAACCATCTAAAATTCAATATAAAAGCATACCATTAATTAAAAGTGGTAAAGATTTAATTGCTCAATCTCAATCAGGTACTGGAAAAACTGGAGCATTTAGCATTGGTATATTAAACAATATAGATACAAAATTAAAAAAAACACAATATATAGTATTGACTCCGACACATGAATTGGCAAAACAGATTTATAGTGTCATTGAGAATTTAGGTGCTAGAA
>Ga0209091_10002493_pt1 | contig 15464 bp, 15 predicted proteins | sample ArcticOcean_MG_C_6_FD_187438 | JGI IMG/M metagenome (GOLD analysis project Ga0209091, IMG submission 187438) | Marine microbial communities from western Arctic Ocean - ArcticOcean_MG_CB8_128 (SPAdes) (version 2) | ecosystem: Environmental > Aquatic > Marine > Oceanic | place: Arctic Ocean...
TCATTGCATATTCACCACTCACTTGATAAACAAAGGTAGGCTTTTCAAAAGTTTGTTTCACTCTATATACTATATCTAGATATGGCATGCCAGGTTTAACCATTACCATATCAGCCCCCTCATCTAAATCCAACTTAACTTCATATAAAGCCTCATCACTATTTGCTGGATCCATCTGGTATGTCTCTTTTGATGATGAGCCTAATTTTTCAGAAGAGCCAACAGCCTCTCTGAATGGTCCATAAAATGAAGATGCGTATTTAGCAGAATAGGATAATATTTTTGTATTAATAAAATTATTTTTTTCTAAAGCAATCCTAATCTTACCAACTCGTCCATCCATCATATCTGATGGTGCAACAATGTCTGCACCTGCTTTAGCATGGCATAAGGCTTGTTTAACTAGCAAATCCACTGTTTCATCGTTTAAAATATTGCCCTCTTTGTCAATAAGCCCATCTTGTCCATGAATTGTATAAGGATCTAAAGCAATATCAGTGATAACTCCGAGTTCCGGAATAGATTGTTTTAATGCTTCAACCACCTTAGGAATTAAACCGGACTCATTAAAACATTCTTTGGCGTCATCGGATTTTAATGAGTCCTCGATAGCTGGAAATATAGCAATTGCCGGTATGCCAAGATCAAAACATTCTTTTGCATCTTTTAATAAAAGATCTAGGCTTAGCCTATGAATTCCTGGCATGGAGGCAATATCTTGCCTAATATTATTACCAGCAATTACAAACATCGGATAAATTAAATGGCTGACAGAAAGATTATTTTCCCTCATTAATTTTCGAGTAAAATCATTCTGCCTCATTCGTCTTGGTCGATTAGTTATTGTCATTGATTTATTAATTCTTTAAGTGATTGGCCAGGATTTTCATCTCGCATAAATACTTCTCCAACTAAAAAAGTAAAAATATTATGATCATTCATCAATTTAATATCAGCATAACTAAAAATACCTGATTCTGTAATAGGGATTCGACTCTTTGGTATTTTAGTTACTAAATCAATAGAAGTTTTTAGAGATACCTCAAAGGTTTTTAAATTACGATTATTAATTCCTAATAATGGCGTATCTAGTAATATCGCTTTTTCTAACTCTTCTTCATTGTGAGCCTCAACTAAAACTGCCATGCCAAGGTCATGCGCTATAGACTCGTACTCTTTTAATTGTTCTAAATTAAGAGCTGAGGCAATAAGTAATATACAGTCAGCGCCCAAAGCTCTTGATTCGTAAACCTGATAAGAATCAATAATAAAATCTTTCCTTAAGATGGGTAGTAAAGAGTTATCTTTTACAATTTCTATAAAACTTGGGTCTCCTTGGAAATATTCTCGATCTGTTAAGACAGAGATACATGTCGCCCCACCTAATTCATAGGATTTTGCAATGGACCCTGGATTAAAATTAGGCCGAATCACACCCTTTGAAGGACTGGCTTTTTTAATTTCGGCAATAACAGCAGGCAAGTTATTTTGATGTTTATTTTTAATTGCACCAATAAAATCTCGAGGTTTAGCGGCTTGATTGATTTCATCTTTTATCTTGTCAATTGGTTTAACTGATTTAGCCTGATCAACCTCTAGCATTTTAGTGCTTAAAATTTTATCCAGTATATTAGTCATTTGATGAAGCTATTAATTGATTTAATTTTTCCATGGCCTTCCCCTGATCAATCATATCTTTGGCAATAATGATTCCAGAATCTATATCATTTGCCAGCCCGCTTATATATATAGCGGCACCTGCATTTAACAATGCAATATCCCTTCCCACAGAAAGTTTTCCATTTAAAATTTCAAGAATCATTTTTTTTGAATGGGCTGAATCTTCAACAATAATATCTTTCAGGTTGCCTTCCCTTAGTTTAAATTCAGAAGGCTGAATAGTATATTCTTTAATAACATTGTCTTTTAATTCAGCAATAAAAGTCTTTCCTGTTATAGAAATTTCATCCATTCCATCTTCGCCATGAACTACAAGCACATGTTCGCTTCCAAGTTTTTGTAATACTTTTGCAAAAGTAATAGTTAGTTCTTTACTATACACACCTAAAATTTGTCTTTTAGCAGAGGCTGGATTGGTTAATGGTCCAAGTAAATTGAAGATAGTTCTAATTTCTAATTCTTTTCTAACTGGAGCAACATATTTCATCGCTGGATGATAATTAGGAGCAAACATAAAACCAATCCCAATAGCATCAACTAAATGACCTAATCTTTTATGATCTAAATTCACGTTAACACCTAAAGCTTCTAAAACATCGGCACTACCGCACCTTGATGAAACTGACCTGCCTCCATGTTTAGCAACTTTAGCGCCAGCTGCTGAAGCTATAATTGCACTCAAAGTCGATACATTAAATGTTTGTAAGCTATCTCCCCCAGTTCCACAGGTGTCAATAAGATATTTAGAATCTTCAATAATTACTTTTTTGGAATGTTTGCGCATAACAGACGCAGCTGCTGCAATCTCATCTGGAGTTTCTCCTTTTAGTTGCATTGCAACAATACAACTAGCTATTTGAACAGAGCTTAATTCTCCAGTCATAATAAGAGTCATTAGAGACTCCATCTCTGATGAAGATAAATTTTCCCCTTTCATCAAAGAGCCTAAAAATATTTTAAATTGTTTAACCATTATTTTCTAAAAAGTTTCTTAATAAGTCATGTCCATATTGACTCAAAATAGATTCAGGATGAAATTGAACTCCTTCGATCGGCATAGTTTTATGTTTGATCCCCATAATTTCATCATCGTCAGTCCAAGCAGTGATATCAAAACATTCAGGACAAGAGGCTCTCTCAATAACCAACGAATGATATCGAGTAGAAATAAATGGGCTTTTAATGCCTTTAAATACGCCTTCATTATTATGGTAAATTTCAGATATTTTCCCATGCATTATAGTTTTTGCATGAATAATTTTTCCTCCAAATGCCTGTCCAATTGTTTGATGTCCAAGACAGACGCCTAGTATTGGAATTTTTCCTTGAAAAAAATCAACTACTTCTAATGCGATACCAGCTTCTTTAGGGGTGCAAGGGCCAGGAGAAAGAACTATATAATTAGGATTTAGTTTTTGTATTTGATCAATAGTTATTTGATCATTTCTATGTACAACAACCTCTTGCCCAAGTTCAGAAAAATACTGTACAAGATTGTAAGTAAAAGAATCATAATTATCTATCATCACTATCATTTTTTTACTCGCTTTGGCCAGATTGAACTAACTCTGATGCCTTTAAAATTGCTTTTGCTTTATTTTGCGTTTCTACCCATTCATTTTTAGGTACTGAATCAGCTACTATACCCGCCCCTGCTTGAACATAAAGTACATTATCTTTAATAACTGCCGTTCTGATTGCAATTGCAACATTCATATCGCCATCAAATCCGAGGTAGCCTACAGCGCCTGAATAAACTCCTCTCTTGGTGTCTTCTAATTCATTGATAATCTCCATCGCTCTAACTTTTGGTGCTCCACTAACAGTTCCAGCTGGAAATGAAGCTTTTAAAACATCAATTGCAGATAATTTATTTTTAATGACGCCTTCAACATTGGAAACAATATGCATTACATGGGAGTACTTCTCAATTATCATACTATCTGTAACATTTACAGTGCCTGTTTTTGCAACTCTTCCTACATCATTTCTACCTAAATCCATTAATTGAACATGCTCAGCAATTTCTTTTGGGTCTGCTAATAAATCTTTTTCAAATTGGATATCTTCAGACTCATCTTTACCCCTTGGCCTTGTTCCTGCAATTGGTCTTACAGTAACTTTCTCACCAACCAAAGTGACTAGAATTTCTGGAGAGGCTCCAACTACATAATGATCCCCCATGTGATAAAAAAACATATAAGGAGATGGGTTTAAGCTCCTCAGAGTTCGATACAAAGATAATGGGTTTGATTCAAAAGATTTAGTCATTCTCTGGGATAAAACTACCTGCATAATATCGCCATCAAAAATATATTGCTTAGCTTTGTCCACTGCAACTTTAAATTGCTCTTCTCCAAATTCTGAAACTACTTCAGATAAATTTTTATTATCAGAACCAGCACTTTCAAAAGAAGCAAAAGGAGAAGGTCCGGATTGTAATTTACCTACTAATGCTTGTAGGTTCTTTAAGCCTAATTCATAGGCATCAGGAATTGAAGGGTCTACATAATTAATAATAAATAATGTACCAGATATATTATCAAACACTACAATCTCATCTGAAAGCATTAAAAGAATATCAGGCAGGTCTAACTTATCCTCCAAAAATTTTTTACATAACTTTGGCTCAATATATTTAATAGTTTCATATCCAAAATAACCAGCCAAGCCTCCCGAATATCTTGGTAAATCTAAATCAATAGGGACTTTAAAATTAGCCATAAAGTTATCGATAAAATCTAATGGATTTTCATCGTTAATCTCTTTTTTTATTTTATCGTCCTCAAGAACTAAAATTCTATTATCATTTATTTGTATTCTCAATCTAGACGGAAGGCCAATTATTGAATATCGTCCGAATTTATCTCCGCCCTCAACTGATTCTAATAAGTAACTATATGGTTGGTTTGCTAATTTTGCATAAACTGAAAGAGGTGTATCTAAATCTGCAAAGCTTTCTAAGACCAAAGGTATCCTATTGAACCCTCGTTCTTTGTATCCCTCAAATTCTTCTTTTGTTAAAGTAGTAAACATTTTCTTAATTTATTATTGTTATCAAATCATTTAAATTTTTTATTGCCAAATCTACTTTATCAGATTCAATTGATTGTCCATATTGGTATCCATAAGGAACAGTGACCACATAAGTACCTGCAGAAAAACCTGCCTCAATATCGTTACATGAATCTCCAACCATTATTGCTTGTTTTGGTTCTAATTCTAACTTATCACAACTATATTGAAGCTGCATAGGATCAGGCTTTTTTCTACTAACCGTGTCTCCTGATACAACTAAATCTAAATAAGAAATTAGTCCGGATTCTTCAAGGATTGCGTGGGTATAAATTTCTGGTTTATTTGTAACGCAAGCTAAGCTTAATTTCTTCTTCTTAAGCTTCATTAATGTTTCCTCTGCGCCATCATAGGGCAAACTTTTTGCAGCATTTAAAATATAATATTTATCAAATAATTTTCTAGCTTTTTTAAATAAAGCTTCGGGATACTTCTTAGATGAGTATGAAATTGATTTTCTTACTAAATTATCTGCGCCTTTGCCAATAAAGCTTTTGATAATATCGCTTTCCAACTCTTGCAAATCGACATCTTTTAACATTTGATTTGTTGCAAAACTTAACTCTGGTGCAGTATCAAATAATGTGCCATCTAAATCAAAAAAAATGCCTTTTATATTGGTAAATTTTTTCAAATTAAGCTTTCGACAAAGAAGATCTTAATGATTTAAGAATAGTGTCATAACGATTTGGATCGTCATCATTTGCCGCTTTAAAGATTGCTGAACCGGCAACAAAAGTGTCTGCCCCCGCTTTAGCAATTTCAGCTATATTATCTGCGTTAACGCCTCCATCAACTTCCAACCATATTTCACGACCAGTTTTTTCAGTGTATTCATCTATTTTTTTTCTAGCCATTCTAAGTTTATTAAGAGTCTCTGGAATGAATTTTTGCCCACCAAAACCTGGGTTTACTGACATTAATAACACCATATCAATTTTATCCATCACGTGATCTAGGTATTCTAAAGGCGTAGCTGGATTAAAAACTAAGCCAGATTTACATCCATTCTCTCTTACTAAAGAAAGACTTCTGTCAATATGGTCTGAACCTTCTGGATGAAAAGTTATAATATTAGCCCCAGCTTTAGCAAAATCAGGAATAATCCTATCTACAGGCTTTACCATTAAATGAACATCAATAATTGCATCAGTAATTGGCCTTATCGCCTCACATACTAATGGGCCAATAGTCAGATTAGGCACATAATGATTATCCATAACATCAAAATGAACTATGTCAGCGCCGGATGAAATTACATCATTGATTTCTTGGCCTAATTTTGAGAAATTAGCTGAGAGAATGCTAGGGGCAATTCTAAATGTTTTATCCATATTAATTAAGATCCTAAAAAAATGTGATTATTTATTGTAAAATGCGTATTTTACCCCTTTTTGATTAAATAGAGATAACGTGAGCGAATTAAATTAAGATGGATTTAAATATTATAGGATTGAATCACAAGACAGCTCCATTAGGCCTTAGAGAAAGATTCGTCTTTCATGCCGATCAAATAAGCAATGCTCTTCTTGATCTTAAAGATAAAAAAGTGAGTCAAGTCGCTATTCTTTCAACATGTAATAGAACTGAAATTTATTTCAATGGTCCAAAAATACAAATTGTTTACCAATGGCTTGCAAATTATCATCATATAAAATTGCCACAATTAAAAAAATACTTATATCATTACAGCAATAAAGATGCTCTAACTCACGCATATCGAGTTGCTTCTGGATTAGATAGTATGTTTTTAGGAGAGACTCAAATTCTAGGACAAATGAAACAAGCTGCAAAAATTTCTGATTACGCCGGAACACAAGGAAAATTCTTATCTCATTTCTTTCAAACTGTATTTGAGGCAGCTAAAGAAATAAGGTCTAGAACAAGTATTGGCGCAAGTAATACAACCATAGCATCTTCAATTATCTCACTAACAAAAAGAATATTCGGGGAAATTCACCAAACCAAAATAATTTTTGTTGGGGCAGGTGAAATGACAGAATTAATTGCAAAATATTTTAATAGCCATCAACCAAAAAAGATTACAATTGCAAATAGATCCATCCTGCGTGGTAAGAACTTAGCAAAAAAAATTGGTGCTGAAACGTGCTTGCTTGGCGAAATAAACGATCAAATACATGAGTATGATGTTGTAATTAGTTGTACCAGTAGTCAATTACCAGTTATTGGGCTTGGAATGATCGAAAGAGCAATAAAAATAAGAAAACATAAACCAATGTTATTAGTTGATCTTGCAATTCCAAGAGATATTGAATCTGAAACATCAAAATTAAATGATATCTTTTTGTATACACTTGATGAACTTGCTCAAATAGCTCAAGAGGGAATCGATAATAGGACTGGTGCTGTTAAGGAAGCAGAAGTAATTATTGAAAAAAAAGTTAGCAATTTTTATAAGAAAAATAATAAGAAAAAAGCCAGCCCTACAATCGTTTCATTAAGAAATCAATTTGAGGTAAATAGATTAAAAGAAATTGATAAAGCAAAAAAACAATTTAAAAATGGGAAATCAATTGACGAAATTTTAGAGTCTCTTAGTAATAACTTATCAAATAAATTTTTACATCACCCAACAAAAGCATTAAACGATTCTGCAGCAAACGAAACGAAAGAAATTTCAGAATTACTTAAAAAAATATATAACCTAAAAGAATAAATACTAATGAAAATATCAATGCAAAATAAGTTAAGTGCTTTATCAAAAAGAATTGAAGAGCTAAATGGAGAGCTTAGTAAAGAAGATGCTACGAAAGATATGGAAAGATTTAAAAAGATATCTAAAGAACACTCAGATATATTACCTGTCGTCGATATTTACAAAGACTATTTAAAATTTGATAAAGATATTTCAGATGCTAGAGAAATGCTTAGCGATCCAGAGATGAAAAATTTTGCTCAATCAGAAATTGATAATGGAAAAGTTGAATTAGAAAAAATTGAAAAAGAATTACAAACATTATTATTGCCAAAAGATCTGAATGATGACAAAAATATTTTTCTTGAAATAAGAGCAGGGGCAGGGGGAGATGAATCAGCATTATTTGTAGGAGATATTTTTAGAATGTATTCCCGTTTTGTAGAAAGGATGCGCTGGCAACTGGAAATAATTTCTAGCAATGAAGCAGAGGTTGGTGGTTATAAAGAAGTCATAGCAAAAATTAATGGGGCAGGGGCCTACTCAAAACTTAAATTTGAATCTGGCGGTCATCGTGTTCAAAGAGTTCCCGATACTGAAACACAAGGAAGAATTCATACTTCAGCATGCACAGTCGCAGTTTTGCCAGAAGCTGATGAAATTATTGATGTAGATATAAATCCGGCTGATATTAGAATTGATACTTATCGTGCTTCAGGTGCAGGTGGGCAGCATATTAATAAAACTGACTCAGCAGTTAGGATTACACATTTGCCTTCAGGAATTGTTGTTGAATGTCAAGATGATAGATCACAGCACAGAAATAAAGCTCAAGCAATGAGTGTCTTAGCAGCTAAAATTAAAGCTGGTCAAATACAGGCACGAGAATCAAAAATTGCCTCGGAAAGAAAAAGCTTAATTGGAAGTGGTGATAGGAGTGAAAGGATAAGAACCTATAATTTTCCACAAGGCAGAATTACAGATCATCGAATAAATCTAACTTTATATAAAATTGATTTGATAATGGATGGGGATCTAAATGCACTAATAGAGGTTCTTAACTCAGAACACCAAGCAGACTTATTAGCTCAACTTGATGAGGGATAAAGAATCTTAATATTAAACTTATCCCCCTACTCCTCATAAGCCTATGATTATTCAAGATCTAACCCTACAAATTCGTAAATTACTATCTACGAATCTTGGGCTTAACCACCGAGAAGCGGAAATTGAATCAAGGTTTATTCTTGAGCATGCACTTAAAGTAAAGCACCACTATTTAATCAATAACTATGACCAACGTATCGAAGCAAAAAAACTTAAGCAAATAATGAAGTGTGTGTCAGATAGAATATCTCACAAACCTCTTGCATATATTTTTAAAGAATGGAAATTTTACGACATGGAATTTCATATAAATACAAATGTTCTTATTCCTAGGCAAGATACTGAGCTATTAGTTGATTTAATTATTAAGAAATATGATAAACAGAAAAAAATCGATATTCTTGATTTAGGGACTGGCTCAGGGGCAATTGGAATAGTACTTGGGCATAGATTTAAAAATGCCAATATACTACTTAGTGATATTTCATTAAATGCTATCAATATTGCAAAAAAAAATATTTTACGGCACAAACTTGAAAATGTATCAACAATACAAAGTGATTGGTTTACCAATATCCCAAAAAAAAATCAATTTGACATAATTGTAAGCAATCCTCCTTATATCGATAAATCCGATCCTCATATGCAAGACAAAGGTCTTCTTTACGAGCCCCATGATGCTTTAATTTCAGAACAAGAAGGGCTCGCAGATATTTTAAAAATTGTAAAGCTTAGTCCAAGCTTTTTAAAACCAAATGGCACTTTATATATTGAACATGGTTATAATCAACATAAGAAAATTCATCAATTATTTATAGGTAGCAATTTTACAAAAATTGAACAAAATGAAGATCTAAATGAAATTATTAGGGCCACCTCTGGAAAGATTAAAATTTAATGTTTTAATTAACACTCGATAGTATAATTCACCCATGACATCAAAGAAAAATATTGGCATTGTTAAACCAGAAACTTTTAAATCCTTAATACCTTTAAGGCTTAAAAGTGGAAAAATATTAAAAGAATATAATTTAATATATGAAACTTATGGAACACTTAATAAGAAAAAAGATAATGCTGTTTTAGTCTGCCATGCTCTTACTGGCAATCATCATTTGGCTGGAAGACATTCATCAAAAGATAAATACCCTGGGTGGTGGGATAATCTTATTGGGCCAAATAAACCTTTAGATACAAATAAATTCTTCGTAATTGGTATTAATAATCTTGGAGGTAGTGACGGTAGTTCAGGCCCAAAATCTATCAACAAGCAAACAAAAAAACCATGGGGAGCTGATTTTCCAATTGCAACAGTTGAGGATTGGGTAAATTCTCATGAAGCTTTAATAACATCTTTAAATATTTCAAAGTTAGCTGCAGTAATTGGAGGAAGTCTTGGTGGAATGCAAGTAATTCAGTGGGCTATAAGATTTCCTGAGAAAATAAAACATGCTGTTGTGATCGCTGCAGCGCCTAATCTTACTGCGCAAAATATTGCCTTTAATGAGGTTGCAAGGCAAGCTATTATTACAGATCCAGACTTTAATAAAGGTAATTATCACGAAAAAAATACACAGCCGAAAAAGGGTCTAAGAATAGCAAGGATGCTTGGACACATAACCTACTTATCAGATAGCGTAATGGAATCAAAATTTGGTAGGAAATTGAAAAATAAAAATTATCAATATAATTTTAATACAGAATTTGAAATTGAATCATACCTAAACTATCAAGCGGACAAATTTGCAAAAGAATTTGATGCAAATACCTATATTAGAATGACAAAAGCTTTAGATTATTATGACCCTGCAAATGGAAGCAAGCTTAATCTTAGTAAAGTTTTCAAAAAAATCAAATCGAAATTTCTAGTAATTTCGTTTACTAGTGATTGGCGATTTTCACCTGATAGATCTAAAGAAATTGTTAAGGCACTTTTAGATAATAATGTTGATGTTAAATATGCAGAAATTACAGCCACTAGCGGGCATGATGCTTTTTTAATGGAAGAGCCTAGGTATCATACAATTTTAAAATCTTACTTTAATAAAATGCTATGAATTTGAATAAAAATAACTATAGATATGACTTTCCGATTATGGCTAATTGGATTAATTCAAATGCAAAAGTACTTGATCTAGGTTGCGGAGATGGGGAATTATTAAATTACCTTAAAAAAGAGAGAAATATAACAGGATATGGAATTGAAAAAGATCCTGATAAATGGTTAAAGTCACTTAAAACAGGAATCAATGTTCTTCAAGTAGATATAGAAGCTGGATTACCAGAATTTGAAGATAATTCATTTGATGTTGTGATCCTATCCAAAACAATTCAATCTATGCATAATACTCAAAAAATTCTAGATGAAATGCTACGTGTTGGAAAACAAGTGATTGTCACATTTCCAAATTTTGGATATTGGAGGGATAGAATTCAATCAATACAAGGAGTAATGCCTAAATCAGAAGAATTACCTTATTCATGGTTTAACACTCCAAATGTTCACCTTTGTACAATTAAAGATTTTGATGATTTATGTAAATCTAATAAATATAAAATTGTTGACCGGTTAGTTCTTACTGATACTAAGTCAGTAAGGTTTTTTCCTAACTTACTTGGCGCACTTGCCCTATATAACTTGGTAAAACGTTAACTCTGAGATGTCAGATTCATCGATAATGTGGCGTGATTTATTCACACAGAAAATGCTTATTTGCATTTTTACAGGCTTTACATCTGGCCTACCCTTATTTATCTTAATTAGCCTTCTGCCAGCTTGGCTAATGGATAGTGGCTTAGAACTAAAGGCTATAGCTCTTTTTTCATTCATTCAGCTACCTTATGTATTAAAATTTCTTTGGGCTCCATTATTTGATGGTTTTTCATTTTCAATGGGGCGTAGAAGAGGTTGGTTAATTATTTTTCAAGTATTACTTTTAGCTTCAATTAGCATGGCAGGTTTACTAGATCCAAAATCACAAATAATGACAGTCGCAATAATATCAACAGCTATTGCCTTTTTTAGTGCTAGCCAAGATGCAGTAATAGATGCGTATCGTCGAGAATTACTCTTAGACAATGAGCTTGGCCTAGGAACTGCTATCCATGTTAATGCCTACAGAATTGCAGGTTTAATTCCTGGCTCTCTAGCCCTTATCTTAGCTGATGTCTTTGCTTGGGATCTTGTATTTTTTATTACTGGCTTATTTATGATTCCAGGAATTATATTAACAATTTTAATAAAAGAACCTTTATTAAAGGTAACGCCGCCTAAAACAGTGAAGGAAGCAGTGATTGAGCCATTTATGGAATTTATAAATCGCAAAGGAATAAAAGAGGCCATCTTAATTTTACTATTTATTTTTCTTTATAAGATTGGGGATAGTATGGCAACCGCACTTGCTACGCCATTCTATATGGATCTTGGTTTTTCAATGACCGAAATTGGAGTGATTGCTAAAACTGTCGGGTTTTGGGCAAGTATTGTTGGTGGAATTTTAGGTGGTATTTTGATGATTAAAATTGGGATTAATCGTGCACTATGGATTTTTGGATTTATGCAGATGTTTGCTACATTAAGCTTTGCTTGGCTTGCAATATCCGGATATAGCCCTTTAATACTAGGAATTACGGTTGGCTTAGAATTCTTTGCTGCAGGACTTGGGACTACAGCATTTATTGCTTACATTGCAAAAACTACGAATCCTAAATTTACTGCGACTCAATTTGCATTATTTACAGGTCTTTCAGCAGTCCCCCGAACTATAACTAATGCTTCAACAGGATATTTAGTAGAATTTTTTGGGTGGCATAATTTTTTTATATTTTGTTCTTTTATTGCAATTCCAGGAATGATTCTTCTTATTAAAATTGCTCCCTGGAATAAATCTTAATCAGCATAATTAATTATCAGTGGTGCATGATCACTAAATCTTTGTGTTTTTAATATTGTTGCTTTCTTTGCTTTCTTTGCTAATTCAAGATTAGTAATTTGATAATCAATACGCCATCCAACATTCTTCGCCCAAGCCTCTCCTCTATTACTCCACCAGGTGTACCCCTCTTCACTTTTGTCAGGGTAAAGACTGCGGTATACATCCACCCAACCTACTTTTGAAAACAAATGGGAAAGCCAAGCTCTTTCTGCGGGTAAAAACCCAGAATTTTTTTTATTTCCCTTAAAATTTTTTAAGTCTATCTCATGATGTGCAATATTAAAATCGCCACAAACAACAATATTTTTTCCTAATTTTAATTTCTTTTTTAATATCACTAACATTTTATCTAAGACTTTATATTTGAATATCTGCCTCTCTTCACCACTAGAGCCTGATGGTAAATAAATTGAAATGATGATGATCTTATCTAAATCAATTTCAATATAGCGACCTTCATCATCTATCTCTGGAATGCCAATTTTATTAACAATTTTATTAGGTTTTTCTTTAGAATATATACCAACTCCGCTATATCCTTTTTTATTTGCGTAACTAAAATTACCAAAATAACCTTTTGGTGACCTCATTTGATCATCTAAATTAACTTCATGAGCCTTTAATTCTTGAAGACAAACAAAGTCTGCTTTTTGACGTGAAAGCCAATCATAAAAACCTTTTCTTGCCGCTGAGCGGATTCCATTTAAATTTAGGGTTATAATCTTCATAAAATATTTATTTTATATGACATCACATACCTCATTATTTATTGAATTTGCACTAGAAAAAAAAGTATTGCAGTTTGGGGATTTTATAACCAAAGCAGGACGTAATAGTCCATATTTTTTTAACCTAGGTGCATTTAACGACGGTGAAAGCCTTAAACGCCTTGGTGAATTCTACGCTAATAAAATTATAGACACAAAGATAGAATTTGACATGATCTTTGGGCCAGCCTACAAAGGTATTCCCCTTGTTAGCTCAGTATCTATAGCATTATCAAATAAAAATAAAAATATCCCGTACTCATTCAATAGAAAAGAAACTAAAGATCATGGTGAGGGTGGAAAAATTATTGGCTCTGCAATAAAAGGTAAAGTATTAGTTATTGATGATGTTATTTCTGCTGGAACCTCAATTAATGAATCTTATAATTTAATTCATAATAACAAGGCGAAAATTGCAGGGGTTATCGTTGCAATTGACCGACAAGAAAAAGGCGAAAATATATTGTCTGCAACTCAAGAAATTGCTAACAGATACTCTATACCTGTCATTTCAATTATTAATTTGGAAGATATTATTAAATACTTAGAAACAGCCAATAACTTTAATAAAGAATTAGAATTAATTAAAAAGTACCAAAATACTTACGGAATTATTTAGAAAGTTTTTCTTTTAAAATAGATGAAACCTGTGCAGGGTTTGCTTTCCCTTTCGATGCCTTCATCACTTGACCAATTAAAGCATTGAATGCCTTATCTTTTCCTGATTTGAACTCCTCAACCATAGCTAAATTATTTTTCAGAACTTCATCAACTATTCCATCAATTTCATTACTATCAGATATTTGCTTCAAACCAAGTTCATCAATTATGAAATCAACTTCTTTTCCAGTGTTTCCCCATAGAATCTCAAAGACTTTTTTAGCAGCATTATTTGAAATTGTGTCATCTTCAATTCGATTAATAAGTGTACTTAATTGTTCAGGAAGAATAGGGCTGTCTAAAATATCAATACCCTTATCATTTAACTGGGAGAACAAGTTTCCAAGAACCCAATTAGCTGCTAATTTAATATTAGTACCTAAATCAACAAGTTTTAAAAAATATTTGGTAACATCTCGACTTGAAGTTATTCCTTCAGCATCATAAGTCGACAAACCTAAATCTTTTTCAAAACGGGTTTTCATTTCTTCAGGTAATTCTGGCATTGTTTTTTTTATTTCTTCAATATCTTTATCAGTGATAATTAAAGGTAATAAATCTGGGTCTGGAAAATATCTATAATCATTGGCCTCCTCCTTTGATCTCATTGATTTTGTTTCGCCTGATTCTGGATTAAATAAAATAGTTGCTTGTTCTATTCTGCCACCATCTTCAAGTCTCTCAATTTGCCAATTTACCTCATAATCAACTGCTTGCTTAATAAACCGAAAAGAGTTTAAATTTTTAATTTCTCTTCTGGTTCCAAGTACAGAGCTACCCTTCTTCTTAACTGATACATTTACATCACAACGAAAACTTCCTTCCTGCATATTGCCATCACATATACCTATCCACTGAACTAAATTATGAAGTTTTTTTGCATAAGTAACTGCCTCTTCAGCAGAGCTCAAATCTGGCTCAGTTACAATTTCAAGTAATGGGGTCCCTGCTCGATTTAAATCTATACCTGTCTTTCCATTTATTACCCCATGAATAGACTTACCAGCGTCTTCTTCTAAATGAGCTCTTAATATTCTCACATCTTTCAACTTATCGCCAATATCAATTGATAATTGTCCCCTACCTACTATTGGCAATTCAAATTGACTAATTTGGTACCCTTTAGGTAAGTCTGGATAAAAATAATTCTTTCTAGCAAATATTGACCTTGGAGCAATTTCAGCATCTATTGCTAAGCCAAAACGAATTGCACTATTAACTGATTCTTTATTTAGAACTGGGAGGACTCCTGGGTACGCCATACTTACCAAACATGCTTGCGAATTTGGGTCGCTTCCATATTTTGTAGGCGCCCCTGAAAACTGTTTTGTATTTGTTTTCAACTGAACATGTGTTTCAATTCCGATTACAATATCCCAATCCATCAATCTATTCCTTTTGGAACACTTAAGTGCCAATCTGTATTATTTTGATAAATATGAGCTGCATTAAGAATCTTAGATTCTTCAAAATAATTGCCTATCAACTGAAGTCCAACAGGAAGCTCATTAATAAATCCTGCTGGAATACTCATAGCTGGTAATCCAGCAAGATTTGTTGAGATTGTAAAAATATCTTGCATAT
>Ga0209091_10002494_pt1 | contig 15463 bp, 12 predicted proteins | sample ArcticOcean_MG_C_6_FD_187438 | JGI IMG/M metagenome (GOLD analysis project Ga0209091, IMG submission 187438) | Marine microbial communities from western Arctic Ocean - ArcticOcean_MG_CB8_128 (SPAdes) (version 2) | ecosystem: Environmental > Aquatic > Marine > Oceanic | place: Arctic Ocean...
CGCGCACGTGTTCACCAAAATCAATTCCGGAGGAGTACAACTAAAAGAAGAAATCATTTTTTCTTTGCTCTCTTCTATGATCTCGTACCCGTGTGCGGTTAACACGGCGGCGATGACTTCGCTGTCCGCGGAGTTCATTTGACACCCGTACGTTTCTATGTACACCTGTAATCTTTTCCTGCGGGGGAAGAAGAAATCATCATTTGTATTCGTAAGAGTAGTATTCAATAATCGGTGTTGTTCACGTTGTTGTTGTCGTCGTTCAAAAGAAGACGACGACGAAGAGGAAGCGTTTCGCAACAAACGCGACAGCCCCAAAAAAGCGCCTCTTTCTCGTCCCACGCTTCTTCGTTGTTGTCGAATACACGACGACAACATCGAATCTTTTCTTTCGTAATTCTTTCTTTCTTTGAGGGAAAATGTCTTCTTCTCTCTCTGTCGTTGCTTCTTCACTTTTTTCTTATACGCCGAGGATGAAGACAGAGACAGAGTGAGAGACGATGAAGACGACGACGACGACGTTGATGATGATGAGGAGGAAGCAGCGACAACAATTTCTCCCTTCTTTATCTTCTTTTAAAAGAAGAAGAGGAAACGAATTGCATTTTAGTTCCACTTCCTTTACGAATGTGTTCGATACCGTCAAAGGGTTCTTCGGAGTAAAGAAGAATACTAAAATGGAGCTTCCACCGGAAACGTTCACTCTGAAAGAACTCGTTCAGATGTTCTCTGAAGCGGAGGAGGAAGGCACGAACGTCGCGAATGAGGTGAGTTCCGGCTTCAATAAAATCGGTCTGACGTCGAAACAGTTGGAAAACATTTGCACCAAACTCACGGAAAAAGAGCTGATGGATCCAACGTCCATCGGGAAGAGGCAAACGAGACTGAACGAGGTTGCGAGATTATGCGAGGACGAGGAAATTACCGCGGATAAGGTGAAACGAGTGATATTAGCCCACGCGACGACCAAGTTGATGTTTGGGAAGATTCGGAAAGCAGTTCTAGAAGACGGCGCGAGCGTACCCAAATCCGTCGCGGACTTTGAGAACATCGTGCGAGATTTACAAAGAAGCGGAGACATGAAACAAGAGGCTCGGAATTTGAAAGGCGCGTATTCGAACAACGCGCCGTGTCCGTGTAACAGTGGGAAACGGTTTAAAAGATGTTGCGGATCTTAGATTTTTTGCGTTCGAACGACGACGACGACGAACAATGTAAACTATCTGTAGATATTATTAAATTTTCTACTCCTAAATAATACTAATACTATAATACTATACCTGTACCGCGGTACCTAGGAACTAGGAAACAAACACCGATGATGCAATTAATACGTCCACTGTCCATCCAAAAACCTCTCCTCGAACGCGCTGCCTTTAACCACGCAAAACAAAGTTGGGTGACCGCTGACGACGTAATCTTTCTCTTTCAAGACGTCCGCGAGCGTCCAGTTTTCGCTTTTCAACTGGACGAATTTTCTATCTCTCGGATCCGTTCTGTACGCTTCCAAGTTCAGCTCTAATTCGCTTTGCATCATCGTTTCTTTCACGTCGCCACCGGCGTATTCGGCAATTTTCATCGCCAGCGCTTCCTCTTCGTATGGTTTCACCGCGTTCGTTTCGTAATATAAGCCGACTGAATTTCTGTCGTATTCATTCTTTTCGTCCCACGGTAACGGAGGCCCGTTCGGATCGAACAAGACGTCCAAGTGCGCTTTAAAGCTATCGTTCTCTCTGAACTGCTGAATGACGTCGGATTGATCGAACTCTGGGTACACGATTAACGTGAAAAACGCAAACACGTTCGCCTGTTCGTCGTACTCTGGTAACCTTTGCCCGGTGTGTAATCTCGGCGGCCCCCACTTGATTTTCTTCGTCCGCGTCAACGTTTTCGCCAAAACCTCCGAGCCTCGATTAATCTCTAACCTCTTCTCTTTTTCCTCCTTTTCCATCTCGTATCGTTTTTTAGCTACTTTCTTCAACGATTTCAATTCCGGAGCGTCTTTTTCCACCTCTAAGCCTCTCTTGCAAAACTTCAAACATTGCTCGTAATCGAACAAATTTTTACACGCCGTCGCCGCTCGAAAATACGCCTTGATGTTCCTCTCGTCGAGCTCTAAACATTTCTCCGCGTCTTCGATGCACCGTTTGTTGTTTCCTAAATTCAACGCCGCGAACGCTCTGTTGTTATGCAATTGCGAGAGAATCGTTTGAATCTCTTTCCTCTCTCGTTCTTTTTCTTCTTCTTCTTCTTTGTCTTCTTCTTTGTCTTCTTTGTCTTCTTCAATTTTGTTTTCCACCAATTGCCGCCCTCCTTTTTTTAAAGCGTCCTCGCACAAGGCAATCCCGAGCGTGTATTCCTCCACAGCTTTCCTCGCGTACATCTTCTGCATCTTATATTTCAACTGCGCGTTCCCTTTCTGCTTTTGCATCTCCGCTTTTTCTTTCACCGATAAATCATCATCGTCTTGTAACAACGCTTTCAACGCTTGAAACGCGTCCGAGTTTTCGTCGAACCAATCTTCGCAGTTCCCGTTTTCGCCTCGCTCCCAAAACGCCGGGTGGTTTTGCCAGTCGTCGTCGTCGTCCTCCTCCTCCTTTGTCTTCTTCTTCGTCTCTTCTTCTCGCGTTTGGGAGGAGAGGGTTTCCGCCAACTCGTCGAAGTTAAAGTTGGACTGTTGGCGAGAAGAAGATGACATTTTTTTTTTGCTTCTTCTTTGTCTCTTCTTTGTCTCTTCAAACAATGAGAGAGTTTTTTGTCTTCTTGTGTGGCAAAAAAGAGGAGGAAAATGAAAAATCATCTCTCGGCAGAAAAAGAGGGACAGACAAGTCAGAAAAATCGTCAAAAAAAGCTTCCTCTTTAAAAGCAAAAGCAGAGAGCGCAGAGACGAGCAAAAATTTCTTTCTTCAGAGACATCATCGTCAAAGGAAGAAGGTTGCACTCACTCTTTGTCGCACGAAAGCTTTGATACGCGCTTTATTTATAATAAAAACATATTCTCTCTCTCTCGAGAGAGAGAGAGAGAGTGCTTTATTTTATCACACCAACAACAACAACACGAAGAATAAAGAACCGAATCATCATCATCGAGCGTTAGAATCTTAGGAGAGCGCAAAAAGAGGAGAGGTCTTGGTGTGATTCCAACATTAACGACGCGCGAGGAGAGCAAAAAAGAGAAGTATTAAAAGTTGTGAATGCAGACGACGAGAAGCGCGAGCAACAACCACCTCGGACTGTTCGCGTGCTCGTCTGCAGTTTTATCTTCGAGAAGAAGACAACCGAGGAGAAGACATTTTGTCGTCGTGAACAACGACGCTAAAACTCGAGGAAAAGTATTCAAAGCGTACGACAACAGACGAGAAGAAGATAACTTAGAAGAAGAAGAAGAAGATCGAAACGTTCCTTTTTTATACGACGAAATCTTGTATCAATTTGGAGAGGATCAAGAAGAAGACAGTTTCGACGATACCTCGCGAGACGAAGAAAAGGAAGAACAACAACGCCCGGCGGGACTCCTATCGAAGACGACGACGACGACGACAAAAAGAGTGACCAAGGTTGAAATCATGGGCGCTGGAGATTCAAAACCGACTTCTGCGAGTTCTTCTGAACAACAACAACAAATACTTCTTCAACAACAGAAACAGAAACAAAACAGACCGATTGATGTCGCGGAAGCGATGCGCGTTGGCGATAAATCGAAAGACGTGGGAGGTTTGCATCCCAGAGGACACGGCGCGATGGGCAAACAACCTCTGAATAGTAACGCTCTAAACAGCGGCAACGAGACGACGCTTTCCTCGACGAGAGATCCAAAAAGCCCGAAGATGATGGGATCTGGACAGAAGTCCCCGAGACCAATCGCCGGGACGTCGTCGCTCGTCGTCCAGAACGGCAGAAAAGAAAAAGAAATAGACTTTCCAGCGTTGACTTTGAGACAAGTCGTGAAGTTTGCCGTTCCCGCACTCGGGGCCGTTTTGTGCGATCCAGTCATGACTTTAGTGGATACTGCGTGCGTCGGCCGCATATCGGCGACGTATCTAGCGGCTTTGGGACCGAACACGTCCATTTTCGGTTTCGTTGCGATGATATTTCAGTTTCTGACGATTGCCACGACTGGCATGGTGAGCAGAAATATGGACGCGAAGGACGCGAAAGGATTAGCGATGGTCATCTCCGACGCACTCACTATTGCGATTGTTATGGGTGTGTTAGCGGCTTTTGGTATGATTGTCTTCGCGGTGCCGCTTTTAGATCTCATGCAAACGCAACCTCACGTCATGCAACCGGCGGTGACGTATTTAAGAACGAGAGCTTTCACGATGCCGTGTTTTTTAATAACACTCGTTGGTACGGCGACGTGTCTCGGACAAAGAGATTCACAATCGCCGATGAAAATTTTCGCTTTCGCCGGAGGATTGAATTTAGTTTTGGATTTGTATTTAGTCATTGGTCCACCTAAAATGGGCATCGCGGGCGCCGCCATTGCTACCGCGATTTCGCAAACGTTCGGAGCTTTGATCTTTCTACGAAAGCTTTCGAGAAATCACAATTTGATGTTTCGAATGCCTACGAGAGCGCGTTCGAAACCATTTATCACCGCTGGTGGCGTCTTATCCGTTCGATCGGTGTGTATTATGTTGTTCTACAGTTACGCAGCGGCTTTAGCGTCGACAATCAACGTCGTTACAATCGCCGCGCACCAAGTCGTGGCGGGTATCGTTTCCGTGGCGCAGTTTTGTCCGGAACCTTTATCGGCGTGCGCGCAGTCCGTGCTCGCCACGGCTGGACCGAGGAATGCGAACGGTTTCGCGACGAGTAAAGAATCGCTTTATGTGAGGAAAGCTGGGAGATTACTTTTATTAGCTGGGTTGGGATTAGGAGCGGGAGTTGGCGCAATCTGCGCCTCTATTTTAGCGTATCAACCGGAGATGTTTACGAAGAACGTGACCGTAATGACAGAGGTAGGATCCGTGGCGCCGATCGTATTTAGCTCCATTTTAACGTATTGTTGCGTTTGCGTCACGGACGGGTTAGTTTTTGCTACTGGGAGAATAGAATTTGCCGCTCTCACGCAGGTTATTAACTTGCCTCTCTCGGCGTACGCGTTGTGGTTTTGCGTGTCAAAGCAAGAGCTCGGGTTATTCGGTATTTGGCTCGTCGTCCTTGGACTCTTCATTTTGCGAGTCTCGGAGAACATTTTCATTTTAGCCAGAGACTTGGGACCGCAAGCGTGGAGAAAGATTGTCAGTCCAGCCGAGCGCATGTCCATGGAGGAGGAAGACATCAACGACGTAGAGAGCCAAAAACAAAACTAGAACGCAACGCGAAAGCAGAAAAAAAGAACGATGATGCGCAGTCTCACGCGACAAAACAAAAGTAGTAGTGTTGTTATTGTTCTTGTTATTGTCATATATTTAAATTAAACCGTAGTCAACTCTTTCTCCTTCGCTTTCACCGCGTCTTCGGTCTTTTTTACGTACGAAGTCGTCAAATCTTCAATCTTCTTTTCGAACGAGGCGAATTCGTCCTCGCCCAAAGTCTTGTCCGTCTTCATTTTTTTAATCTTCGTCATCGCATCTCTTCTCACGTTTCTTAAAGCCACCTTGCCTTCTTCGCCCAACTTGCTGACTTGTTTGGTCAACTCTTTTCTTCTCTCTGCCGTCAACGGTGGCACGACTAAGCGAATCACGGACCCGTCGTTCGACGGAGTGATCCCCAAATCCGATCTCACGATGGCTTTCTCGATTTCCTTCAAGGCGCCTTTATCGAACGGCTGAATAACGAGCGTTTGCGCGTCCAAGTTATTCGTGTTCGATAACGATTTCAACGGCGTCATCGCCCCGTAGTAATCAACTTCTATTCTGTCCAACATGTTCGGGTTCGCTCGTCCAGTTCTCACCGTGGAAAAGTTATCCGTCATCACTTCCATCGCTTTCTCCATTCGGTCCATGGCGTCCAGCTCCACCTCCTCGGCTTCTTCCACGGAAGCTCTCGTCGTCGTGATTCGCGATTTTAATCCTAGTCGTCTGATGTTCCCACCAAGTTTGTTGTTGTTACTGCTGCTGTTTTTGCTGCTGCTCGAATGAGATACTAAAGCTGTGCCGTTATAGCCCCCTCGTTTGGCCGACAATACTATCTGTTTTGTTTACATTTATAAGAATATTTCAGAAGAGGAGGAAGAGAGGAGAGACTTACCCGTGCGTTTGCGAATGCGACGACGTGTCCCATGTTTATTATTACTTTTAGTCCGTTCAATATTTATGACGATGTGTTGTGCGCGCGTGTGTGTGCGTGTGCTTATTATGAAGAGCGATCCGTGTAGGTTTTTGCCTCTTTCGGCCGCACAATTTTTTCTCTCTTCTCTTTTCTGCATGCTCTTTTTTTTTCTTTTTTGGCGGCAAAACACACAGAAAACAAAAAACATTTCTTTACTAAAAACACCTTATATAAATCTACTCAAAGACAACACAAAGAAGAAGAGAACAACACAGGATGATGATGCGCGCGAGTACTACTACTTCTATTACGATGATGAACGCGATGATGATTAGGACGACGACGAGGAGGAGAACGACGACGTCTTCTTCCGCGAATCATCATCGTGCATTTTCGAGGACGATGATGAACAAAAAACAACAACAACGAAAGATTAATAAAACGAAAAGGATGAAGAATATCATCACGAAAAACGGAATGGAAGAAGATGCGATCAACGCGTACAACAACGCCTCCCCGATGCCACCAAACGTCGCTCCGGAAGAGTTTGAACGATTTTACCAGCTGATTTCGTGCGAAACCACGGAGGAAGTTATCGCCAAAGCCGAAGAGTTTGGAGAACAAGGTGTACTCACCGAAGGCGTGGTCGCGGCGGCGCACGCGATGTTGGAAGAGTCGAAGAAAAGGAACGACGACGAACGAGTCATCGCAAGTTTACAAGGCGTTCTGAGTTTTCTCGTGCAGTTGTATCAAAAGTATAACGCGCCGCCGACGTTAGGGGTGATTGATAACATCATAAGAGAGTGGCAAATTATGGCGGAAAAAGGCGAAACGACGGACGAAAAGATGAAGGAAATAGCTCAAACAATCGCGAAGGAAGGAAACGTGGAGTTAGCGGAATTAGCCGGCGCCGTGGATGGGTTTAAAGCGAGCATGGACGAACAAGACGTGCAATTTGAGCAACAAGAGGAGGAATTGAGAAGTCGACCGGAAGGGGTCACTCCGGAAGTGGACGAAGAGTTGACGCAGATGCGAACGATGCGATTGGCCGCGAAGGAGCAGATGTTTCTCGTCGGGAAAATGGTCAAAGAGATTATGTAACAGTAATATAGTTTTTAGAATCCATTATTATATTTAGCTAAAGTCTCAATCTAATAATACGATCGATTACTTCCTGGCTGTTTATTGTTGCTTTGTTGCGTATTTTTTTGTTTGTGTTTGTTTGTTTTTTCCAATAATCTTAAAATACACGAAACAAAAAAAACGATACAAAAAACGCGCGCACTTCTTAAAAGACGATGTTGACGACGACGACGAAACAGAAGAAGACGAGACTGAATAAAAATCCTCAGCTCACCGAGGATGTTGTCGCGAACACGCGCATTCCAACACGACGACGAGTTGTTACACACGGTACGAGTAACTCTTTTTTTTCTTTTCTTTTATTAAACGCTGGAGACTAACGAACGAGGTTTCATATGTACTATGTATCTCTTTTGACGTAGGTGTACGCGGTTGAAATCCTTCGCGACGTGGCGCACACGTTGAAAAGAAACGGGGAGAGTTTCATACGCCATCAACGCTTGGCGTCTTTGAAGTCGGAGAAGTTCGCGTCCGAGCTGCAATCGATATCGAACCGAGCGAATAGTTCCGGTATCGATATCGGAAACATCGAAAAGAACAAGAAAAATTACGATTTGTTGAACGATGTTTTACACATCAACGGTTTCTTGAACGCGGTGTCGTACTCTTTGAACGAAACGAGCAAAGAGTACGGAAACTTTCTCGATAAGTTCGAACACCAACTTTCAGACGTCGTGGCTAAGATGGAATTGAGTTTCGCGAGAAAATTAAAAGGCGCGTTTGACGAACACGAGAAGGTGTTCAATCAGCTCGCGCCGTGTCGAGAAAAGCTGGCGAAACTCCATCAACTTCCCGAGGAGAAGCAAGAGTCGCCCGGTAAAGCGAAAGAAATCGATCGATACGAGATTTTGGAAAATAAAAGAGAGTCGCAATTAAAAGGAACGACTTCGATGTTGTTGGACCGTTGTAAGTGTTTTTTGCGAGAAAATGAGCCGAGAGTACGCATGGCGATCTTTGCGTACAAAGTCGCCGAGTACGACACGTACGTAAAAATGGCCGATTCGATCAAGAAAATCGCGAGCGAACGAGAAGATGGCATCGAGGAGTTGAAGAAGATGGTCGAAGAGTACGAAGATACCTCGAAACACGCGGTTCCGAGACTTTTACCGCCGAAAGAAGAACGACAAGACGAGCCGCCGCCTCCGTCGATCGAAGAGCCAAAGACGCCCGAACCGAAAACGCCGGGTATCGAGGACAGGAAAGGCGGCGTCCACATTCAAGAGGAAGACGAGGACGAAGAAGATAAGGAAGAAACAGTTTCGAGCGCTACACCATCTTCGTGATACTCCTAGATATTTGTGTCGTGTCGTCGTCGCTGCTATTACAAACACAACCGCTGTGCTATATTTTCTAAAACAATTTTCTAAATTTTATATCATCCATCATCTTCCGCCCATAAAGGTGGAAATACCATCCGCGCCTCCTCCGGTAACTTTTGCGGCGATCCAGCTCAATCCTTCGTTCAATCCCATCCCACTCAACGCGCAGCACGCTTGGACGTGCCAATCTCTATTCGCAATCGTATCTAAACCGAGCGTCTCGGTTAACTCAACCACCGTCATGGCGTCCGGTAAGTCTTGCTTATTCGCAAACACTAACACGCAACACTTTGGATTATTCTTCACCTCCTCCGCGTCGAGCATTTTAAACAACTCCTGCTTCGATAAATTCATTCTCCCTCGATCGGTGCTGTCCACCATCAACACCATCGCGTCCGAACTTTTATAATAACTCTGCCAAGCGTTTCGTAAACTCGATTGGCCGCCTAAATCCCAAACTTCAAACGAGACGTTATCGTGCACCACCGCCTCGACGTTCGATCCAATCGTCGGTTGCGTTTGCACGACTTCCCCCAGGTGCAGTTTATATAAAGTCGTCGTCTTTCCCGCGTTGTCTAAACCGACGATGACTATTTTGTACTCTTTTTCTTGATTCGCGGAGAAGTACGACATCAACGCGCTGAAAATTTGACCCATAATTTATTCTATATCTTTCTCTCTCTCTCTCTTTCTCTCTCTTTCTCTCTCTCACTTCGTAAACGAATAATACTGGTGGTGGTGGACGATGTGATGATGATGATGATGACGACGACGACGAAATGATGATGAGATGGTCTCTGTTTTGTGTTCTTTGATTTTTGCGAGAAAGGAAAGAGAGGAGGACGTTTAAGAAGTGATGACTTTTCAAAGTAAACTATACTATGGATTCCTTCTTACTAATGATGATAAACTACTAATGAAACTAAAACTATTATCACAGTTGCGTGTACCCACCGCCGGGGTTTTCCAATAACGGCACCGCGCGATACCCGCTCGACTTTAACGTGTAATCTTGCACCTTATCTCTTCTCCCCGGGAAGAAATCTTTCGGATCGATTTTCCCGATTTCATTTCCCAAAAGCTCGTCCCATTCTTTCGTCCCCAAGATGTTCTCCGTGGGCGATAACGTATACACCGTCTTCACCTTCTCGCGACCGTGTAAAACCGGTTCAAACGCTCTCCTAGAGTCCCTCGGGTAATATCGAACGTTAAACACGCGATCGGGTTCCGAGTTTGGTATTTTTACGTTTTCCTGCGGGAACGACGCCGGCGCTCTCGCGCGATAATCCTCCGCCGAAACCGGGACGTTTTGCCACTCCGGGTCCGACGCGGGACCGGTAATTTTCCAAGGGGCTACTTTTTTCAGCGTTTGTTGGATGACGTTTGTTGTCCCTTCTTTCGAGAAGACGCCCGACGATTGCGCGATCGTTTGCGCCAGTTTCTTCCCCGACGACGCCATAGTATTTGATGTGTTATATTGCGTGGTCTTTGAGATGTGTTGTCGTGTGTGTATGCGATACTAAAAAAACTGATGAGAGGATGATGATGTTTGAAGAGAGGTGAAAATTCTTCTTGATTTAAAATCGTGTGCTTTTTTTTATGAATGATGAAAACCGACCGAGAGACTGAGAGAGAAATGAGCGGATGATGAAGAGAGAGAAAGAGCGGAGGAAGAGAGAGAAGAAAAAAACAAAGAAACAAAATCTCTTGAAGAAAAAACGTCTTTAAGAAAGAACCATAAAACAGAGAGATGATGACGATGATGGTGACGACGACGACGACCAAAACGGCAAAAACAACGTCTTCTCAAAATCATCGTCGGTTGAAAAGAGCTGCTCCTGCTGCTCGTTTTTATTCCCCCGAAAACTCTGATTCGAAGAGAAGAATTTTTGGACGACGACGACGACGAGAGAAGAGCGCATTATTAATCTCCTCCTCTTCTTTAGTAAACGAGGAGGAGGAGTTCCAAAGGAGAAGAAGACCAAGAAGAAGAAATAAGAACGCGATGCGTAAAACGAACGACGCTTTGTCGTCGTCGAGTAGCAACAGTAAGAGTAATACCGATTTCGACGACCGCGTGGAAGAAGCGTCGATGGCGGTGGAACGCGCGGAGGAACTCGCGGCAGCAGCGGAAGCCAAGTTGAAAGCTTTAGATGTGAAGTTGTCGTCTTCTGACGACGACGATGGCGACGAGTACGAAGAGAAATCGTCCTCGCGAGTGCAAGAGCTGAAGAAATCGTTGGAAGAGATGAAACAGGCGAACTTGGAGTTGAGGAAGAAGAAAGGGAAAGCGGCTTCTTCTTCCTCGTCGTCAAAGTCGTCGTTGTCGTCGACACCGGTATCGCGATTAGCCGCGATGGAACGAGAAGAAAAAGAAGAAGAGGAAAAGAAAAAAGGAGTAGCCAACAACGCAGACGTGGACAACACGAACAATTTCGGAGGCGGGTCGCAGCGACGCTTGTACGATCAAATGTTGACGCTGAGAACTCGATTGAACGAACGCGTCGCGTCTTCAAACGCGTTTGCAAAGTATCTCGAGAAAACGCTTTTAACTCGCGACGATGATTTGAAAAGAGCGAACGAGTTGTTATACGGCGCAGCGAAAGAGTCTGGCGAGCTGTTACGTCTCATTCGAGACGCGCAGAATGACATTGCTAAAAGCGGCGACGACCCGACGCGACGAGCGCGGGGCGAGCAAAAGCTCGAAAAATTTGTCAATCGTTTACAACTCGTAGAGTCGACGTTAACAAAGAATGCAAAAGAGATAGATTCAACTGTCGTTCGAACTGTGCCAGTTGAATATCACGGCATGGCTTCGGATGTGATCATGATGGGTGATTTCGATGGGTGGACGAGAGGAATTCAATTATACCCGAGTTTCGTGGAAGGCGGGAGTAGCACGTTTACGGGCGAAGCGAGATTACCGCCGGGAACGTATCTCGTTAAATTCAAAGTCGACGGCGAATGGCGATTGGCTCGAGAGTGGCCCTCGAGTGGCGAAGGATTTGATGCGAACAACGTTTTGACGGTCATGTAGGGGAAAATTGTTTTCGTTTGTACCTATCCAAATATTAAATCTATGGCACGCGCATTTTATTTAAACATTGCTATCGCTATCAGACGCGTGAAGAAACTCGTATTCTCTAATCCTTTTTTAATCGCTATTTTGTCTATTGCTTCGATGCTTTTTTCGTCGTTTTTGACGTCGTCTTCGCCGTCGTTTGTACTAATGCTGCTGCTACTGCTGCTGCTGCTGTTTATACTTCTTTCATCTTTGCCGTACAAATCGTTGTCGCGCTCTTCGCGATGGAAATATCTCAGCGCTTGATGGTAAAACGTTCCGTTTCTTTCCGTCATATCCGGAGAATGATCCACGTCTTCGACAATCAACTCTCCAGAATCTACGTTGACGAAACAGCGCAACATGGCGACGCCAGAAATGCCAGTAAGATTTAAAACCCGTTCTATTCTAGGTTTCACGACGCTTTCAATTTTCTTCTCATCGAACAACAACTTTTTTGTTTTTCCATCCTTGACGCAATCTAAATACGCGTGCGTTTTTCCTTTTCTTCTTCCGACGGGTACACCAACGGGACACGCGGGATCTAAAGCTTTCATTTTACCTTCGGGTCCGATACCGCCGACGTAAATTTTAAGCCAACGTGATTCGGACAAGGACTCTTCTCTCTGAACGAATTGAAAATCAACCACTTTCCCAGTCTCCACGAACGGTTCGAGAATGAAATTATTTTGGATGTTGTTATTCGACGAGAAACGACGGTTTCTCCTGCATTCGTACGCGAACGTTTCTAAATCCTTTGCGCTTCGAATCCGAGTTATTTTTGACGAGTTTTGTTCAAAAAATTGACTCTTTATGCACAACTCTGCGCAATTCAACTCTTTTGTCGCCTCGGCGTAGGTTCGGACGGCGCGTTGAATGTTTGAGACTGAGGATAAAAACTCGTTTTTTTCGACGTATTCTTCAGCCATGACCGTGAGCGCGGATTGTAAGATGACTTTCTTCGGTATTCCCATGACGCCTGGAATTTTAACTTTCGAATTATTCAAGGCGCTCGAAAGAAACACTCTGTCGGCGGCTCTCGTGGCAAAAGCGGCAGACGTTCCGGTAAACGTAATTCCCGCAGATTGAAAGAGCTTTCGTAAAGTGCAATCGTTTTTGTGGTTGTTGTTTTTCTCCAACATGTTTGGAGCTATGAACACGATTGACGACTTTGCCACCCCTTGCGCAAACGCGGCGACGGTGATGACTGAAGGAGTTGTTCTTTCCAGATCTCTCCTTTTCGGGAACTCGAGCAGTAAATCTTTACGGAACCTCTCCGGCCACGTGTTTTTGTTGTTCTTTTTCGCAAATATAAGAGTTTCCGCTTCTCGCCATCCAGAGTCTGCGTACACGCACTGGTAAAAATCATGTATATGGTTTCTGTTGTTGAATATCCAGACAAAACTAGAACGGTCGATTGTTTCGTTTTCTTCATTGTTTTCACCGTACACTAAAGCCACGGGTATTACTTTAATATTATTATTGTTATTTTTCAATCTGAAAGACTCGTACGCTTGCAACGCGTTCCACTTGGACGTTTGCGACGACAAGTTGAAGAAAATATAATAGTTTATAGTATTTTCTTTTGAATCATTTTCGGCATTTTGCGACAAACATAACCGCACGTATCCCTCTCTAATCTTTCGTCTGGCGTTCAAAGCGCCGCTTCTTTTCTTGAAAGCGCCCAAAGAAGACGCGAATAAATGATAGGCTAAAAAATCGTGTGGTCCCGTCTTGACTAAATTTCTGTTTTGCAAAACGTTGACCGTTATTAGTTTTAATAACTTTGTTATCGATGGATTTGTTTTTGGAGTTGTATTAATATCAGATGATGGTGGCAGAAGGGATACAAGTTTTCCTTTTTTACCGACCAATTTATTATCATCACCATCATCGTGAAATACTTTGACGTATTTCACATCATCATCATCATCATCATCATCGTCATCACCAAAACCACCGCCCGTTCGTCGACGACGGCGACGGCGAAAGTCTAACACTACTGTTTTGAAATCTGATTTGATTCTTATTTTATTATCGATTGATTTCAAAACGTATACTGTGTTAATGAGTGTGCCCGTATATAAATTCTCTTCAGATGCCATCCTATAAATAGAAGAGACGAGAAAACGTTTTGCAACCTCATCATCATCGTCGTCGTCGTCGTCGTCGAAAGCCAGCGCCAGGTTGAACTTTTTAATATTTGTTTCTTCTGAATCAATTGAACCCTTTTCTTCATCATCATCGTAAGAATCATCATCGTAAGCATCATCATCATCCTCGTAAGCATCATCAATATCCTCGTAATCGTTATCGTAACTACTATATGTGCTAATACGACGACGACGACTTAAACGTAAACTTCTTCTTTGTTCTTTTGCGAATGATGATGATGATGATGATGATGTTTTTCTAACCGCTACGCCGAAAGAAGAAGACGGCTTCTGAATTGAATTCCAACAACAACAAGGCTTTGACATCATCCTGTTTCTTGTATATATATTATTAATACGTAGCCGACGACGACGAAGACGACGACGAAAACGACGAAGATGAAGATGATGATAACATCGTCGTTTTTTATTCTTCTTTTATTCGCGTTGTTTGTTTGCTCTTGTTGTTGTTGTTTTAACGATTCTCATCAAATTTGGTATTTGGTCCAGTACAAAACCAAAACACACAGACCGCGTGTGAATGTTCGTAAAGAGGAAAGTGGGTTCGCGGCGTGCCGCAGAACCCCTTGAAAAAATTATCGAATCTTGCGCATTGAGCAAGAACCGCTTCGCAGAGTCGAAATGCAAGGACTCGGCATCGGCGGTCCCTCGCTGATTTCTTGTTATCAGTGGAGGATTCGCAGGTAAGTGAAGAAATAAAAGCTTCTTTCACAGACTAGTTTCTAGAAAGAGTTTCATTCGAAAACATATTATTACATTTATATCTAATCCTGTACTATAAACTTTTTACTAGTTGTTTTGCTTTTTTATTAGTCTAAAAAAGAGAATGTTCATTCGGTAGGCCCGAGGCAGTGCTTGCAAAGCTGTAGTCGCCTTTTACTACTACAGCAGCGTCCACTGTCTCATATCAAAGGCTTCAATTAATTTCTTTAAAATTTCCAACCCGCCCCAAAACGCGCGGTTCTCTTCTCTTCTCATTTTTTACACAGACCGTGTGTTATTTTCAATCGGAGGATAAAAGTGCTTGAAGAAGCACTTACAAAAATTCTCGACGTCTTGCGACGATCGAAGTTCGGATGATTTTGTTTTCAATCAGCAATTACTCAAGATCCCTAATGGTCATGTCTATGAGTAGTACCCCGAGCGCAAAGATGTTCGAAAAAATTTCGCCCGGCGGAGGTATGTGTGTTTAAGTTTTTTCAAGTGTGTAGTTATGTTTGTATCCAAAAATACAACAGTTTCAATGTATTTCTATATAAAACAGATATAATATTGATATACTGTACAGTATTCTAGAGACCTCCACTTTTCCAAGCAATTAAGCTTTGATCAAGTGTAGTATCTGTTCTATTAAAGTTAAACCTTTAATTACGATGTTTACCATCGTATTAGTTTAACCAAATTTTTCTGGAGGGCTGAGGAACCGGGCTTGCTCGGCCTCAGCGAGCGTGGCTTGTCGATTGCATTTACCCGCAAGACGCGCGCCTCTTTTTTCTTCTCCTTTTTTTGTTTTACAGCGGCCGCGCGTAAATGTTGTTGCTTTTTTT
>Ga0209091_10002495_pt1 | contig 15449 bp, 12 predicted proteins | sample ArcticOcean_MG_C_6_FD_187438 | JGI IMG/M metagenome (GOLD analysis project Ga0209091, IMG submission 187438) | Marine microbial communities from western Arctic Ocean - ArcticOcean_MG_CB8_128 (SPAdes) (version 2) | ecosystem: Environmental > Aquatic > Marine > Oceanic | place: Arctic Ocean...
AAAGCAAAAAATTTAGATGTGAGTAAGGGTTATTTAGAAAATAATTTAAAAATCCAAGCTCAACATCAACATAGCTATGACGCATTTGGTATCTTTAGCTTTATGGAGCATTGGCCTAACCCATGTGAAGCATTAGGTATTTTATGGGATTTGTTAGCAGAAGAAGCATATGGAGTAATTGAAGTACCTAACTTTGAAATGATTCAAAAAAAAGGACTTTATACAGAATTTATTACTGACCATATTTTCTATTTTGACAAAAATTCAATTTCACATATATTGGAAAGTAATGGATTTGAAATCACGTCAATCAAAACTATTTGGCATGATTATATTTTATCTGTTGAAGTTAAGAAAAGAACTCCGCTTCCAGTTAGTAACTTTAAAGATAAGTTTAATTTGTTAAATAATGAATTAACTAACTATATCAAAAAATTTGATAAAAAAGATATTGTAATATGGGGTGCCGGTCATCAGTCACTAGCAATAATCTCTTTATCTGGAATAGCAAGTAAAATAAGTTATATTGTTGATTCTGCCAGCTTTAAGCAAAATAAATATACCCCTGGGACTAATATCAATATTCAATCACCAGAGTATTTAGAAGCTAAAAAGCCTGATGCTTTAATTATTATTGCTGCTGGCTATTCTGATGAAGTGAAAAATATAATATCAAGTAAATATGACTTTATTAAAAATATCGCAATTGTACGAGAAGACCACCTTGAGATTGTTGAGTGAATAAAATATTAGAACCGTACCTAAAAAAAATTAAAGAGATTATTTCAGATCCACGGGATGGCCTACCCGAAGTATTATTTTATTTTGCTAGCTCCATAACGGCAATGGTAAATGTTGACCTTTTAATCAAAAATAAAAATAATCAAACTTTGCTAATATGGAGAGATGATAAATACTATGGACCCGGCTGGCATATCCCAGGTGGAATCATACGCTTTAAAGAAACTTTTTCATCTAGAGTTCATAAAGTCGCAGAATCTGAGCTAGGAATGACTGTTACCCATACTAAGAAGCCTATAACAATAAAAGAGTTATTTGCTAAAAATAGAGATGTAAGAGGTCATTTCATAACATTTCTCTATGAATGTCGCCCAGAGAGTGAGCCTGATATTAACAGAAAATACAAAGGGGGTGAGCCTAAAGATGGTCAATGGTCTTGGCATGATAAATCTCCAATAAATATTATCAAGCAACATACTTCCTATGAATCATTCATCAATGGAATAAAAAATGATTAAGTATGATATTGAATCTGATTTATCATTTATTTTTAAAAAATGTATAAATGAATTTAATTTACTATCCAATAAATCTATTTTAATTACAGGGGGAACCGGCTTCTTTGGAAAATGGTTTTTAGAAGCAATCTTCTATGCTAACAAAAACTATAATACAAATATTTTAACTACAGTAATAACAAGAAATGAAGATAAATTTTTCTTGGAAAATCCGCATTACAAAAATAATAAATTTTTAAAAATTATTCAGACTGATATTTTAGACCTTAAAAAAATTAATCATAAATTTGATTTCTTACTTCATATGGCCGCAACATCGGCTAAAGAAACATTTAATGGTGAGACAGATGCTAACAAAACTAAAACTTTGTCTAATGGCGCAAAAAATATTATGGATATTGCAATAAAAAATAATATTCCAAAAATTTTATTTACTTCATCTGGTGTTGTCTATGGTTCATCATCGAAGGATATGAAGGAGGAAGGTGACGTTAGCCTTACTTTAGATCTAGAAAAAAGAAATGGGTTAGCTAAAGGAAAAATTCTTGCGGAAGATACCATTTCAAATATGAGTTTAGAAAATAATATTAATTTTAAAATTGCTAGATGCTTTTCATTTGTTGGCCCTTATCTACCATTAGATATTCATTATGCCATTGGAAATTTTATCAATGATGCAATTTTTAACGACAAGATACTAATAAATGGTAATGGATCTCCTTACAGATCCTACTTATATATATCAGATACTTTAATTTGGCTTATCAAACTTCTTGTTGGAAACGATGAGGGAGTTTTTAATGTGGGCTCTGAAAAACGTATACAAATTATTGATTTAGCTAGGATGGTGAGAGACGTTGTTTCCCCCTCTAAGAAAGTAATTATTCAAGAAAAAGATATCCAAGAAGGAAATTTCAAAAGAAATATATATCTTCCTAATACGTTAAAAATTAGAAACTCACTCGGAGTAAAAGAATGGACATCCCTTGAGGATGCAATTTTAAAAACTGCTAGGTTTACCTCTTAAAATTATCTTATTTTTTTTAAAGAGATTATCATTAATAAAAATTATGAATCACTTAATTCTATATTTCGCTTATATGGAAGAGGCATTTTAATTTGAACTGCAGGAATTATTTGTGGATCGTGGAGTGGTCTACCTGGACAAAAATCGCAAGCTTTAAGAGTGACCTTGTCGTCCAATAACCCTTGAATCTTTTTTCGATTAGCTATTGGGTCTGTGTGCTTTGTTAAATCAATATAATCATCTTTTTCATCGCATACCCCTAACCTTGTTATCTGTGCCGAAAATGGACATCGGTGTAATTCATTTTTTGATAATGTAGTAAGATTTTTACAGCAACATTCATCAAATACTTTTTGATTTTCTTGCAATGTCCTATTAAAATTTTCTATTCGCCCACAATCAGTCCAATTTTCAGGTGGATGTCTACGGTAATCAATTTTGTTATCAATACAAAGTTGCTCAACCTTATCTGTAGTTCTTTTGAATCTAGATAATTTTTTTGTATACTCATCTTCTATTTTTTCACCAGATCGAGAATAATCAGTAATGTTCATAAGAACTTTTTCATGCCTTAGACATTGAATTTGATTTTCTCTTGGAATAATATTTCCGTTGGTATAAATAACAATTCTTTTTACTTTAGGTTCTGATATCAACTTATCAATTACGTTATGAACTTCTTTATTTACAAATGGCTCGCCGCCAATAACTCTAAATTCAAATATTTGGTCAGAGTACATGCAAAGCAATTCTATTGCTTTATTCATTTCCTCAATCTCATAGCTTTCTGGTTTTTCGAAAAACTGCATTAAATTAGAACAGTCAACACACTTCATTGTGCATTTCTCAGTTACAACAATATCAACACTTCTCATAAAGACTTTTTTGGGGTCTAAATATCCCTCATGGCATTCAATTGTGCTAGAAATTGCAAACTCAACAAATCCTTTATCTTTATCTTCATTATTGTAAGGTTCGTAGTGATTCCTAAACTCGCTAAAATCAAAACCTTTTAGAATTATGCCGCCTGGGTATAGGTTAGGTTCTGGATATCCATAATCAACTAGATGGTCTTTTATGTCATTTATATCTGCTGAAGATATTAAAAAAATAGCTTCTGGGTATCTATCTTTAATATCGTCAGTATGAATAATCTCTAGGCTATTTAGAGTGTTACCTTTTTTCTTAATATTGTTATCACAAAAAGATTCGATTTGAATCCCAGCCTCCTTACATGCCAATAACAATACTTGGCCCGCCACTCCGGCACCATAAATTATTATATGTTCTTTTACGGAACTTAACTTATTAATTAATTCTTGCTTTGTCAGAATTGCTAGTGATTTCATTTTAAAATTATAACAAGATTAAGTTCTTAATTTAACTGTTATTTATTCCATATCTCTTTCTTCCCCTAATCCTACAAGCATAAAAAAGGAGTAAAGGCTGTCTTATTTTTATAAGGAATGGAATTATTTTACTATCATCACTAGATGGAATGTAATGATTAAGGCTTTCCTGGAGTATTTTATCGCTAATACACTCATTAATTAATTTGATTATTACTTTATTATTATTTCTATTATGTTGAGAACTAATCCGTATCAGCTGGATAATCGTATAGCAAGCATATGCATGAGAAATATTATCCTTAATATTATTATTAATTTTCATCTTTTCTAAATATAGCGCGGAACTGATAAGAGCGTGTTGGAATTCGAAAAGTCTACTTGGGTCTTTTGGTAGCCTCATAGATGCAGATAGAGAAACACCATTAATTGTGTGATTCATAATATTCTTTTTGATAAAACAGACCTTATCAACCCAAATTAAATATCTAAAATTAAAATCCACATCCTCAAAAGTCCATAACTTTTCATTGAAAAATAATTTATGTCCTTTAATAATTGAAGCCTTAAATAAACGACCCCATGAGTATGCAAATAATGGGTATTTATTAGGTCTTTTTAAATAAAGACTAATGTAATCATTAATTTTTGATTTATTAAGCGTTAAAGTTCTAGAAAAATTTAATGCATGTTTTGATTCCATCTCATCTCTTAATAATTCATTAAAAGTTAAAAAATCGCCAACAGCTAAATCTACATTGGGAGCTTTGATTTCATCAAGCAAATACTTTAGCGTATTTATTCTTAAATAGTCGTCTGCGTCTAAGAAAAAAATAAATTCTCCAATTGAGTGCCTAATTCCAACGTTCCGTGCAGCACTAGGCCCCTTATTCTCTGTTTTAATTACTGTAATTCTTTTATCAGTCATTGCATATAAATCTGCAATCTGAGCAGACGTATCATATGATCCATCATCAATTATGATTAATTCAAGATTTATATTCTTATAGTTTGTAACACTTTGAATGCAACGAGCTATTCTTTTTTCATCGTTAAAAACTGGAACAATCACACTAATAGTATTTTTTTTTATAATTTTATTTTTTTTATTATTAGATAAATTCACTAGTATTTTTCCGTCATTTATATGCTTTTAATCTGAAGTTAATTATTTCCATATTAGATTTCGAGAATATATTAAAATATGTTTATATGCTAGAATTTACATACTATATTTTAATTAATACAGATTTTAATACCTTTATAATTCAAGGCGAATTATGGCTGACGCACTTCAAATTTTAGCAGATCAAGAAGCTTTATCTCTAGTTGAAAAAAATAAACGTAAAGATCAAAGCATTCACCGACCAAGGGTTCATGAAAAAATTCAACAATACTTTAAAAATATGTTGGATGGTGAAATTAGTCCAATTTTAAGAATAAAAATTAATCGTTCATTATGTAATTTTCATTGCATGCACTGCTGCGAAGAGCCATATATGACTCGAGATATAAAAAAACAGACTGGCATGAAATTAGACCCGAGGCCTCAAATGGATCTTAATGATTACAGAGAATTGTCTAAACAAGCTGATGAAGCCGGTATATTTAGATTTGTTTTAACCGGCGGGGAAGCTCTTCTTGATAGAAGCCTTGATCAACTTATAGAAGCAATTGACCCTAAAAAACATTTAGTTATTCTTGATACTAATGGATGGACTTTCGATGAAGAAAAGGCAAAATGGTTTGCAGGATTAGGTGGCTATAAGGTTCAGATATCCTTAGATAGTATGATTGAAGAAGAGCATGATGAGTTTAGGGGTAAGAAGGGGTCATACAAAAGAGTTATGAAAGCCTTAAAAGCATCGAAATCTGCAAATTTAGAGCTCCTTATATCAACATGCATTATTAAAGATCGTGTTTTCTCTAAAGAATTTGAAAATCTTTGTAGTTATTGTAAAGATGAAGACATCCCACTTTATGTAACTCTAGCAAAACCTGTTGGAACAGCTCGTGAACAAGACACGTGGGTTTGTACAAAAGAGGATGTTGATCAGCTAAAATATTTAGAGGATAAATATAATATTTTTACCCATATGAGTCCTTCATATGGTCAACCTGGGAGATGTATTACAGTAAAAGGGATTAACACGGTTAACCATGATGGAGAAATTGTTCCTTGTCCCTATATGGATCTTTCTATTGGTAATGTTACAAAAGAGCCCCTCAAAGATATTCTCAGCAGGGGTATGATGAACAGTTGGCTCGGCCCATATAGAGATGAATGTATAATTGGTGAACATATGGATTTTATTCGCTTTCACAACAAATCTGTTCATGAGTATCAAGAGAATATAAGTCCGTTACTCCCTGTCCCATACGAACATGGTTTCGGTTTGACTCCTGAAATTGATAACAACGATAATCCACCTAGTCCGCCTGAAATTTCAAAAAACAAAAAATCAGTTTTTATGCTAAAAGCAATTTAATTAGGAGATATAGTTGAAACTGTTTAGTGATTATGGCCGTCGGCTTCCGTCTGATGGCGATAGGATTTTTGGTGACAAGCCAAGCTTCTACTATAAATTAAATCAGCCAGATATTGATTATAATTCAATTTTAGAAAGGGCTAAAAAATACAATTTATGTGGAGATGATTTATCGACTGTTGATTTTAAGTCTAAAGCTAATTCATTATTGAATAAATTAAAACAAAATGATAATTTTTCTTCATTAATTAATGGCACTCATATCCCTTTTATTTATCGTCACTCTGATAAAAAAAGTGATCTAGGAAAGAACTTAGAGGAAAAAATCCTACCTGCTTTAAAAGACTCTTTTACGAATAAATTTCCTGATGCACATTTTAAAGCTGTTCTTCAAAGTAATTCTGAATTAAACGGTAACATCAAAATTCACCCGGATTCAGGTTATGATAAATTTTTAGACGACAGTCTTAGTGGAGTCATTGGTTGGTATTTTCCCCAAGCATTCCAAGAATTTGATATAGATTCACAAAGATCACAAATAGCAAAGCTCCCAGAATTAAATAATATAAATATATGTTTAAGTGGTGGTATGGACATAAGTGCTGCAGTTATTGGGGTTCCTGAATTACTTATTAGCAAAGATCACTACACTCCGATTTTATGTATGTCGGCATTCGTTCATTCTGATGAGCGATTAATATTGCTGCTTAAGTCATATGGGCCGCACATGGAATTCTGGTGTATGACGCAAATGCTATCAAAAAATACAACTCAAGTTTCTGAGCAATGGACGGGTGGTTTAACTATTTTTTCTAAATTTTAGGGTGTATTTAGTAAGTGTTAGAGACTGTTAATTTAGGTTGGGTAGCCTACAATTTCTGGATTTCTATTGCCTTCTTTAGCTTTCATCGATATATCACTTTGAAGGGCTTCACTCTCCGGATTAAATACGAAGGTTTCAGAACTAATGGTTTTTATTGATGTAAGTATTGGAAGACCAAATAAATCAATATATTTTCGCCAAAACTTATTCTCTAATAAATTAATATAGCTCTCTAAGTACTTTTTAGACTTATCTTTAATTCCAAGCTTGAAGCTACATAATGCGGCAAAAAAGTATGCTATTGCGTGATCAGGGCTTATTCTTACAACATTTACAAAGCCAGATAAAGCTAGGTCATAATCACCTAATTTTACATCTGCGTTATATATAAAATTTAGTTCTAAATTCATTAAATAAGCCGTATCTTGAATATACTTTGCTGAAAAATCTTCAGTATTTATAACTGCTTTTCTATAATCAGCTCCTAATGTGTCTCCAGATATATAGCCATTATCCTTAGCTATATCATGCATCTCACTTCCAACAATTGGACTTGCACAAACAATATGATACCAATTACAATTTAAGCCTCGCAGGTTCATTCTAGCTTCATTGATATTCTCTTTTGTTTCGCCAGGCATTCCAATTAAAATATTTGCATTGGTGTAAATCCCCAGCTCTCTACAATCTTCTGAAACCTGTTGAGAAATTTTTGTTTTTAATGGTTTCTTCATAAGATTTTTAAGAACTGTCTCACTTCCAGACTCCACTGGAAGAACTAACTGCTTAATTCCTGCATCGGCAAATGCTGAAAGCATTTCATGACTCATTGCATACAGGGTTAATCCATTTTGGAATATCGCTTGAAGTTTTAGCTTTTTAATTATTTTAAGAACTGCGTATACCCTTTCAGGATCTCCCATAAGGTGATCATCCTGAAAAATCATTATAGATGCGCCATATTTTTCTTTTAATCTTGTGAAATCTCTTTCTACACGCTCTAAACTATGATATCTCATGTCACGACCATGAACCTTATGAGAAGCACAGAATGTACATTTAAAAGGGCATCCTCTTGATGTCATTATATGATAACCTTTGTGGTCAGTCATTGTCCCAAATGTGCTCATTACAGGATTTAGTCCATGTGTATCATTCCCATAAGTCATTAAATCATAATCAAAAAAAGGAATGTCATCTAAATCATCAACAAAATTATGTGTGGGGGTAACTGCCCCTTTAAACATCTTTAATTTTTTTGGGGTAATCCATGAGGTTGAATTTTGCAAGTATTTACTAGGATTTTCTGATTCTATGAGCTCAAGCATTGGCTTTTCTCCTTCTCCATAGCAGAGAGCATCAAAAAATTCATGTTTTAATTCTGAATAAATATAGTCGTAACTATTGGTTGGTATGTTTCCACCGCCCAATACTAACGAGGATGGGAATAACTCTTTAGCCATCTTTCCACAGTCAATAAAATTATTAAATGAAGGGCTAAAAAGGGATGAAATCCCAATTATATCGGGTTCAAAGCCTGTTTCTTTTATAAATCCTTCTAAGTCTTCACGAACAAAATCATAAAAGTTGTCATAAGTGAAGCCTTCTTCGACTAAATTCAGTTTTATATTGTAATCAATAAGCCTAACATCAGTGTCGGGATGATGTTTTTTCATGTATGCACTCATTGACATAGGGCCAAGTGGGAGATCTGTATTTACACTGGCGTTATAATACTTACCATCTTTCTTTTTAGCCTTACGGGCGTTACGAGGTGGATTAATATAGTCCTCAAATGGAATATGTAAAGGTACTATAAATAGAATTTTTTTAATAGATTTCATATGTATGGATTATAAGCCAATACCTATCTATTTAAAACCTTCCAAAAATTCAGAAATTGTATTGTGAAGTCTTTCAAACATATTAGCTGTTAGGCCATGGTGGAGTGGCAATAAAACCCCTCTTTCCATTACAGCATCAGAATTTGGATAACCGTTATCTACGACTTTATATTTAACGCCTTTCATCATTGGTTGTCTTATAATATTTCCTGTAAAAACTACCCTTGTTTGGATATTTCTTTTCTCTAGATATATTTGAAATTCTTTTCTACTAAAAGGTGCATTTTTATTTATAAGAATTGGGAATGCTAACCAAGCTGTATTTATATTGTCTCTTTCTATTGGGTTACTAAAATACTTTTTATACTTATCAAAAAAAGCACATTGCTTATCAAAATTTTCTTTTCTAATTGCAATATTTCCTTGTAATTTCTTTAATTGCTCTATCCCAAAAGCGGCGCCGATTTCACTTCCTTCAACATTATAGCCAACTGCTTCAAAAACAAACTTTGCATCATACTCAATTCCGTCTAAATTAACATCAAATCTATTTTCAATAGCCTCACTCTTTTCATCAAACAATGAAGAGCTTCTTCCCCATGATCTTAATAGCTTTGCTTTTTCAATTATTTTTTTATCATTTAACAAAAGTGCTCCGCCATTCCCTGCACAATTTATTATATGAGATCCATAAAAACTCGTAATTGACATATCAGAATAAGAACCAGAACTTTTATTACTAATTGTAGCTCCTAATGTATCAGCTGAATCCTCTATAACAATAAGGTTATATTTATCAGCGATCTCTCTAATTTTTGGCCAATCACAAAGATTTCCCATCAAGTTTGGAGCTAAAATTGCCACTGTCTTACTAGTTATAACCTTCTCAATATCTTTTGAATCAATACAATATGTTAATGGTTCAACGTCAATAAAAACTGGTACTAAATTATTTTTTATCAAGCACCCTACTGTTGTTCCAAACGTAAGGGCAGTAGTAATGACCTCTCCTTCTTTTGGAAAGTCATATGCTTCAATACCTATAAATAAGGCTGATGATCCTGAATTGACATATAAACACTCCTTTTTATCAAATAACTTAGCAATCTCAGACTCAAAATGTCTTGCATAGTTTCCCATTTGAGTTGATTCATTCAAACATTTAACAACTGCATCTATCTCCTCTTGGCCATATACAGTTTTTGCGTAAGAAATATTTTCCATGATTTGTCTTTTTAAATTGATTCGTAGTATTTTATTTGTTTTACACTAAAAGAATACATATCTTGATTATCCTTATAAAAATTTCTATACCAGTCACATGTCATTGAAATAGATTTTTCTATACTAAGCTTTGGAGACCAATTTAACCTATCAATCGACTTTGAACAATTTAATTTTAAGCATTTTGATTCGTGAAGTGGTTCCTTACTCGATAATATTTTAAAATTATTTCCATCTCCATATTCTTTATCAAATTTAGAGATAAGCCATTCAACTGTTTTATCATCTTGCTTATTTGGTCCAAAATTCCATGATTCTGCATAATCTGAACTATTCTGAAATAGCTTTTCTGCTAGCATTAAGTATCCATTTAAAGGTTCAAGGACAAATTGCCATGGCCTAATCGATTCGGGATTCCTAATTACCAATTTTTGCTTCTGTTGTATTTTCTTTATAAAATCAGGAATAATTCTATTCATGGCCCAGTCACCTCCGCCGATCACATTTCCAGCTCTAGCTGTTGCAATAGCAACACTGCCTTTAAAGAAAGATGACCTATAAGCAGCTGTAATTAATTCAGAGCAAGCCTTACTAGAACTATATGGATCAAAACCACCCATCGGATCAATTTCTTTAAAGGCTTTTAAGTTTTCATCATTTGCATAGCACTTATCGCTTGTAACATTAATGAAGCCTTTTACTGATGGCGTATCTCTTATTGCATCTAAGATGTTTACAGTTCCCATTAAATTAGTTTCATATGTTTCAACAGGGTTTTCATATGATTTTAAAACAAGCGCCTGAGATGCCAAATGAAAAACTATGTCAGGCTGAGCCTCTCGAATAATTTTTTTTAATTTTTGCTCATCTCTTACGTCACCTATAACTGAATTTATTTTTTTTTCAATTAAACAAGAGTTAAATAAACTTGGGTTAGTTTCTGGTTTTAATGAATATCCTGTTACCTCTGCCCCTGACTCAGCTAACCAAATTGAAAGCCAGCCTCCCTTAAATCCAGTATGCCCAGTTATAAAAACTTTTTTTCCCTTCCAAAAACTTTTATCCATCCTTATCTTCTTTCGCTAACCATTTTTTTGATCGTCTTCCCAAACTTTCCATGGAGCTTTTCCAGAAGCCCATAAATCCTCTAAAAGATTTTTTTCTCTTAAAGTGTCCATAGGTTGCCAGAATCCATCATGTTTAAATGCTTTTAATTGATTACTTTGTGCCAGACTTTCTAACGGCTCTCTTTCCCAAAAAGTTTTGTCATCTTTTATTAGATTCATTACTTTTTTTGAAAGCACAAAAAACCCGCCATTGATATATACATTATCACCTTTAGGTTTTTCCATAAATTCATTAACCGAGCTATCATCGTCTAATGATAGTGCCCCAAATCTTCCAGGAGGAATTGCAGCAGTTACTGTTGCCAAACGTTTGTGCTTTTTATGATACTCAACTAAATCACTGATATTAACATTCGATAATCCATCCCCATATGTCATACAGAAAATTTCATCATCATCTATATATTCTTTTATTTTCTCAATCCTTCCGCCCGTCTCTGTTGTGTTGCCAGTATCAACTAAAGTAACCTTCCACGGCTCAGTTTTACTTTTGTGATATGTGGTTTGATTAGTTGTTAAATCAAAAGTTACATCAGAAGTTTGGAGGTAATAATTTGAAAAATATTCTTTAATTAGGTACCCCTTGTATCCACAACAAATAATAAAATCATTAAAACCATAATACGAATACATCTTCATAACATGCCAAATAATAGGAAGTCCACCAATTTCCACCATTGGCTTTGGCTTGTGAATAGTTTCTTCAGAAATCCTTGTCCCTAAACCCCCAGCAAGAAGAACTACTTTCATTTTAGATTCCCCAACATTTTTATAAATTTTAATATTAAAAAATAAATTCTAATTACAATACTAACATTATTGTATAAGCATAAATTCTTAAACCTTTTATTTGAAGCCTTGAGTAGATTTGTTGGTAAAAATTTGAAAGAGCCATTTAAACTAATAAATAAATCTCCCACAACTAAGCCATTTTAAAAATCTTTTAACCTATATATTATTGCCCCGCCTGGGCCGCCACCATTTTTATCTAGATTTGGATCATTGGGCACAAATGCTACTTTATTATAAAGATTTGTTTTTTCAATAATATTAGGTAGGGCTGCTTCCCCAGTCATTGGTTTGGTTGAAGTCACAATCAATGATGGTCGATACTTACTTATAATTTTCATCAATTTACTCTCATCAAAACCAACATTAATATACGCCCCCCTTAAGGAAGATAATTCATATCTTTGCGGCAGTAACTCAGTAAGGGGGTACAAAGTTTGCCAAAACCCACTTACAACTAAGGTCGAATCCTCTCTAGAAAGACTATAAACTTTAGCTGCTACTTTTATATATTGACTATCTCTAACCATGTTAAGACTCCGAAAAGATAGGGGATCCATTACCCATTCAACTGCATCTGCTGGTGAAGATTGTTCCTGATGTAGATTCAATTTATCTATTACCGTTAAAATAACTAGCAAGCTCAATAGGCCAATGACTAAAATTATTGATTTTTTTATTTGGTTAGATTCTTGATTTACCACATGATTCCATCCCATTGAAGTAAGCCCTACCAATCCTATAAGACAATTAGTAATATGATATGGCAGACCCATTTTAATATTATATTCAATCAAAGGGATTAGAGCCAATACCAACCAGAAACAACCACGCCTTATATTTACTAGTTTTTTATCAGTACAATATAATTTAATAAGATAAAAAATGGAAAGAAAGGAAGCGACAAAAATAAACCAATTAGCTTTTATTACTATAGCCCATGGAGTTTCATCCATAACGCCAACATATTCAGCGCCATATTGAATATATGAATTAATAAGACTAATTAAGTCCCAGCCTCGAAGCATCAGTATTAACCCGAGCAGACTAAAGCCTACAACTGCTGAACCAATGAGGTATTTAAAAAGTACACGCCATCCATAACTAATTAGTATGGCAATACCGGCAAATATAAAGAAAGGTAAGAATGGTTCTCTTAATAAAATACCCAGAGAAACAAGGCCACCAATCAAATAAAACGAATATTTATCTTCTTTGTTAGAATTTTGCCAAATCAGCAAGGCCGAAAATAGTGGAATGAATGCAGCCCAAATACTATTTCTATATCCAAGTGCAATAATCTCAATATCATTCATTATAATCAACAAGGCAGTCATTAAAATGACTGTAAACAGAGTGCTGCCACTCTCTTTTAAAATCACCTTAAATAAAATAATGGATGCGACAATAGCAACAAGCCCATCAATCAATCTTAACAAGACGAATTGATTTACTTCGAAACCATAAACCCAAGACGTTAAAAATGGATAAAGATGCAGAGGCATCATACCTTTTAAAACTTCGCCATTAATTAAGTTGTTATAGTAAAATTGTGCAGCAAATGTATTAAGCCCACCATCAGTTTCAGGCATACCTGAGAAAAGTTGCAACCTTAAATATCCTGTAATCAAAATGCTGACAGTGATTGCAATAAGTAGTTGAAGTGTTTTAGATGGTGTTATGGAATTTAACATATTGACAGTTATTCTAATACAAATTAATCAACTATTTCCTAAAATACAAAAATTTACAAATTTAAATTTTTTAAAATAATGACTTAAATGTAGGTAACATAATAAATTAGATGAAAAAAATTAGTGAAAATTCAAAATAAATGATTTCAGATAAATATAATAAAAGATTATGCCCTTCTTGCTCTAATAGCGAGATAATTAATAAATCTAAGATAAGCTCACCCGAGCCTTCAGAAAAACTGAATTTACTTACTAATAAAAATTCATGGGTAAGCATATTCCCTAAGAAATCTAAAAGTTTTTTTTCATATTTTAGATGTAAGAACTGTAAGATAATTTACGCTCCTGAGCATTTTACTAAAAAACAGCTAAATAATTTTTATAAAAAATTAGCCCCCAATATGGATCAGGTACCTAGAAAATTATTAAAAAAAACTCAATATGAATATTTTAAATTATTAGAAAAATGGTCAAGTCTTGAGGGGGATTATTTGGAAGTAGGTCCGGATATTGGCTTATTTACTCAGCATTGTGTTTTAAAAGGAAATTTTAATCATTACTGGTTATTTGAGCCTAATAATTTTGTTACTCCTAAACTTAAGAGTCTTTTTAGAAATAAGAATTTTACGATACTTCCAGCAATTGAAAAGATTGATAAAGTTAATAAAGGTTTATCTACTGTGATAATAATTCATGTTCTTGATCATCTTTTAGAACCAAAGAACATACTTAGAAAATTAAGGGCCAAAATGAAGCCCGGAGGTTTAATATTAATTGTTACTCATGACGAATCATCAGTCATGAGAAAACTTCTTGGTTGGAGGTGGCCAGCATTTTGTTTACAGCACCCACAATTATTTAATTACAAAACAACTGAGTCGATTCTAAATGATTCTGGATTCAATGTTCTTGAGCAATGTAAATCTAAAAATTATTTTGAGATAAGCTTTTTAATAAAAAATTTATTATGGGTTTTTGGTATTAAAATTCAAAAACTCCCTAGGTGGCTCAATTGTTCAGTTGGATTAAGGCTTGGAAACATTATAACTATTGCGTCAGTGATATAGTATAATTTTTGTCATCTACATATCTTCTTCTAGGGACAAATGAGTTTACGAAAGAATACTGAACAAATTATAAATAGCCTTAAGCAACAAAATCATTCTTTTAAATCTTTTAAAATGATCTCGTCTGGCGAATTTGATATTGATGATGCAGATTGGAACTACAAAGATTTATATCATGCAAAATTTGTTCACAATGATCTATCACCTTCTATTTTCTCAATGTCCGGCCATGAAATTGCTCAAACTGTTACCCAAAAGATTCTTTTTTTTAATATCACATATATGATGGTCCAATATGATTCGGGTCCACAGCATCTAACTTATGTGTCCTCAATAACTCCTTTTTTTATAATCATTAATACAGAGTTTATAAAGAAGAGTAAGTTAATAACTGATGTTATTACTACATATAATATTGGATCTAGTAAGTTACTCTTAACTATATTTTTTCCATTTATTAAATGGTCTATAACTAAAAATTATAATAAGTTAATGGTAGGTGATATGGGAATGCGTCTTAGAAAAGGCTATCTTAGAAAATTAGGTATTTCTTTTGTAAAAAAAGGTGATCGTTATACGTATGCTGAGACAGGGAATGTAAACCAAAAAAATTGTGTCTTCAAATTATCAATTTTTAATAGCGCTCGATCATCAAAAGTATTAATTACAAAAAAGAATGGGGTTGTAGTAAATGAATTTCTAACTGGTATTTCTGATCCATGGGGCTTAAGAGGCGTAATAAGTAATAATAAGATAT
>Ga0209091_10002498_pt1 | contig 15443 bp, 14 predicted proteins | sample ArcticOcean_MG_C_6_FD_187438 | JGI IMG/M metagenome (GOLD analysis project Ga0209091, IMG submission 187438) | Marine microbial communities from western Arctic Ocean - ArcticOcean_MG_CB8_128 (SPAdes) (version 2) | ecosystem: Environmental > Aquatic > Marine > Oceanic | place: Arctic Ocean...
TGGGTTAATTGCTAGAGGTTTGATCAATAAAGAAATTGCTGATAGACTATTTATTAGTACACATACTGTTAATACACATCGGAAAAATATAATGGCAAAGCTCGGTATAAACAACACTGCTGGTATTGTTTTGTTTGCTGTGAAAGAGGGTATTGTAAGTCCAAACGAGTTTTTATTTCTCTAGTCATTGACTAGCTAATTTTCCCCCAATTTATATTGTTGTCCTGAATTTCAGCTAACCTGGATTTTAAAATTTGATGATCAGCTTTGATCAGTTCAGCGTCATTGTCAATTATTTCTCCTGCTTGCTTCCTTGCTGAAGTCATGATGTGGGTATCGGCAACTAAAGAAGCGATTTTCAAATCCAATAGTCCACTCTGCCTAGTTCCTGCAACATCACCTGGCCCCCGTAATTTCATGTCAACTTCTGAAATTACAAAACCATCAGTGGTGTCCACCATCGTTTTTGTTCTGGTTTTAGCTCCCTTGCTCAATTTATTTCCAGTCATCAGAATGCAAAAAGACTGTGAAGTACCCCTTCCTACTCGACCTCGTAATTGGTGGAGTTGGCTAAGGCCGAAACGCTCAGAACTTTCAATAACCATCACAGACGCATTAGGGACATTTACACCAACTTCAATTACTGTTGTTGCGACTAAGATTTGAGTTATTCCTTTTTCAAACCGTTCCATTTCGAAGGCCTTGTCAGCTGGTTTCATACGGCCGTGAACTATACTAATTTGATATTCGGGTACTGGGAAATACCTACTGATACTTTCATGACCATCCATCAAATCCTTATAATCCATGGTCTCACTTTCGTCAATTAATGGATAAACGACATAAACTTGTCTACCTTGCTTCACTTGTTCCTTCATAAAACCAAGAACCGCTAGTCGTTGGTTGTCATAAAAATGCTTAGTGATAATAGCCTTCCTTCCTGGAGGTAATTCGTCAATTACTGAAGTGTCTAAGTCTCCATATACAGTCATTGCTAACGTCCTTGGAATAGGTGTTGCTGTCATGATAAGGACATGAGGCGGAACATTGTTCTTTTTCCATAGTTTGTATCGTTGAGCAACACCAAACCTGTGTTGTTCGTCAATCACAGCTAATCCTAAGTTCTTATACTTGACCTTGTCTTCAATCAAGGCATGTGTTCCGATTAGAATATGAACAGAGCCATCCTCCAAGCCTTCATGAATTATTCTTCTTTGTGCTACCTTGCTGGAACCTGTTAGTAGTTCTACTCTAATATCAAGTGTTGCCAGTAGTTCGCTAATACCATGATAGTGTTGTGTTGCTAAAATTTCTGTTGGTGCCATCAAGGTTGTTTGAAAACCATTGTCTATTGCCAGAAGCATGCTCATCAGAGCAACAAGAGTTTTCCCGCTGCCCACATCTCCTTGAACCAATCGGTTCATGTGCATGCCGTGATTGGTGTTTTTCCGAATGTCCTTTATGACTCTTTTTTGTGCGCCAGTCAATTCAAAAGGTAAACAATCATTAAAAAAGGTGTTGAATAACGGTCCAACTTCTTTAAAAACGTGTCCTTTGATTTGTAACTCCTGCCCCTTTTTAGATTTTAGTATTTTCAGCTGCAGGTAAAATAATTCATCAAATTTTAAACGAATCAGAGATTTTTTCAATTCCTCTTGACTTGTCGCCTGATGAATTTGATAGAATGCTGCATTTCTTGATATCAACTTGTTTCTCGAAATTAAAATTTCAGGAAGTATTTCTGGAATTTTCCCTTTTAATTCCTTTAATAAGGCCCCGATTATTAACCTAAAACCTTTGCTGTCAAGGTTTCTCTTTTTCAATTTTTCTGTTGAAGGATAAACAGCCTGTAAGGAACTTTGTTTTTTGTTTAAAAACTCAATGGTAGAAATCAGTTCAGGGTGAGAAAAGCTAACTTTATTGTTGAATATTGTTGGCTTTCCAAACATGACATAGCCGCCACCAACCTTCAGTTTAGGCATCAGCCATTTGATGCCCGAAAACCAAACAAGTTCTACTACTCCTGTATCATCTTTGAATATTCCTTTAAGTCTCTTTTTACGGCCAATACCTTCTTCTTTGACACTAATTAAAGTTCCCTTGACCTGAGCACTCAACAGGTTAGTTTTTAATTCTCGAATAGTGAAAAAGCGAGTTCTGTCAATGTACCTAATGGGGAAGTGTTCCAATAAATCTTGCCATGTCCTAATACCTAGTTCATTCCTAATGAGTTCAGCTTTGGCTGTGCCAATGCCTTTAACGAATTCGATGGAGGTATTTAGGATATTGGCGCTAATGGAAATATTTTTTTAATGATTGGACTACCTAAGTTTAGCTTCAAGTTTGTTTTCAAACGCACTGATAAGCTTGTTCATTACATTATCAATGTCCGAGTCTTTCAGGGTTCCTTCTTTACTTTGTAATTGAAAACTTAATGCATACGATTTTTTGTCATTTGGTAATTTATCTCCTTGATAAACATCAAATAATTCTACTTGCTTCAGCAAGCTTCTCTCTGATTCATATGCCAAATTCTCTAATTGTTTAAAGCTGACACTTTTGTCAAGCAACAATGATAGATCTCGTTTAACTGGATGGAATTTAGAAAGCTCAGTATATTTAACCTTTGAGTTTCTAGCAATTTCTATGAACAAGTTCCAATTTATGTCTGCGTAATAAACATCCTTTTTAATCCCAAACTTCTTGCAAATCGAACCGGTTAATTTACCATATTCTACCAAAGATTGCTTTTTGAATATAACATTCTGTCCTTCTGAAAAGAAAGGATTATTGCTTGCCTTAAATTTGATTCCTTTTGCTCCTGTTTTTTCAAGCAGTAAGTTTATGTATCCTTTTAACGCGAAGAAGTTGGTCTTGGAAGCATCAATGCTCCAGTGGTGCTTAACGTTGTCACCGCTCATGAAAAGATTCATTCTTTTCTCTTCTTGAAACTTCTTATCACCGTCTTTCCAGTAAATTTTTCCGATTTCGTAAAATTTCAAATCGGAATTTTTCATGTTCTGGTTGCGCTGAATACTTTCTAATCCTCCAAAAAGTAAAGACCTTCTCATCAAAGAAAGGTCGCTGCTTAAAGGATTAAGTAATTCGACATGCTTGCTTTGGTCGAAGTGCTCGAAATCAGTGTAGTATTCAGGTTTTGTAAGTGAATTACAAAGGATTTCATTGAAGCCGTTCAGTGTCAATAAATCTGAAATGATTTGTTGAAACTTTTCTTGTGGTAATTTATCTTGATAAACGATTGAACTATTTATACTGGAAGGAATTGCGATATTATTATAACCGTAAACCCGTAACACTTCTTCAATAACATCACTTTCTCTTTGAACATCAACCCTGAATTGCGGAACCTTCAACAGAACTTCATCTTCCGTGGTTTCTTGAATATCAATACCTAAAGCTGTTAAAATTTTGTTGACTTCAGTTTTTGGAATATTTGCTCCAATCACTTTATTGCAATAGCTGTATTTGAACTTAATCTCAAATGGAGGGAAAGTCTGACTTTGTTCAATTAGCAATTCAGAAGCAATTTCTCCTCCTGCTAATGATATAATCAAATTAGCAGCTCTCTTAAGTGCGTCTTCAGTTCCGTTGGGGTCTAATCCTCTTTCAAACCTGTACGACGAATCTGATTTTGTATTGTGTCGCTTAGAACTTTTTCTAACAACAACAGGATTAAAATAGGCTGCCTCAAGAAAAATATTTTTTGTTGTACTTGATACTCCAGACTCCTGTCCACCCATTACTCCTGCAAGGCACATGGGAACTGTTCCATTGCCAATAACTAAGTCTTCGCTAGTTAATGTAATTTCATTTCCATCAAGTAATTGTAGTTTTTGACCTGCTTCTGCTTTGCCAACTTGAATTTTACCATTCAATGCAGCATAGTCAAAAGCATGCAAAGACTGCCCCATTTCCATTAATACAAAGTTGGTGATATCTACAATGTTATTGATTGGTTTTAATCCAATCAGTTGCAATTTGTCTTTCAACCAAGAAGGTGATTCTGCAACAGTAACATTAGCAACACTAATTCCACAATATTTTGGACAAGCTTCCTTGTCTTTCACTTCAATGGAAACAGGAAGTGAATTTGTCGATTTTGGAAGAGTTAATATTTCCGGAAGTTTAACTGTTGATTTTCCTTTATGAAAAGTGAAATATGCTGCTAAATCTTTTGCTACTCCAACATGTGAGAGAGCGTCAGCCCTATTGGGAGTTATGTCAATTTCAAGGATGAAATCTGAAGTGATTTTGTAGTAGTTTTTAGCTAAAGTTCCTACAGACACATCAGTTGGTAAATTTACAATTCCATCATGTGATCCTCCTAAACCAATTTCATCTTCAGCGCAAAGCATTCCCTCAGATATAGCTCCTCTTATTTTTGATTTCTTGATTTTAAAAGAATCTTCGCCGTCGTACAAAGTAGTTCCAACGGTAGCAACTATCACTTTTTGACCTTTGTCCACATTGGGAGCGCCACAAACAATGTTTAGTGGTTGGTCACCACCTACATTGACTGTAGTCAGTTTTAACTTATCAGCATCAGGGTGTTTTTCGCATGAAAGAACCTCTCCAACGACCAACCCTTCTAGACCACCTTTTACAGATTCCTTTTTTTCTAATCCTCCAATCTCTAGACCTAAATCAGTAAGTATTTCACTAATTCTCTCGGGTGATTCATCAAAATCAATGTATTCCTTAAGCCAATTGTACGATACGTTCATGCGTGATAAATTTCAACAAATTTACCGTTTTATAAGTAAAAAAGGCGGCAGGATAGCAAATTAATTTGCCATTCTGCCGCCGGTAAAAGAGAACAATTGTCTCATCAGGTTAAAGGTTGTTTTTAATGTATAATGCAGGATGTGATTGTTTTAATATCACTACCTCGTAATAATTAATCGCCTTCTGTAATTTCGTAATGGAGAAATTAAAACAATAGTGTAGTGTCCAGGCTTTAAACAGTGGGTATTTATTTATCTTTTAAAAGACGATCGGTAAACAATTTTTCCATGATGATTATATATTCTAACCTCTTTACAATCAATGTCCAGGTCGGCAATAATATTAAAACGACCACTGTTGGGATTTGGATAAACTTTAATTGATCTATTTATTTTGTCAGTATGGTACCTGTTTGCTTGACATTCTTTTTTGTTTTTATACTCATGCTCGCATGGAGCAGTGCTTTCTCTGTCAAATATCCTCTTTAACTCTTTTTGGTGATAAAGCACGTTTGTGAATTCTTAAGTAGTCAATTTTACCTTTAAAAAATAGGCTTTTGTTAACAGTGAATTCACCTTGGTCATCAAAATCTATCAGATAATGAGTACCTATTAGCGATGGGAATTCTTTAATTTTTTTCACGGGAATTAAATTTTTTGAAGCAACTAAGACTCCATCAATGAATAAGTTCATGATTTGTTTTTTAGCGTTCCTCACCAGAACTATGTGATGATATTTCCCATAAAAGTCTTCAGGTGCTGTTGGAACAGTAATGTCTTCTTTGATGGCTAACGGGTCTGTCCTGTGTGAGGCCATCAATGAACCGTTATTATACCACAACATCATCAAGTCGTTGCTGTTTGAAGCACCATATACACTAAACAAGGCGCCACCCGCATAATTATGAGTGATGTTATCGCTGTCCGTCCAGGTTCCTGAATTTTGTTCAATCAAAGCGTACGTTTCAATGGAGAATGAAGCATTGTCTTTTACATTTAGTAACCCTGCAGGAACGTCGATAAAATCGTCAATTCCATCAAATACGTAAGCGCTATTTTCTCTGCCATGTCTGTCGGTAGTTAATGTAGCACCATGAACTGTAGTGTGGATTTTACCGTATTTGTCGTCAGCATTTTCATTAAATTCAAATTTTGCCAGAAACCTCTTTCCAAAAGTAATGTTGGTAATGAGTAGGCAGGCGAGAAGTAGTAGTGTTCTTTTCATAGCGGTTAAGATTGTGCAATCAGTATCGCGGTTCGTAGTCGATTGATAAATATTGAATCATTTGGAGCGGGTAACTCCTGCTTAATGCTACGGGAAATTCAAGTGGAAAGTTACACCCGAAAACAATGAAAAATATTCGTTTCCGGTTAAGTATGCGTTAAAAATAATATTGAAACTATTTATTATAATCCTTGTAAGTACTTGATGATAATGGATTGTAAGTACAAGTAATAGTTTTGATTGAATAAAATATTAATATAATAATTATACTTAAAACAATAAAAATAAAATTACGTTTTCAATTCGTTAAAGCTTTAGTATTAGCTGGTTAACAAGCTCACAATAGGCTATAAAGCCTAGTTTTGGAACAAGATCTTGATGCATAGCGTCCGAACGGTGCAGTTCCTTGTACAAGCCATTGTGAGCATTGTACATTTCCTCGCCATTTATTAAAATGTCATACTTCTCATCCTGAGTGCTAAGCATAACAAGTAAACTACCTTTGAAGTCCTTCATTATCTCAATGTTATCAATTGTTGGTTGGTCAATAAAAGAACTAGGAAGGTTTAACCCTGTGGACGAACTCAATAGGTAATCTGTTCTTGCTAAAGGGTTTTCTAGAATAAGTGTAGTAGGTGCGGGCCTGTTTTGGTCATCATCTTTCACCAATTCACATGCGGCAATTGTTCCAAGTCCTTGACCGTATATAAATACATTTTGTGGTGGAACAGATGATTCTTTTAACCAAATTTCAATAGCCTTAGCGTCTTGCACGATTGCTTCTGCAGACGTTTTTCCATCGGATAGTCCGAGGCCCTGGTAGTCAAAAAGTAAAATATTGTATTTTCCTTGCCCTCCACATTGGTACAAGGTTTTTATTTGCTCAAAATAAAAATCCATGTTGAATTGACCATCATGGCAGAATACAATGAGACTATCTTGTGAAATTGACGCAAAATATCCAAAAAAAGCAGCTTGTATTTTAACTTGATTCGAAGTTTCGGGATCCTTAGAGTTAACAGTGAACCGATAAATTTCTGAAGTTGGTAAAACAAAACTGTCTGGGGATTCAAATATTTTTGGTCCAGAATTGTCATTCCATAAATAAGAATCAAAACTACTGTCTTGTTGAAAAAGTTCTTCATCAGCCCTTTTACAAGAGCTTTTCGTAGCAAGTACAAACAAAACAGGCGCTATAAATAGCGCCTGCATAATTATTTTATTTACCTTAAAACTCAAAGGTTTCTAAAAATTTAGTTGTGATGTTTCCTTTAAGGAACTCTTCATTGTCCATTAACTTTAAATGGAAAGGTATAGTGGTTTTGATACCTTCTATAACGAATTCATCTAATGCTCTTTTCATTTTTTCAATTGCTTCTTCTCTGGTCTGTGCAACAGAAATTAGTTTAGCAATCATCGAATCATAGTGAGGACTAATCGTGTATCCTGAATATACGTGCGTATCTAATCTTATTCCGTGACCACCAGGAGGGTGGATGTTGGTAATAGTGCCAGGGGACGGTCTAAAATCGTTGCTAGGATCTTCCGCATTAATTCTACACTCTATTGAATGCATTTTAGGCAAGTAGTTTTTTCCCGATATTTTTTGTCCAGCTGCAATTTTAATTTGTTCTCTAATCAAATCGTATCCTGTAATTTCTTCTGTAACACAGTGCTCTACTTGGATCCTAACATTCATTTCCATGAAGAAAAAATTCCTATGTTTGTCAACAAGAAACTCTACTGTTCCAACTCCTTCATAATTAACAGCTTTTGCTGCCTTAATTGCTGCAATTCCCATTTCCGTCCGTAATTCGGTGGTCATAAATGGGGATGGAGCTTCTTCTAATAATTTTTGATGACGTCTTTGTAAGGAACAATCTCTCTCAGACATATGGCATATATTTCCAAATTGATCTCCAGCAACCTGAATTTCAATGTGGCGAGGTTCTTCTATGAATTTCTCCATGTACATGTCATCATTACCAAAAGAAGCGGCAGACTCACGTCTAGCAGAGTCAAGTAATTCAAGTAATTCAGATTCTGAAGGTACCATTCTCATACCTTTTCCACCTCCACCTGCGGATGCTTTAACCATCACTGGATAACCAACTTCTTTTCCAAGCTTAAGTGCATGTTCGTCGTCACCAATCAGTCCTTCGGATCCTGGAACACATGGCACACCTGCTTTAATCATGGTTGCTTTAGCCGCAGCTTTGTCACCCATTCCATCAATTTGTTCTGGAGTTGCTCCAATAAATTTGATGTTATTTTTTGTACATATGTCTGAAAAACGAGAATTCTCTGAAAGAAATCCGTAACCAGGATGTATAGCTTCAGAATTGGTAATTTCTGCAGCAGATATTATTCTAGGAATATCTAAATAGGAGTCTTTACTACTTGGTGGTCCTATGCAAATCGCTTCATCAGCGAACCGAACATGAAGGCTGTCTTTATCTGCAGTAGAGTAAACCGCCACAGTTTTGATTCCCATTTCTTTACATGTTCTAATAACACGTAAGGCAATTTCTCCTCTATTGGCAATTAATATTTTTTTAAACATAACAGGATTTTAAATGAAACAAGTTACTTCTTAGCTTGGATCAACTAGGAATAACTCTTGATCGTATTCAACAGGTGATTGATCATCAAATAATACCTTGACAATTTTTCCAGAAACTTCCGCTTCAATTTCGTTGAATAACTTCATAGCTTCAACAATGCAAATTACATCACCAGGTTTGATTTCATCTCCAACATTAACAAAAAGATCTTTGTCAGGAGAAGGTCTAGCGTAAGCTGTTCCAATCATTGGTGATTTAATAGTTACGTATTTTGAGTCGTCATTCTCGTTCTCAGCAGCAACAGGAGCTTCTGCAGTAGCTGCAGGCACAGGTACAGCATATTCTACAACTGGTTGCATTACTTGTTGAACAGGAATGCTTTGAAAATCTTGTTCGGTAAGTCCAGTTCTTTTTCCTTTTACAATACCATTTTCATTCTTAATAGTAAGTTTTACTTTCTCAGTTTCTAGTGAAATTTCACTAACTCCTGATTTTGCAACTAACTTTACTAAATCTTGAATTTCGTTGTTTCTCATTATTTGAAATTTTTGAGTGCTTTTTTCGTTTAACAATTTACGGTAAAAAGTTTAATATGCCCATTTTAAATATACCGATCCCCAGGTAAATCCTCCTCCAAATGCAGCTAATATTAAATTGTCGCCTTTGTTTAATTTATTTTCCCATTCCCATAAACACAATGGAATAGTACCGGCAGTAGTGTTACCGTACTTTTCAATGTTTACCATTACTTTTTCTTTAGGAATGTTCATCCTGTTTGCTGTGGCAGAAATTATTCTCAAGTTTGCTTGATGTGGAACTAACCACTCAACATCATCTCCAGTTAAGTTATTCTTAACCATGATTTCATGTGATACATCAGCCATGTTAGTTACAGCATGTTTAAATACTTGCTTTCCTTCTTGGTAGATGTAATGCATTCTGTTGTCGATAGTTTCTTTAGACGCAGGATGTAATGATCCACCACCTTTAATGTTTAAGAACTCTTTTCCAGCTCCGTCACTTTTTAAAATTGCATCTTGAATACCATTTTCTTCTTCGGTAGGTTCAAGCAATACTGCCCCAGCTCCGTCACCAAAAATAATACAAGTAGTTCTGTCTTGATAGTCAATAATTGAAGACATTTTATCTGCACCAACAATAATTACTTTTTTATGACTTCCGCTTTCGATAAATTTTTGTCCAGTTACTAAGGCGTATAAAAAACCGCTACATGCAGCACTTACATCATAACTGAATGCATTCTTAGCACCAACAATATCTGAAACCAGATTTGCTGTTGAAGGAAAAGGCATGTCAGGAGTTACTGTAGCAACAATAATTAAATCAATATCTAAAGGATCAAGGTTTTTCTTAGCAATAATTTCTTTTACTGCTTCAGCAGCCATAAAAGATGTCGCCTTGTCTTTATCTTTTAATATTCTTCTTTCTTTGATTCCAGTTCTTGATGTAATCCATTCGTCATTCGTGTCAACAATTTTAGCCAAAGCTTCGTTTGTCATTACGAATTCCGGAACATATCCACCAACTGAAGTAATAGCAGCTTTAATTTTGCCCATTATTTAAATGCGTCTTTTATTTTGTCGGACAGTTTTGCCTTAGCAATGTCTGCCGTTAATTTTACCATGTTTTTAATTGCTTTGCCATTAGATATTCCATGACCAACAATAACATTAGAGTTAATTCCTAGTACCGGAGTTCCTCCATAGTTTTCATAGTTGAACCTCTCGTAGTACTCGTCTTCAATCCCTCTGCTTTTTAATGAGTGATAAGTGCTTTCGCCCTGCTTCATTACAATGTTTCCTGTAAATCCGTCACAAACAATTACATCACATTTATCGCCAAATAAATCTCTTCCTTCTACATTTCCGTAAAAGTTAAAGTCGTTAGAATCCTTCATTAATGTATAAGTAGCTTGAGCTAACAAATTACCTTTTTCAGGTTCTTCACCAATGTTTAATAAACCAATTTTTGGATTTTCAATTCCGAGAACACTTTTAGCGTAAATCGAACCGAGAATTCCAAATTGATAAAGAACATCAGGTTTACAATCAGCATTTATCCCAACATCTAATAATATTCCAACACCGCCATTTTCTTTTGGTAGAACTGAAGTAATGCAAGGTCTAATAATGCCAGCAATTGTCTGTACCGAATACATAGCGCCAATCATCATGGCACCAGTGTTTCCTGAACTAGCAAAACCGTCAATTTTCCCTTCTTTTAATAGATGAAAACCCAAGCCGATTGAGGACTTAGGTTTGGATTTGAAAGCCTTTATGGGATGATCTCCCATAGTTATGACTTCATCAGTATGAACTATTTGAAAAAGAGCTTTGTCGGCATTGTTGTCCTCAAGAACTTTTTCGATAGCTGGCTGATCGCCAATCAAAACAATTGTAATGTCTTGATCAGCTAATTCTTTGTGAGCCAATAAGGCTCCTTCCACTGTAGCTTTGGGAGCGAAGTCGCCCCCCATTACGTCTAGACCAATTTGCATAAATGCTAAATTTAGTAACGTTAATAATTAAGCCGTGATGGTTTTTTCGATAGCTTGTTTTCCTCTGTAGTAACCGCATTCACCACAAACTCTGTGATATTGAACGCTAGCCCCGCAGTTAGAACATGATGAAATTGTAGCAGCAGAAGTTTTGTAATGTGTTCTTCTCTTGTCTCTTCTGGTTTTACTAATCTTTCGTTTAGGATGTGCCATTTTATTATAATTTAATTTATTTCAATTTATTTAATGCGTCCCATCTAGGGTCCACTTTATTTTCGCTCTCTCCACCACCTGATAAATCGTTTAATTTATCAAGTAGTTCTTGATTACAGTCCTCTTCTTCCTTATGCGTGATTTTACTTGGTAGCGACAAACACAGTGTTTCGTACAAATAATGCGTGACATCTAAGTCAACACAGTTTTTGTCGATAAGCCATATCCCATCATCTTCCAGCGTTTCTTTTCCGTGCTTAAGAATTGTTTCAAACTCAAAAGAAACTGGAAGTTTAAAATCATCTCCGCATTTATCACAAACACTTTCAACATTTCCTGTATAGTTAAACTGCAACTCATAAAAGTTTTCCCTTTTATTAAATTCCAATTCAATTTCAAGATTGCCGCCAGTAATTATGGAGTAATCAAGTGACTCAAAGAACGCATTATCTAATAAATATTTAAAGCTGTGTTTCCCGATTTTTAACGCTTCTAGGTGAATTGTATAATCGTTGTACATAACTTCAACATTTAAGAACCGGCAAAGTTAGTAAAATATATACTCAATCCACATAGCTTTTAACGAAAAATCTCTAAAACTGATGTGGTTTGAGTTTAATATTGAAAGTACCTACTCCCTAGGGTTATAATTCCTTTTTGGAGCGGCTTTTATTTTCAGTTGATCACTTAACAGGTTATCGTTCATTGTTCTGTTTTTGAAAATGTCAATTCCCGTATAAATAGCTTGTCTAAGAGAAGATTCGTCAGCTTTATTTTGTCCAGCAATATCGAATCCGGTTCCATGATCAGGAGAGGTTCTAACAAATGATAAACCAGCTGTAAAGTTAGTCCCTTCTCCAAAAGCAATAGTTTTGAATGGAATTAAACCTTGATCATGGTACATTGCCGTAACGCCATCGTATTTAGTATATGCACCTGAACCAAAGAATCCATCAGCTGAAAAAGGTCCGTAAGCGAGTATTCCTTTTTCCTTTGCCTGCGCAATTGCTGGAAGTATTATTTCTTGATCTTCCTTCCCCAGAAGACCATTGTCACCCGCATGAGGGTTTAGACCCAATACAGCAATTTTTGGCTTTCTAATGGAAAAATCAAGTTTAAGCGATTTTTCCATGCTTACAATTTTATTGAGAATCAATTCAGTGCTAATTGCCTGGCTAATTTCACTTAAAGGAATGTGTCCTGTAACAACTGATATTTTCAATTTATCAGAAACCATGAACATCAAACTTTCGTTGTCACCATCTTGGTCAGCCAAATATTCTGTGTGCCCAGGGAAAGTGAATTTTTCAGATTGAATATTGTCTTTGTTTATTGGAGCAGTGACTAACACATCAATTTCTCCATTTTTTAAATCGATGACAGCTTTTTGCAATGCAAGAAAAGCAGACTCTCCAGACTTCTTAGTCCCAGTTCCCAATTCCACCTTAAAATCCTCTTCAGAACAGTTGATGAAATTAGTAGAATTCTCAATAGCTTCTTTCGTTTCAGAAATCGTGTTAAAAGAAAATCCCTCTGTTTCAACTTGGTCAACATGTTGTTTCAAGGCCGATGTAGAACCGTAAATAATAGGGGTGCAAAGCTCAAGCATCCTATCGTCGGCCAATGTCTTAATAATAACCTCATATCCAATACCGTTAGGGTCACCTTGAGTAATTCCTATTTTAATACCTCTTGATAGCATCATGACTAAGCAGTTTTTTTCAAAAGTAAGAATTAAGCATCATTTTACTACCGCTTTTTAAAAGCAATTAAATAATCAAATTAATAGTGAAAGAAAAGGGTCTATTTCTAGCTTAAAAAGCTTCTCCTAAATTGAAAAAGAAACCCCGAGAACCATCAGCAGCGATGCCGTAACTTACTAGTAAATTAAGGTCTGATTCCTTGTTCATTTTCAACCTGATACCAGCACCTACACCTGGTATGAAATGCTTGAATTTATTACTTGGCCATTCAGATACACTGTGTCCATTAACAAAAACAGCTCCATTGAAAAACCCATTTTTAGAAATGCCAAAACGATATTCAGATTCAACGTAAAGTAAACTTTTTCCTACATACCTTCCTTGTCTGTATTGACGTGCAAAATTAGTGTAGGCATCCCAACCAGTACTCGGTAAATCAAAAAACGAAGGGGTGCCACTTAAAACGAATTGATTGTAACTCCAAAAAGCCAATATATTATCAGAATTTTTGGAAGGTTTAAAGTACGTCCTTAAATCAATAAACAAAGATGTCCAATCAGTCGAGCTTCCTGTTTTTTTATGGTTGTTTCTATAAATTACATTCATGTAGTGTTCCCCTTTCTTAGGGCTTACCAAGTTTTTTCTTTTGTCAAACAAAGCATTAACGGTAATCCCCGAAGAAGTAGTTGTCGAAGCATCTCCAAAATTTGTAAAATCGTTAACAGGCATTTTTTCAGGCTCGTGTTGTTCAATGTTTGTTCTGTAATCTAAATTGTATCCCAGGCCTAAATAGGTGTAGTTGGCAATTCTACGGTAAGCAATTTGATGAATTCGCAGGTAATTGTAATTGATGAGAATTTCATCCTTCCTCACTGTGCTGCCCCCTAATCCATAATTAAGTTGATGGTAAATGTAGTATCTCCAGTCACTAACAAAGTTCCATTCGTTTTCTGGAGTCCAAACCACGATGTTAAAAGGAAGTGATAATTGTAAATGTTGAGAAAGTTCTAATTGGAAGGTAACTGAAGACAAATTGGTGTTTTCCTTGTCTCCCAATTGAAAAACATTGTTGGAAATGACATCTATTGTAAACCCCGTCTGAATAGCATACCCAATTGCTGGAAGCACACTTAAAAGGACCTTTTGATCTTCTGCACGAATTGTATCTTTCTTTTCGGTTTTAAATAGCCTCCTTAAAAGAACCGGTAGATCAACCTGTTTAGTGCTGTCCGGTTTCACTTGAATTGTTGAATCAGATTCAAGTTGAGATTCAATTTGCTGCTCGCTTTGAGAATACCCTTGATTAAATATCAGAACACAAATAATAATGAAGGCCACTTTAGCAGCTTTCATGTCTTGATAATATTTTTTTGTTCTAGTGGCGATCAGCACAATAGGGGATACGTGATTTTAGGACGTTGAGTTTCAATACAAATTTACTTTTTATCATTTACTTATCGAAAAAAATAACATTAAAGTGCAAAGACTTAAAAACGAATACTACTGTGATGACTAAATCTAGACATTTTGAGCTTTTGAATGTTTGTTACCTCTTAAATCACGCAGATTGATGATTTTTATAAAATACATGCTGTTTTAGAGGTAAAGCCCTTAACAACAATATTCAATCATCGCTTAAAGTATTTAAATCAAATTGTTATGAAAAATCAACTTCCAAAGGCTTTTTTAATAATATTTTGTTTGCTTTCGATGGTGGTTTTTTCTCAAAGAGCAACAGTGAAATTCAGTGGAGTAGTAACTGATAATGGGCAACCCGTTGCCGGAGTCCTTGTGTATGTTATTGATGCAGGGGCAAGAAAGTCGGAAATGTATACCGACAGCACAGGTAAATTTGAAGTTGAAACCTTTTTTAATAAAATGATTTACATCCATTTTGTTAAAGAAGGCTATGTTCATTTAAGTAATTGGGCCAATACCAGAATTCGCAACATGCAGCAGTCAAACATGGAAATGGGATTCAATTTTAGTTTAATTAAGCAACCGCTTGATGGTAGAGTCTTGACGTCCAAAGGTCCAATCGAAAAAATAAAATTCAATTACGATAAAGGTAAATTTCGGATTGATACTGTGTATCACGCAAAAGTTCAGCCTAAAATCAAAAGCTTTCTGGCGCTAGTTGCCGCCAAAAAAGAAACTGCAAAGACAGATTCAATAAATTAAAATCACTGACTTTTTTGCACAACTTCTGTCAAATTATTTGGTAGAATGGAAGGCGAACAATACTTTTGTACCACACGAACAATGCTTGCATTGATTCGGGGCCTGTAGCTCAGTTGGTTAGAGCACCTGACTCATAATCAGGTGGTCCCTGGTTCGAGCCCAGGCGGGCCCACAAAAGAAAAGTCGCTGATATTCAGCGACTTTTTTGTTTTCTTATTTTTGAGTAAAAACATAATTAGCTGGTAATCATACTCATAAAATTAGATATCCACTTGGGTCTAAAATGGATTATTG
>Ga0209091_10002502_pt1 | contig 15426 bp, 7 predicted proteins | sample ArcticOcean_MG_C_6_FD_187438 | JGI IMG/M metagenome (GOLD analysis project Ga0209091, IMG submission 187438) | Marine microbial communities from western Arctic Ocean - ArcticOcean_MG_CB8_128 (SPAdes) (version 2) | ecosystem: Environmental > Aquatic > Marine > Oceanic | place: Arctic Ocean...
GTCGGAGGAGAGGATTTACTGTTGGACGATATCGCCCGATTAGGGTTAGAAACAGACGCGAGCACGCAGTTGGTGGTGTTGTGCGAGGTGTGCGGGAGACCGTCGACGAGAGTGTGTATGTGCTCGTTGTATTATTGCGATTTTTGCGAACGGAAGCAACACTGGAAAGGCGAGTTTGGTTTGCACTGGCCGGTGACGCAGAGCGATCGTTTGAAGGTGGATTTGGCAAAAAAAGAGTTGGAGGAGAAGAAAAAAGAAGACGCGAGGAGGTACGAGTTGGAAGATCCGAACTTTAGAGATCCGGCGTCTTTGAGAGAGATTCGCGAGTTCAAAGAACACGCCGCGGAGATTTACGGCGCGAGGAAACGAGATCAAACGAGGGTATTCGATATGCGTTTGGCGAGATATTACATGTGGACACAGACGACGCGTCACGTATACGTCGCAATCATGTTACCAACTGGATATAAAGATAAAGAGCTGCACATGGACTTCAGAGGGCAAGTGTTAGTGGTTCAAAGCGAAGACTCGCCTCCGGTGGTGGAAAGACACCTCGCGTTTCAACCGTCTCGCGAGTTTCCCGTGCAAACCATGCAAACGGAGGATAAAAGATTTTTCGTGCTCTCAATTCCGAAAAGCAACATGGGAGAAGATATCAAACAGTGCTTTGAAGGTGATCCAGACTACGCGCGATGCATGCAACCGCCGTATACTTTACACGAATCAAATACTGAAGTCATCATGGAATTTGAACTGCCGTTTTGGATCGACGAGGAAGACGTTCGTGTGGACATTACGAAACGTACCGTTCGCGTTCGCGTGACGAACGAAATCGATACGATACGTCATTTCTGGTGGAAAACGCAAGGGCACGAAGAGTTGCGCAAGAACTGGGAAGCCATCGTTCCTGAAGAGTGCGCGTGGTCTTTAGACGACGAAAGCATAAACTCAAAAGGCGAAAAATGTCGCCTATTGATGATTTGCTTCGCAAAGCCTTTGCCAGATCAAGAAGAGAAAGAATATAAGAAAAACTCGCGCCAAGATAACAGATTTGCATTGGCAAAGTGGGTTGACACTTCAACAACCCAAGAGTCCGGTGTCCGATTCTTTATCGAAGACGAAGACGATTTCGATATCGAGTCGTTGCTCATATCGATAATGTTTATGGAAACGGGCTCGTCTTTTGTACCCGCCAAACCCGAATACGCGTATCGCGCACCGTTCGATACTTCGAAAACAATAAGAGACGTAAATTTACTCCCAAAAAGAGTGAAAGCGTTGCTGGATAAGATGCTAGACGGAACAGAAGTGTTTGAAAAGAACGAAGAAGAAGGAAGAGGAGAAGGAGGAAACCTCGAGGCGATTGCGAACGAATAAAAAAAAGACAAATTGAGACATGCCGACATTGAATGTAATGCAACTCGCTAAATATGCGTACTAATAACACTAAATACTAAATATAACTAATAAGATGAAACTAATAATCCTATTGTACTAACAATCTGGAATGTCTTCATCCGAAAGCTCATCTTCATCCTGCCAAAAGTTTCCTTCCGCTTCAGAATCAGATTCGCGTTCTTCAAAAAATCTGTGTCGATCCGCCACACCAGCGGAAGATAAAAACCTTTTGTCGTCAGTATTGCCCACCAGTACTTCTTGATCTAATCCAATATACGTATCTGACATGATAAAGACCGTGATATCTGTAACACTCATACCTCGTGGAAAGTTATCAATGTTTAAAACTACGTCAAAGGTGTCTGCAAACTGAGCTCGGCGCATTGCCACGAGTTCGCCGGCGCGCCTCTTTTCCCCTAACACGATCCACCAACCTTCGTCTTTCTGTTTCGGAAATCTCGGCGCGTACGCCCTAGGTGCGGTTTTACGTCCCGATTTTTTACCAGAACGTTTCAACGATACTTTCACAGAAACGTTGCGACGTCCATCGCTGCTGTTGACTTTATCTTCCACTAAAGTGGCTTTCACGTCTAACAGCGGGAGGTTTGCGCAGACGTTGTAAATCGCCTCACTTTTAGATTTCGAGAGACCAGCCTTTGACATAGCCTCAAAGAATGCGCTCTTGCGGTGAATAGCCAGAAACACGAGCTGTGGAAGACACGTTATCTTTGAAAAGCGTTCCAATTTAGAAACCTCCTCGTCGGCAATTTTTGGTAATAGGAGCAAAGAGTTGTCGTTTATGGAGAGCCCTTGAATAATCATTTGCGTCAAGTTCATTATTGATAACGCTGTCGACAACCATCCAGCTTCGCTGACTATTTCCGTCATAGCTTGCAGAATTCTTTGAGATTGGTCGAGTACAGACTTCGTATCCGTATGGTAATCCGACATTGGTAAAGGAAGTCGTAAAAAGTGCGCCTGGAAGAGTAAAGAAGCCTTGACGTGCGGGTCGTCGTACGCTCGTCGATCGACTTGATAACCTCCAGCTTTGAGAACATTTATCGCTAATTCCGCGTTTAACTTATCTTCGTTATGACGAACCGGGATTTCATCGTATTCTGCAACATCACACAAGGTTGTCAAAACATCCTCTAAAGTGTTCGATTTCTTCAAACGTTTGGAGAAAACAGCCATGGTTTTGAAATTTAAGTAATAGAAACTCGCAATTCTGCCGAGCATTAAAGGTTTAATGGAATCATCTTCGTCGTTTGTAGCGAGACATTTTGCACTCGCGAGCGTTTCCATGGTGTTTTCGACCATTTCTGATAGGTATGAGTTCACGGTTTCGTGATTCGTATCCTCGAGGTTGTAATAGGTTGGATTTTTCATGGCGCGACGGAAGAAATACGTCCACGTTAGGTAATCCACGGCGTCTTGCTTCGATTTTATAGCTCCACCAACGACCTCGGCGTTGAAGTGATCTTCTAAACATTCATTAAAGCATGATTCCACTGGAAATGGTTCGTACAAGAACTTTTTGTAAAAATTCTTCTTCGGTTCGTGTACGAGAACGACGCAACAGCCGCTTTTATCAAACTGCGGACGCCCAGCTCTCCCCATCATCTGCAACACATCGGTGATGGGAAAGTCTTGGTAACGTTTTGTTTTCCCGTCGTAAAACTCAGTTCCTTTAATAACAACCAAATGCGCTGGTAAGTTCACGCCCCAAGCTAGAGTAGATGTCGACACCAACACTTGAATTTTACATTCTGCAAATAACTGCTCCGCGACGCCGCGATCTTCCGGGGAAAGACCCGCGTGGTGTAAACCAATACCGAATTGCAACGTATGCTTCAAAGCTGGATCTTGAATCTTCGCGATTCTTTGCTCCAGTTCTCGACTGTTGCAGTGCACAAAAGCATTTGGATTTTCGTCAGCAGCTGCGTAGGCAATCAAATCGAGCGCCGTCAATCTCGTTTGTCTTCTCGAGGAGACAAATACCAACGCCGGTTTCAGAGGCGAGTGCGTTCGAATCGCCGCGTAGGTGGGTTTATTCATAGAAAGCATGCGAGGACAATAAAACTTCCCTGGAAAACCTTGAATGTGACATTCGAGTGGTACTGGACGAACAGATGGACGGAAGTTGAACAAACCTTTGTCGTTCTCGATACCAAGCCAGTCCCCTAAATCTCTTGCGTTTGCCAAAGCGGTCGATAATCCAACGATGCGAATTTTCGATTTTGTTCGCGCGGAAATATAATTCATTCTAGAAACGATAGCTTCCAAAATTGGTCCGCGATCGGCACCTAAAAGATGGATCTCGTCAATAATGACGAGTTTGACTTTGCTAACGTAAGAGCGGGACTGCCAATTTCGAGAAATACCGTCCCATTTTTCTGGAGTTGCGACGATGATATCCGCGCGTAGTAACGCACGCAAATCCGGTGTATAATCGCCAGTAAGTTCTACCATCTTCTTATTCACAGTTGGACAGAAGTACTTCTTCCAATCATCCACGCGCTCGCGAACGAGTGCTTTCAAAGGCGCGATGTAGACAACCTTACTCCCTGGCGGTTCATCTCGAAACATTTTTAGAATTGTAAGTTCCGATGATATCGTTTTCCCCGAACCCGTAGGTGCTCCCAAAAGAATGTTGTGGTTCGTATGGTACAACGTGTGAAACGCTTGCGTTTGAATCGCGTTGAAATGTGTAAACTTCCTTTCATAGAGGGACTCATACGTCGGATTATTGAGCGCGGATCTTGGAAGCGGTTCCAAATCGAGTAGCTCAGTATTCGGCGGCGGTTCCGTCGGTAAAACAATGTCCTCTAAATCGAGTTCTAAGAACGATTCGCATCCTAACCAATACAAATGCGTTGCCCTTAAGAAGTATTGGGGCGGTCGTGGATCAAAAATTGGAATGGTAAACGCCAACGTCATTCTACCTTCTTTGTATTGCTTTTTGCTCAAAGTGAAAGTCTCCGTGTGATAAATGTGCTCATTCACGGGATCCTCTACCCAAATCAACCATTGCTGCGCTTGCCCGTGAACTTCATCTCTCCACATGAACTCAGGCGTAAGGGTTGCGGAAACTCGAAGCACAGAGCGCGTGATCGGCCGAACTACAGCTTCAAGATTGACGTGAGGGAGTTGTTCGACGCAGCGTTTCACTTGCGCTCCAACGACAGCATTGAGTCGCAGTAAATCACCAACTTCCTTTGCACTCATATCGATCAAGCGATCGACGGTGGCATCCTTCTCTTCCAGCTTATAGATTGTCTCTGGCTTCAAAGTATTTTCAAACTGACGCAGTGGTGAGTGGTGTGGCCATAATCTTCGATCTACCGCTTTTGAAAGCGTTAACAGCGTTTCTGCCAGCGATGGCCATCCACGCTTAAGCATGAGCTCGAACAAAGCGCGACATATTCTGCTGGCATTTTGAGAAATGTAACTTGAATCTGCAACTAATGAAAACGATTCTAATCGCTTCCGAGATACGTATACTTGCAAGAGTAAATTAACCTTGGCAATTTTATCGCTCATGTCACCTTTAATCTCAATCGGACAGGCGGAACGACGGTTTCTTCGAAGTGCCTCGAGTTCTGGCATTTCATCTTCTCTCGGCGCGATATTTTCAAACTCAGAGGAGTGTGAGATTACGTGCAACACTTCTGGCAAGGACATGTGTCGATTCATCATCTCTTCGAACAATTCCATGGAAGTAACTTTGATATAGAAGTGCGACGCGATGCGTCCAGCTTCGGTTTGATACAGTTGGCCTGATTGTTCGTCGAAGCGAATCATCTTAGCCTTGTGTAGCTTTCTCGCTGCTGTTTTAATCAAGTTTCTCCGATGCTCGATGAGCCCGGGATCCAAGCGAACTTCATCCCATGTCAAAGCATATCCGAGTGGATTTTGCTCCATTCTCGTGTGTAAGTAAGAATAACTCAACCACTGCGCGCCTTCGCGGACATTCGTTACGGTTCCTAACACAATTTCGGCGTTCAAATTATCCGCCAAACACTCGATGAATTGCGACTCAATCGGAGTGGAGTGCGTCAACATTGCAACATATTTCGTGAGCTTCTTATGTTCGGTGATAATGACACCCTCACCACTGGTATCGAAACCCGGCCGACCTGCTCTGCCGAAAATTTGCTGTACATCTAGAACACCAAGGTCCTTAAAACCTCCCGCACTCGCGTCGTAGAGCTGCGTTCCCTTGATGATGACTTGATGGGCGGGTAAGTTTACCCCCCATGCTAAAGTTGCTGTACATACTAATACTTTGATCACACCGGCGGCAAACATTTGCTCCACTAACGTCCGATCTTTTCGAAGCATCCCAGCGTTGTGACAGCCAAAACCTTTAAAGAATAATTCTTTCATCTCTTGGTTTCTTGATCGCGACACTTCTCTAGCGAATATCGATTTCTCCTCGTGTGTGTCGTTCTCAAACAACTCGAGTTCGCCTTCTTCTCCCGCTATTTCAGCCAACTGTCGCGCTGTTTTTACCGTATCCTTTCTTGAGTGCACAAATACCATCGCCTGTTTACCCTTACGAAGTGCCTCGCACGCTTTCTTAAAAGCTATTCGAATAGTCACATTCTGACGTTTCATTGCGTTTGTCTCTGAAACGCCAATGAAAACTTGTGTGAGCGGAATCGGTCTGTACGATTGGTCAAATACGAACAAGCCTTTACCTTCGGTGACACCTAAAAACCGCGCAACATCTCTCGGATTGGGCAAAGTTGCCGACAAACCGACAATTCGAATCATTGATTGCGTTTGCTCGACTTGACGACGCGTTCGCGCCACTAGCGTTTCAATGACCGGTCCTCGCTCGTCGTTCAATAAGTGCACTTCATCGATAATAAGGAGCCTGAGAGTGGAGGCTACGGAAACTTCACCACCTTTTCGCGTGATGACGTCCCATTTCTCTGGCGTCGTAACAATAACGTGCGTTTCTTCTAATTCTCTCTTGGAGAGCTGCGTATCGCCAGTAAGTTCTCGACACACCATCCCCAATTCGTCGAGTCGCTTCTGAAACGTCCGCGTGACTTCAGCCGCCAACGCCTTCATCGGCGCCACGTAAACAATCTTAAAATCGTCGTGTTCGTGCAAGCAATTATTCTCTTCGTCAAAATGTTTAGCTATTTCTTGCATCGCGCATAGCATGGCAATATTCGTCTTTCCTGCGCCAGTAGGTGCGCATACAAGAACGTTCTCGTTCGACGTATACGCGCACTCAAAAATTTTGGACTGAATACGATTGAATGTCTGAATACCTTTGAACGCAGTTTGAGCCCAAGCCGGGAGATAAGACACAGAAACTTGTAATTCACCGTCTGCCACGGCGTCAGGGATACGCGCAGGTACGTAAATTTCTTCGTAACCTTCCAAGACTTTACGAGTCGTTCCCGGCGGCAGAGCTTTTTTTCCGCCGTCTGTTCCGAGACCTAGTCCGCGCAAACTGTTCAGAATGTCATCCGCACTTCCCGGCGCGGCTTCGTTTCTGTTCGGTAGCGGTAACGAATCGTCGCAGAAAGCGCCATAACCAAGTCCAGAATCGTTCGTAAACCATTCTAACAAATATTCTCCATGACCACCAGCAGCGCGTCGTTTATTCCTCCGTTCTTCTTTCTTTCGGATTTTCTCCATCGCGACGTCCGTCGTTGATCGAACGGAGACGGCAGATTTACTTTTCGCATAATCATCCTGGGCAGAATCTTCTGGATCAAATGCTTCTTTTAAAGCTTGCAGCCGTCGTCTGATGGCATCCGCAAGTTGACCTCGTCTTTCGCAAACGCTCGCGACGAGATCAAATCCACCGTCACCGAGTAAATCGAACAACTCGGATGCAACCTGGTCGTCGCTGCTCGAGGCGTTCAAGCACACGCGACAGATATTTCCGCAAATATCCGTCCAACCTGCAAACGCATCTGAATTCGGATTGTTTTCTCTAAATATTTCGCATTGTTCGCGAAGCCAAGATAGAATTGAGCCAGAGCCGACTTGAAGAGAAGTTGACACCTCGCTCTCAGTACCTAATGCGTCCAGCTCGTGGAACGAAGGAGTCCTCGACCGTTCTAGCTCTAAAGATGCGAACGCATTCGCGCTATCTAAACCACGCGTCATGTTCGATAAAATTGTAGATTCTAAGCCACTGGATATTTGGTCGCAGTGTTGATTACTGCTGTCAAAGTCTTTCGCTCCGTAAAATCTCGGTGGCACGAAAAACATATCCTCCCCGTAATACGTCTCTTTTTTTCCCCCTACTCCCATCGTTGTGCCATTCAAATCGCCACCAGTACTACTCGTGCTTCCTGCTCTTCTTAGTGCGTTTGCGCTTTGCCAAAAATCTTTCCATTGCTGCGCGGCTTCACCGGTTTCGCTCAACACGCCCCCTAGTTTCGCTTTCACAAAACCGAAAGCTTCTCTCTCGTTTCCCTTCCTTTTCCCTTGCACTTTCTTTCTCTCCAATTCCGGCGCGTTCGAATACTCAACGACATCTTCTAAATCTGCCTCCAACTTCCAATCTACATCACAATTAGTTGCCACCGCTGCATACAAATCCGCCGGCGCTTCTAAAAGTTCATCCGGCGAAATCAAGTCATTCTCCAAACGCAACAACTGTATCGAAGCGTCCGCGACTAAATCGAGCGCGAGCCTCGTCTCCTCGTCAAAATCCTCCAAAGAAGAAGACGAAGTTTTCAAAGCTACATCAGATAACTTCAAAAGTGCCAAATCTCTGTTCTTGGTCGCTTTCTTCGCGGTTTGCCGAAAGGACGATGATGGTGATGATGTCTTTGTCATCGCGCTCCCTATTTGCTTTGCACGAGCCACGTACGCTTCATCCACATCGCTCACGTACCAATATCTATCGATATTATCATCGCTTCCATCGCCACTTTTGCCTCCACACTGCGCTCGCAAAAATGTCGTCAGACGCGGTGGTGGTCTTCGAGAGGAAGAGGAGGAGGAGGAGGAGGAGGAGGAAGTTGATAATGGTGCCATCGCGTGTGAGGCAGAGGAAGAAATCACCTAGATATTGAAAAGATGCACTTTCATCTTCATCCGCGCTTTACTCTTCTTACTTATCATCCTTCTTCTTTCGAACGTGTAGAGGCACTGTATCTTTATCTCTTTCTTCTTCTTCTTTTGTACTTTCTTCTTCCAAGCGCGAGTGTGATGTTTGATCGCTCAAACTCGTTGTATGTAGCATGCACTTTTTGTTTTGAGTCTGACGCAAATGCGACGAGAGGGTTCGAGCCTGCAAAGTCCCCATACTTTTTGAGCACGAAACCATTCGACGACTTCTTAAACATGTCTTCTCGAAGGAACGCCAACGAGAGCGATGAAGACGAGACATCGAGCGCGTCTCCCTCTCCCTCTTCTTCTCCTTCTGCCGCTGCTGCACTCGAAGGCATGGCGGAAGCCATCGAAAAAGGAGCGCATCTCCCTTCCGTGGACGAAAGAATAAAACACGCTTTAGAATGTCCTTGCGTCAAACCATTGAGAGATACGTCGTGCAGAGAAGAGTTCGACCTGGCGTTGACGTGTTTTATGAAAGCAGACGAAGAGACGAGAGCGAGCGATTGTGCGGACAGGTTCGTGGCGTTGCACCAGTGCATGGTTAAGCATAGCGAGGAGTTTAAAGAATTTGCGGAGGAGCTGGTGAAACATAAAAACGTCGAAGGTCCAGCGCAAGTGTAATGTGTTCATACTCAGGAGGAGGTTTCTAGCAAGAGATAGATTAGATAGATTGAGAAAAATACGCAGGTATATTTTGATGGAGTATGATAGTGATAGTGATATAGTGCGGTAGTGGTAGTAGTAGTAGGAATAGTTTGCAATTCAATTCATTAAATGATATTTATTGTTGTTGTTGTTGTTGTTGTGTTTCGAACGTCGTTTACAACGAAAGCGTCATCCACTGCGCCGCTTTTGCCGATACCGACGCCTTGGCCGTTTTCAATTTAGCCGCTAAAAGAGCGTCGGCAATCGTAAACGTACTTCCACACACGTAATCGTTCGCGCCTTCCAACGCTTTTTCGACTCTCGTGACAACCTCGTCGACGTTGGCGTGATGGAACAACTCAATAAGAGCTTCGCATTTGGCGTTATCCTTCGCGGCGGTTGGTAACAAAGCGAGACTGGACGCTTGCGTCATCTTCGCGAGATATCTTGCAATAGCCGTAGCTGACGTCAACACAAAATCACCGTCTGCGATCATAGCCGGACCAACGATGTTTTCTGGGTCTGGAAACAATCCTTTCTCTTCCTCCGTGACGTCCACGGCGATGGATTTTTTCGTCGCCGCGGTGTCCGGAAGCTTTGATAGAATCGATTCCAAAGCCATGGACCCGGCACAATCGCCAGCGTTGACAAAAACGCTCAAAGAATTCGCGGAATCCGCACCATTCACTCCACCAAACAACGGTGCCGGCGCCGGTGAAACCGCTACCAAACGTTTCTTCTTGTCTAACTTGCTCACGAACGGAATGAACTCGATGCCGCACATCCAAGGGCGCAACGCGGGAGGTACCACCAACCCGTCTGGGGTTTGCCAGTTCTCCAACAAGCAACACAATGATCTCTCCGTAGCAGTTAACGTCGAATTCAACAAGTGCACGTATGACTTGGTCTTTTCCGGGCCTTTCTGCGGAGCGCCGTAACGAATTTCCAATCGTCTGGATTGGTAATCTGTACAGTTCGAGCAAGACACCAATTCTCGGTGAGTTCTAGAGGACGGAAACCACGCTTCTAAATCGTACTTTTTCGCCGCGGCGTCGTTTAACTCGCCGGAAACTATGTTCACAACGTTATACGGAATGTTCAAAGATTGGTAAAAAGCCTCTGCGTTTCCAATCAATCTGTCCATTTCTTCCCACGAAGCGTTGCCTTCCGGCGTCACGGCTACGAATTGTTCAACCTTCTCGAACTGATGCACGCGAAAGATACCGAGCGTATCTCTCCCGTGACTCCCAACCTCTTTTCTGAAACACGTGGAATACCCAGACAAACGAATGGGTAAATCCTTCTCGTTCAACCATAACTTTCTTAAATACGAGCAGCACGTTTGTTCGCTAGTAGCGATTAAATACTTATCGTCGCCTTCTCCAGTCACTTTGTACAACTGCTCGTCGAAATCGGCTAATTGCGCGCACTCTGCCATTCTGTCTTTTCTCATAAAAAATGGCGTCGCTAGCGGAGAATGCCCTCTCGCCGCCAAAAACGACAACGCGTAGTTAATCATCGCTTGGTTCAACAACACCCCGGCGCCTTTCAAATAATACCCTCTCCCTCCAGCCACGTCTGCACCTTTCTCCAAATCTGCAATATCCAACATTCCAACCAAATCTACGTGATTCGGTAAATCCTCTTCCATTCTTCTTCCCCCCCACGTCGCATGAACCGTGTTAAATTCCTCGTCATTATTCACCGGCACCGAGTCGTGGACGATATTCCCAATCTTCAACAACAACTCGTTCGTTTCCTGTTCCAAAGTCTTCTCCAGCTCCACGGTGTCTTTTCTCAGCTGGTCCACTCGTTTCACTTCTGGCATCAACTTTTCCGCCTCTTCCTTCTCCCCTGCTTTCATCTTCAACGCCACCGCTTTGTTCGCTTTGTTAAAATCCGCATTCAGCTTATCGAGATCGAATCGTACCGAGCGCCATTGCGCGTCTTTTTCGATGCACTGGTCGACAATTTCCACGGACTTGTACCGACGTTTTTGCGACTCTTTCACGACATCCTGTTGTTTAGATTCATCGCGCGCACAGAAGTGAATATGAATACTCGTCAGTCCTTGATATCAGAAAGAGAGAGAGCTAAAAACGAGATGAATAAAAATCCCACGACGCACGTGTGTCGGCGCTTTTTCATCAAAAATCGTCTCCAATCATCGCACGACGACGACGACGACGGAATTACGAAGAACAAAGAAAAACATCGACAACAGCGAGCAGCGAAAGAGGTATAAAAGTGGTCGCAACAAAACGCACCGGGTCGCCGCCTTTCTCCGGTCTCAATAAGTTTATATCGAGCATATTTTTATTTTGAGGTGTTTTTCTGTGGAAACTGTGTTTTTTGTTTTCCACTTTGGGGGAATTAAAAAAAAGGTTCCCCGTGCACTCCAAGCAGTCGTCCACCCCTCATCGCTGCACAGTTTTTGCGCGCATACTTAACAACCAACGCAATAATAATGTCGAAACCGTCGAGGTACTCCAATCGCGTGCCTACGACTAAAACTACTACGAGTACGTACGCGAATAGTATTACGAAAGTGGATAAAAAAGTGCACGTGGAGAAACCTTTATCTTACGAAGGTCCGTGCCACCGGTGTAACAGACTCGGTCACCAGGCGAAGGATTGTTCGAAACCTCGGATATGCGGGAAGTGCGGGCAGAAAGGGCACGTGGAGAGAAACTGTGATAAAGATAATAATTATAACAACAACAACAACACGCATCATCAAAAGAAGAAGCAGCAAAAGTATCGCTCGGTGTGTAAACGATGCGGTCAGAAAGGCGGACACTCTTCTTCGAGGTGTCCGAACGTTTCCAGGTGTAAAATATGCACGGAAAACCACGAGACGAGAGAGTGTCCGAGAAATTTAGGCGGGACCGTGAGTAAGAAAAGGAGAGAGATTGAGGAGCAGCAGTCGTTCGTGGAGCAGAGAAGACGAGCGGTGATGATGGAGGAGGTTGGTGGTGGGAGAAGAGGCGACGGCGTCGACGAGGAGACGGGCGGCGACGACGGCGCCGAGAAACGATTACGAAAAGGAGGCATCCTCGCGAGGAAGAAGGTGAAACTCGTTCGCGTACAGAAGATGAAGCGAGATGAAGACGACTGTGCAAAGCCTCCGTCGTCGGCATTTGAACAGGCGAAGGAAGGCAACAAGTGCGTGCCGCTCGTTGATTACGCTTCGTCCTCGGATGAATGATAGAATTTTTTTGAGAGCAAAGGACTGCTTCTGCTTTAGGGAATAGCAAATAGCTCCGAAATTGTGAGAGAAATAGATGCACGACGCAAACACATACAGACGGCGATGATGATGATACCTAATACATACTACTCACAACAGCAACCACCCAGAGTTTGCACTCAATCGCTCTCTTCTCGATTTTATCTCTCGACTATTTTATATTCTACTAGTATTTTGATGCGCGTCAATCGAATCGATTTCACACACACGCCGCGAGCGATCCTTCTCTCTCCCTCTCTTTTCTAAATCGCCATCAACTCTCCAAAAGCTCTCATAAACACCACGGACCCGAAAAAGATGGCCGCCGAGCGCATTAACTCCACGTTCGCTCTTCGCACTTCCGGCGACGCGTGCGTGAACTCTCTGTCGATGATGTCTTTGACCCCCATTTTGTTTATTCTTTTGAAGCACTTTTGCGTAAAAGACCACAACACACGGACGAGATTTTGTGAAGTTATTCCACACATAATTAGTCCTCAACACACATATAGTCCACACACTGACACACTGACACCACGAAAGAGAAAGAAAGCGAAAGAGCTTTTCATGACGACGGAGGAGAAGTCTTCTCCTTCTTCGTTCACGGAAACGCTCTCCACAGACTTCATCTCCCGGGAAGAAATCGAGTCCATGGCGAAAACGCAAAAAGAAGCCGTCCAAAAGTTACAAAACGCGAGTAAAAAACTCGACCTGTTTACGCATAAATCGAAAGAGAACATGGCAGACTCGAAGGAAAAACTCGCCGAAGCGGACGAGAGTTTACGAAGCATAGCGGAAGATTTGAGGTGCATACACGGGGTGTGTGCGCGCGTGAAGAAAGGGTTGAAGAGTGCGAGTCAAGCGAACCCGAGAGGAGTTTGAGAGAAGAAGGTTGTTAGATACTGCACGTAGAGAGAATTTTAGAACTTACTTAGTCTTAGTAGTACATGTAGCTTTATTTAGATCTTATACACAACGGCGTTTCGGCCTTTGAAAGGTAAAAACGTAACTTTGATATCCTTATCTTTGCGGAGTAAGTAATCGACGAACTCCCTTTGCGTCGTGACCGTCCCGCCGTCTTCGGTGAGTCTGTCTGGAAACATGGTCGGGAAGACGCAGCAAGGGACCACGGCGAAGGATTTGTTCAGTTCGAGAGCGGCGTCGACGATGCTTTCGGTGGCTTGGTCAGAATGTAAACCAACCAGGACATCCGCAGACTCCAGCTTATGTCGAGTTCTTTCGTTGACGCCCCAAAATTCTTCTCGCACGTGCTCAAACGTGGAGAGCGCGTATTCGTCTTCTTCTTCTTTTTCTCCTTTGGTCTCTTTCAAAATTGGAGGAATTTTTACCGCTCGCTTCGGAAATGTTTCTAATTCTTGATTCTTATCGTATTTTGTCTCGTAATACGACTGATAATCAGGAGTATCAACTTTGCCGTCGCCGAGATTCGTGTACGCCAAAACGCGCTTCTCGTGTTGTTTCAATCTTTCCTCTTCTTCCTCGTTGGCGACGAGCATCCAGTTTTCTAATCGCAACCACTTCTGAACAGATGACGTGTTAGTATCATCATAGCTATGTTTATTATCGCTATCGCAATCGCTATCGCTATCGCAATCGCTATCGCTATCGCTATCGCTATCGCTATCGCTGCTGCTGCTGCTACTACTATTTCTGCTATCGACGCTTTGTAATGCTCTTCGACGAGCGTTCTTAATCTTGGCTTGAATCTTCGTCAACGCGACACACCTCGGTTCCCAGAGAATGACCTTCTTCCATTTTTCCACGTTGAGTTCATACGATAACATTCCTGAACCTCCAGCGACATCTACGAAAGTTTCAGCTTCCGGAAACGTTTCGCACAAAAACGTCGCGAAGAGACGTTCTGATTCGGCTTTATTCTTCTTATTCTTCGCGTGCGCCTCTTGTTCTCCTTCCACGTACGCCGTCTGCGCGGCATAGCTTTTTCCTCTCTTCGAAGCGTTCACTCTACTTTGCTGCATCGCTTCGAGCAAATCGTCGTTCGCGTAGTGTCTTTTCGTACATAACGGGTCGTTGCACTCGGCACCCTGTATAAACGTGCGACAGACCGACGGCGATATCAACGCCGCCGCAGTCCCATCGGGAGGAGTCGAAGATGACGAAGCGCCAGATAAAGACGAAGAGGAAGTGCTCTTACCATCCAAATCCGCCAAAAACTTTCTCGCGTTCACGACCATCGACGCCGGCGCCATATCCAATAACTCCGGCACATCTTCCGTTTCTATGTACACCCCTTTCGTCCTTTCGCCTCTTCTCCCGCTCGCGTCGTAGTCGTATTTTATTCCTCGAAAACGAACAGTTGCTCCCACCCTGATGCGCTTCGTCACGTTCGGTTCTGTGACTTTCAAGTAATAATATTGCTGCCGCTGCAGCTGATCGTGTTCGGCGACGCAGACGACGTCGAGAAACGTGAGACGTTTCCCCAACGTCGCGCGTCTCGTTACCACGCCTTGATTCGTTACCACGTTCTCAAAACTTCCCTCCCACGATGCATAAAAAAGCGTATTGGTCCTCTTGTTCTTCTTCTTGGTCGTCATCATCATCATCATCCTCGTCAGTGGCTTTCGCAACGACGACGACGACGATGATATTAAGGACTTCGAGAGACGAAGCATTTTTCAGTCTCTCTCTCTCTCGCTCCGTCGTCGTCGTCGTCTTTTGACCCGGGGGGGAGTTGTAACAAACACGCTCTCCTTTTTTTGGGGGGCAGAATTGAGAAAAAAACACCAAGTGGCGGCTCTTCTTGGTAAATGATTTTTCTTCATTCCTAAGACGCACTCATTCAAACTCATCACACACACACACACCGCGCAGACGTAAGAAGAGAATACCCTCTCGACGATCTCTCTCTCTCTCACTGTATATATATATATATGGTGCGTCGTCTTCTCACTCCTCTCTCTTTCTCTTTCTCTTTCTCGAAATTTGTTTTCTAAAAGAATTTTCCCCCTCTCTCTCTGCTCCTGTTGTTGTTGTTGTTGTTGTTGTTGTTGTTGTTGTTGTTGTTGTTGTTGTTTCGA
>Ga0209091_10002504_pt1 | contig 15416 bp, 20 predicted proteins | sample ArcticOcean_MG_C_6_FD_187438 | JGI IMG/M metagenome (GOLD analysis project Ga0209091, IMG submission 187438) | Marine microbial communities from western Arctic Ocean - ArcticOcean_MG_CB8_128 (SPAdes) (version 2) | ecosystem: Environmental > Aquatic > Marine > Oceanic | place: Arctic Ocean...
AAATTCATAGAAGATGCGTTAAGAAAAGAAGCTCCTTATGTAAAGAGAGAGCTTAGAAAAGAATTAAAAAAGCAACAACATATAGCTTCAGGAAAGTTATATGATGGATTTAAAGATACGATAAAAATAGGCTCTGACAGTATATCTCTTTTGATTACTAATGACACTCCATATATGTGGCTTGTTAATAATGGTAATAGTGGGGGAGTAACGGCAGGGTATGAAGAAATACTTAAGTGGGTTTACGAAAAGGAAGGTAGAGGGAAGTTAATCTTTGCAAGCGACCACGAAAGAGCTAATTTTGTTCAAAAAGTCAAGCGTAATTTAGAGAGTCAATATTTCACTAAGTCAGGTGATATAAATGTCCCCCCTTATGGACATAAAAGATACTTTTTTATTGATATTGCTAAACATAAGATAGCTCAGGGAAAGATGAGGTTAAGGATAGAAGATGGTATAACAAAGGAAGTGGAGTCAATTATAAATAAAGAATTGATTAAAGGAGAAATGAAATTAACGATAGGATAAAAACAAATAGATATGGCTGGTAAAGTAGCAATAGACATTCAGATAAAAAATGTAAAAAAGATTACAGATTTAAAGAATAGTCTAAAAGCATTAAGAAAAGAACAAAGGGATATAGAAAAGGCAACTAAAGATGGCAATAAAAGTCAAAGTATATCTAGTAAGAGATATAAAGACAATGCTAAGGCTATTGATGGTCAGTCCAAATCCTTAAGAGGGTTAAATAGAGGTCAAAAGGATGCTACTAAATCTAGCGGCTCTTTGTCAAAATCTTTTATTAAAGCTGCCGCAGCTATTACCATTGTGGTTGGAGCCTTTAGATTAGTAAGTAAAGCTTTATCAACTGTAGTTTCTACTTTTACAGAATTTGAATTTGTAATGGCTAAAGTTCGTGCTGTTTCAGGAGCTACTGATGAGGAGTTTGTAAAACTATCTTTATCTGCACAGGAATTAGGTAGGGAAACATTTTTTACTGCCAGTCAGGTTGGAGAATTACAATTAGCATATTCAAAATTAGGGTTTACAACTTCAGAAATATTAGCCGCACAAAGTGCTACTCTTGATTTAGCCACAGCTACAGGAACGGATTTAGCTAGAGCAGCTCAGGTTGCAGGTGCTTCTATTAGGGGATTTCAGATAGACGCAACTGAATCGCAAAGGGTGGTAGATGTTATGGCTGTTGCTTTCTCTAGTTCGGCTTTAGATATTGAGAAGTGGAATACATCTATGACGAAGGTTGCTCCTATTGCTGCTATGGCAGGATTTAGTATAGAGGGAACGGCAGCTATTATGGGTAAACTAACTGACACAGGTATTGAGGCTTCTATCGCAGGTACATCTTTAAGAAACATACTTCTTAAAATGCAAGACCCTTCGTCTGATTTAACAAAAACAATCGGACATACCGTAACTAATTTAGATGGGATGTTAGATGCTTTCAAAGACCTGAAAGATGAGGGGACTGACCTTACTGAGGTTCTAGGTTTTATGGAGGTTAGGCAGGTAGCTGCTTTCTCTACAATGCTAGAGAGTTCTGATGGTATAAAAGAATTAAGAGATTCTTTAATGGATGCAAATGGAGAGGGAGAAAGAATGGCTGATATGGTGGGAGATACTCTGCAGGGTGGTTTCTTAAAGCTTAAATCAGCTATGGAGGGTGTATCAATATCCTTAATGGATCATTTTGGTGATGCCATGAAAAAATCCGTTGTAAGGATTGCTAAGTTTCTGAATAGTTTAGTTAAAAGTGAAAAAGGAGTAAAGAAATTTACTGACGGATTAAAACTTTTCCTGAAGGTGATTAAATTCGTAATAGGAGCAATGGTTTCTTATGTTATAGGGGCGAAACTTGCTGCTTTACATACAAAGCTTATGTCATCAGCATTCATGACTATGGCAACAGCATCTCAACGAAGTGCTACAATGGTGAGGATGCTCTCTATGAGCCTTCGGACTCTTAAAACAGCACTCATTCAAACTGGTGTTGGAGCTTTGGTTGTGGCACTAGGATTTCTTATTGAATATCTAGTGAGTGCTACTTCTAGTACGGAGGATTTCATTAATGTAAGTAATAAGGTAAAAGTAGAGAAGGCTTATCTTGATACTGCAAAATCAGTAGAGGGGCTTGATAAAAATCTAAAATCTCTTACTAAAACAAGGCAGGATATGAATGCCATAATGGAAAAAGAAGGAGATAACCTTAAGGACAATGCCCTTGAAAGTCATAAATATAACCAATTAAAGAAAAAGGAGAAAACTACTCTAAGGAATATTAATGGGGCTATGAAGGAGTATAATAAAGACCTTGTTGATCAAAAGATGAGCATTAAAGAGATAACTGCTGCTACAGATGATCTTGTTGAATCAATGAATAGAAAGGCTTATGCGAATATATATACGGACATGAAGTCTAAGATTTTAAAAGCAGAAGTTCAAGGAGATATGTTACTGGAACAAATAGAGAATCTGGAAACAGGTTGGTCTAGTACTTTGGGAGTTTCTTCAAGTATAGATTCTATTCTTAAGGATGTAGAGAGTGACTTTGAAGCAGCTTGGTATCAAAGTGATGATACTTCTGGTGCTGCTAGAGAGTTTAGGGAGAGAAGGCAGAAGCAAGTAGCTCAAATGATTAAGGATATGGACATGACCCTTGGTCAATTTAGAGCTTCTATAAATGGAGGTACTTTTGATAGAAAGATGGCGAATCTTAGAAGTGTTATTGAGAAAAAATTAGGAATGACTATTGAAGATATGTTCTCGTCTAATGAAGAAGAAGCTATTCTTCCTGACGAAAAGGTGGTGGTTGATGCTATGTATGAAATGAACGAGAAAATAAATAAAGCAGTTGCCGATTCAAATGCACATTCAATAATAAATGAAAAAGAGAAGCAAAAAGCAATCTTAACAGCTCAAATAGCTGGAACGGATGCTTATCTGGCTCAATTTAAAACTTCCAAATCTAAGGAGAAAAAAGAGTTCATAGCTGCAAGCAACAAAAGAGCTCAACTTTCAGGAACCCTAACAAAGTTAATTCATAATCAAGAACTAGAAGATATAAGAACAGCAGCAACTAAAAAGCTAACTATAGCTAAACAAAATTTTACCAATAATGTAACTACAGCACACGCATACGCTTTAGAGGTAAATAAAATAAACAAAGACCTTTTACAAAGAGAGTTAGACCATTTAAGTGAGAAGGATAGGCTTAGTAAAAAAGGAGATGATATTATGGCTAAGCAGGCTACAAATGAGTTGGCGCTGAAAAAGCTGAACATGGCAGAATTAGAGAGGATAGAAAAACAAGCCTTTGATGATAAAAAAATAGCCCTTCAGCTTGAGCAGTCAACAACTATGATGAGTCAAGTTGAATTTGATAATCGTATGCTTGCATTAGAAGGTGAATATTTATTAAAAAGGGCAGACCTTCACAAAGGTAATGCTTTAGTATTAATAGATATTAATAATGGAATTCTACAGAATAACATTGATGTTAATAAGCAGCAACAAGAGATGCTGGCTGGGCAGATTTCTTCTATGGGTGGGGTTGGTAGTGCTTTAACAAGTCTAGCAGGAGATAATGAAAAGCTTAACTTTATAAAAGAAGCAGGGAATAAAATATCTGCAGTTGCAAATGTCCTTAGTGCTGCAATGGCTCTACATCAGAATTTAATAACATTAGGTATAATTAAAGGTACAGCAGCAAAAGCGGCAGATATAGCAGTAGAGGGAGGGGGGCTGGCCATTAAAGCTACAGGTGCAATTTTAAATCAAGGGAAGGGCAATCCCTTCACATCATTCTTTCGTATTATCGCTATGGCAGCTCTCATATCTAAGGTTATGGGTATGTGGGAAGAAGGAGGAGTTATAGATGATGGCAAGAAGTTTGCTGATGGGGGAATGGTTCAGGGAGCTAGTCACGCAAAAGGAGGGGTTAAGTTTGCAGTAGGTGGTAGAGTACATGAATTGGAAGGAGGAGAGGCTGTTATAAATAAAAGAAGTACGGCAATGTATAGGGATGAATTATCATCTATGAATCAAGCAGGTGGTGGTGTAAAATTCGCAGATGGTGGCCTATTAAACAGTCCTTCCTTTGCACAACAACAATTTTCAAGTTCAGGTGGTGGAGGTGGTACACAAAAAGTTTATGTGGTGGAGGCTGATATTTCCAGATCACAAAAAGCAGTCCATGTGCTAGAAGCAGCAGCAACAATTTAAAATATAAACAAATGTTTGTTAGTAAAAAAGTAAAGAAAGATAGGATGAATACCTGTAAAAAATGCGACTTTTACAGAAACTTCGCAATGTTGAAGTACCCTAAATGGACTAAGGGAGCAAGGTGTGGAAAATGCAGTTGCTTCTTAGATGCGAAAACAACTCTTACAAAAGAGTATTTTGGTGAGTGTCCTTTAGGTAAATGGAAAGAGTAATAACTAAATAATAATAATATGGATTACAATGAAATCATCAAGGACTATAGTGAAGAAAAAAAAGATATGATAGTTAGTTTGCGGGAAATAAATAAAATAACTATGCAGGATTCTGATAAATATCATACTGGAGCATTAAATACATTTTTTGACTTATGGAAAGACCATTTCCCTAATCAAAGGCAAAGTAAGGGATGCCTAAGTTGCAGAAAGGCTGTTTGCTTATTCTTTCATAATCTAGCCGACTATATTTCTAGTGAAAGATTAAAAGCTGCTGAAGCTGTTAAAGCCCTTGAAACTGTTGTTGTGAAGAAAAAAGCCCAGAAAGTTAAAAAACATAAAACACTAACAGGAGCTTTAGCTCCTACAGGGGTAAGAAAATAATATGTCTAGGAAAAATTCGTCAGGGGTTGTATATGAATACATACAGGTAGCAGAAAAAGAAATATTAAAAAGGTGGCATGATCCAACCATCATGGATATTTTAAGACACCTAACTGAAAAGGGTATCGTTGACCCTAAAAGACTTAGAAACTATATGATGATATATGATTTTGATGTAATGTTAAGATTTAATGATGGGAGTAGAACTCATACATTTATGGATTTATCTATAAAGTATGACATCTCTGAAAGACAAGCTCAAAGCATAGTTTATAAGGAGAGAGTAAAAGATACTGCAACTTATAATATCACCTATTAAAATTTGTTCCGAAAACTTCGTAAGATTGTCATAGTATAAAAATATATTTGCCGCTATGAAAGAAAATTGGTATAATATACAGGCTAAAAAATCTACGAAAGTAGTAGATATATATATATTTGATGAGATAGGAGCTTTTGGAATGAATGCTCAAAGTTTTATTGAGGAAATTAAGGAGTTTAAAAACTCTGACATTAACCTGCATATTAATTGTGTAGGGGGAGATGTTTTTGATGGAATGGCTATTTATAATATTCTAAAGAAAAGAACTGCTAAAACTACTGTTTATATAGAAGGAATTGCTGCTAGTATGGGTAGCGTTATTGCTTTGGCTGCTGATACTGTCGTTATGGCGGAGAACTCTTTGTTTATGATTCACAACGCATGGGGTGGAGCTAGTGGAGAAGCTAAAGATATGAAAAAAACAGCAGCTCTCTTAGATAAGATTAGTGGTGAAATCGCTGATATCTATGTTAAGAAAACAAAACTACCTTATGATAAGGTTAAAGATATGATGGATGAAGAAACTTGGTTAAATGCTGATGAGGCACTTGATTTAGGGTTTGTTGATTCTATCTCGGATGCTATTAAAATAGCAGCCAAATATGATGTTTCTAAGTTTAAAAATATAACAAACGAAGAAATTAAAAATAAATTAAGTATTAATCTAAAAAGTAAAACAATGACCGAAGAATTAAAAAATTGGTTCAATGACAAGATTGAGGGGATTATCGCTAGAGTTAAAAGTGATGATTCTAATATTGATGTTAAAGAATCAGATACGAAAGTAGAGGTAACTATCGCTGATGAGGCTGAAATTTTAAATAAATTTTCAGATTTAGAAGGCGCAGCTACTAAACTTAATGGGTCTATTGCTGATTTAGAAGGAGATAAAGAAACTCTGACTGGAGAAGTAGAAAGACTTACAGCTTTATTAAGTAAAGCAAATGCAAGGGGAACTGAAATCTCTACAGATGGCGATCCTGCAGTAGTAAAAACAGAAGTAGAGGAGAAAGATGCTGCATTTTGGAATGGAATGATAGCAAAAATGAATTTAAAATAATAATTAAAAAAATAAAAAAATGGCAGCAGTAGATATAGCACAGAACGGACTAGGGGGATTATATGTGGGCACTTACGCTTCAAAAATAATGCTTGAACCTATGTTTCATTCGGATGATATTATGAGAAATTATACTATCTATCCAAATGTAAAATTTAAACAAAACATCACAATGGCTCCTTCATTAAGTAGTATTACTACTAAAAATGCAGGATGTACGGATGTTTCAGACACTTGTACTAATAGCTTTTCTGTAACTCAGAAAGTTCTTATGGTAGAAAATGTAGCAGTAAAACAAGAACAATGTTGGGATGAATTCAAATCAGAAGTAATTGTAGAGTCTTATAGAAATGGTGTTAATATGCCTGACTTAACAGGAACTCAATTAGCTCAAGTAATTATTGATAGAGTACGAAATGGTATTCAGTCTGACATGGTAAGAAATATGTGGGCAGGAGATACTGCAGCAGCAGTAATTGCTATTGACTGTACTTACGCATCAATGGGTGATGGACTATGGGTAACATTATCAGCAGGAGCAGCAATTAACGGAACTCAAATGAGAGAGGTTACTGGAACTTTAGGTGCAGCAGCAACAGAGTATATTACTGTAGCGGCTACTTTACCTGCAGCAGATGCAATTCTTATATTAGAGGATGTTTATAATACTGCATCAGCAGCATTGGCACAAATTCCTGCATCAGAGAAAAGAATGTTTGTTTCTCCAAATATCTATAACGCATGGTATAGCGCATTAACTCAAGTTGCTTCAGCAGGTTCAGTTGATTATGGACATTCAGAAGCTCAAGCAGGAAAACAAAGACTATACTTTAGAGGTGTAGAGTTAGTACCTATGTATGAATGGGACACAGCATTAACTGCATTAGCAGGAGCAACTTTCCCTGCATTATTTACAGCAGCAACAGCAGCGATTGACGCAACTGCAGGATGTATATATACAGCTAAAGCTAACTTATTTATTGGTACTGATGTAACAAGTCCAGAAAATGAGTTAAAAACATTTTATGATGAAGTTTCTGACAAAATGTATATTAGAGCAGGATTCACTATGGGCTTCCAGTACGGATGGAACTCTTTAGTTAACGGTGCTGTATTAGTAGATTAATAATAACTTTAAAAATAAAATAAAATGGCAATAGATACAGGATTAATAGTAGATTGTGCTGACTTGAATGCAGTAGGAGGAATCAGACAGATAATTATAACTGATTTAGATAATATAGAAACAGTTGCTCCTACAGGATTAGCAGCAGATCATATAGTAACAGCACTTACAACAACAGTTCCTTGGGCTCGTTTTGAGTTTAAGAATGAAACTGCTGCATTAGCTATATCAGGAACTAAAGAAGGAGGAAGTACAGCGTATGAGTGTGCTTTATCTTTTTACCTTCCAGATGTTGATGCAGGTAGATTTGCTGAGCTTACAAAACTACAGTCAGCATGCCCTGTGGCAATAGTTCAGATGAACTCAGGAGTTAAGCTTATGGTAGGTTTTTCTTATACTTATGAAAACTTAGCAGGAAGTACAACTCCTTGGGATAGAAATCAAACTTATGCAAATCTTACTTCAATAGAAGGAGGGACAGGTGCAGCTTACGCAGATGACAATGGAGTTACAGTTACTTTAACGGCAAGACAATTTGATTTGCCTTTAGAGTATTCAGGGGCGATTACAGTTGATGCAGCAGGAACAACAGCAACGACACCTTAATAACAATGATATAGCAGGGGGTTATAAACACTCCCTGCTAATATCTTTTTTATGTGTGATTGTAATAGTAAAAATTATGTGGTAGATTTACCGCATATTAATATATATATAACTATGGCAGAGTATAAAGCAAAAATGAAGGATTCAGCAACTGTCCTTGGTGGTATTCGTGTTCATTGGAATAGCGCTACACAGGAGCAGCTTGCATGGGTTTATGAAGAAGTTGAAAACGGCTCTCATTATGTAGAGAAAATTAACAAAAAATCATCTAATGAAGAAAGCGAAACCAAAGTCATCAAAAAAAGCAGTAGTAAGAACAAAGACTCAAAAGAAGAATAATACTTTTGAATTTGGTGTTTTTGATTTATCAGTTCCCCCAAGCATTAGGGAGGTTAAAGATGTAAAAGCCCTTCCTAACGAGTGGGTTCCTTTTGGAGATGATAACTTATTCCCTCAGTACCTAGCAGAACTCAAAAGAAAGTCATCTACGCATAGAAGTGTGTTGGCTCAAAAAACTGTATTCACAAGTGGAGCAAAATTTGTGTGTGAAAACGATTCATTAAGGGAATTTATTGAAGATGTAAATGCAGATAAAGAATCCTTAAGAGAGGTCTTTAAGAAATTAGCTGACGATTATTATACTTTTGGTAATGCTTATATGGAGTGCGTTATATATGATGGCGGTGTAAACCTTTATCACTTAGACGCAACTACCGTAAGGATGTCTAAATCCAAAAAAGAGGTTTATGTTAATTCTGATTGGTGTAAGTATTGGAACAATGAGGAGAAAACAAAAAGAATACCTATATACCCTAGAGTAACACACAATAAGTTTGTAATTCACTTTAAAGATTACGAGCCTACCTTTCAATTCTATGGGCTTCCTGATTATGTGGCGGCACTAGAACATATTTGTGTTGATTATGAGATTGGTAAGTGGAATCACACTAAATTCTTAAATGGATTTCAGCCTTCTGCTATTGTAGAGATTAATGGAGATATGGGCGAGGAAGAAGCTCAAAAGATGGTTCGTGAAGCTCAAAAGAAGTTTGTTGGAGAGGGTAATAATGGTAAAATATTATTTATAGTAAAGAATGGTGATACATCTCCTGCTAATGTTCAGATAATTAAAGATGATCAAGAGGGAAGTTGGATTGATTTACAGCAAATAACTGACCAAAACATCATAACTGCTAATAGATGGCAGCCATCATTATCAGGTATTGTTAGTTCAGGAAAAATGAATAATACTGGAAGCGAGATTAGGATTGCTTATGATTTGGTTATGACTACTGTTATTAGAGATACATCAGAGTTATTGCTAGATGGAATAAGAACAGTTCTTTACAATGAAATGGGTTACGATCCTAAAGATTTAAAAATACATTACGAGCCACCAATCTCCTACTCTAATGATGTAGATATTAAGCAGATTTTAACTATAAACGAACAGAGAGCATTGATAGATGAAGATTTACCAATGTTAGAGGATGGAGATATGTTTGTGGCTGATAGAGAGATTATAGTTACAGAGAGAGATGATGATGGAGATGGAAATGTTGATGAAAGAAAAGAAATAACTATAGAACAATAAGACATGGGGAACACTAAACAATACACAACGCTAGTATCAGCAGGAGAGGTAATTGAAAAAACCTTTACTAATAAAAATACTGACCCTGTTCTTGTTTCAGAAAATACTATTGTTCTTTCTGAGTTAGCTCATGTACGACCTTTGCTTGGGGAGAAATTTTATGCAGAATTAAAGCTTGAGCACGATACAGGAACTTTAACTGTCGCTAATCAAGATTTTATGACATACTACCTAGAGGATTGTTTGTCTTGGTTTGTTAGATTTGAAGTAATAAATGATATTATGAGTAATATATCATCTAGTGGAGTGGTTAATAATATAGATGAGTTTTCAAGAATAATAAATCAAGACACTTATAATGCTTTTAAGCAAGACACATATAGAAAGGCTGATATTTTCGCTAGAGATATGATGGGGTTTTTAAATGGTGCTGACCAAGTTGGCTTATACCCTACATTTAATAGCAACCAACCTAATAGTATGAGTGGTACATATAAAAACCATGGAATGATATTTTATGATAGTATATATGGAGGTTATTCAGGTGTTGAGGCTTGCGGTTCTTGTAGCTCTTGTATTTCAGTAAATGGTTGTGATTGTAATGATTGTTAAAATAAAATAAAATGGCTTCAAACGAACATAAAAATTTATTAGATTCAAATAGGCATAAACCTTTAGGTACTGAGGCTGCACCAAATAATTCCTATTTAGGAAAGTTAAATGGGGTTACTTATGATGATGGATTAGGCTCTCTTAGTTGGAGTCATTCTTTAGAAACATTTATATTAAGGCTAGACGGAAATGTAGCTACAAATACAGATGTTGACTATATCAGAATGCCTTATGAATTTAGGCTTACTGCTGTCAGGGCTAGTGTTTTGGTAGCAGGAGATATTGTTAGTGTGGACATTCAAGAGTCAGGAGTTTCAATGCTTTCAACCTTATTAACCATAGACTCAGGAGAAAAAACATCAACAACGGCAGCGACACCTGTTGTTATTTCAGATTATGCCATTGCAGATGACGCAGAAGTAACTATTGATATAACTGTAGGAGCAGGGGATGTACCAACGGATTTAAAGGTCTATTTAATAGGATATAGAACTACATAATAAAATGATAATAATGAAAAGTAATATGAAAGATACGGTAGAAGTTTTGGCGGCAAATGGAGGGGTGTTGGGATTGAGTTTGAGTGAGTGTAATGAGTATCTTCTTTTTATATCAACAACTTTAGCAATAATATTTACAATATATAAATTTATAAAATTAAAAAGAAAATAATATGGGAACATCAATACAGAAAACAACACTTTCCGTTTCAATTAATGAGCAAGTAAGTGTTAATGGGGTTCAATATGGCAATAATATTAGTAAGGTTTTTGAAGGTAATGGAAAGGTTGATCAGAGAGTTATGGCTATAAACTCTGTAGCTCTAACTCCTGTCTTTAGTTATCAGGATGCGTTACCTGACGAAAAAGGATCAGGGGTTAAGAGTGAATTTACTTACTTTAGAATTACCAACACAGACACTTCGGTGGGAATAACTTTACAGTTATATGTTTCTGCTACTAAATCAGGCTTTTTTCATTTAGCTGCAGGCTGTAGTTTTGTTTTGATGAGCAATGATATGGACTTTTTATGCGAAGGAGATGCATTTACTTTAGCTGATTTGGTTAGGGTTGAGGCGAAAACTGATGGAGCTCCTACCGTAGAATCATACATAGAATATATAGCTGTATTTAAGGGTGGAGTTGAACCTGCAGAGTAAATGGCTAAAGCAAATATTTCTAAGTTTGCTAAGTCTAATAGTAAAAAACGCAAGGGTGTTCATTCTAAAAATGCTTCAAAAGGACAAAATGGCTATAAGAAAAAATATAGAGGAGGAGGAAGGTAAGGCTAACTTATTATTAATCAGAGATACTTTTACTGATAAATCAGTTATAGGTAAGCTATATTGTAATGCAGAGTTTATTGCACATACACTAGAGTTAGCTTGGAGAGATAATGAAAAAAGTGTATCTTGCATCCCTGAAGGAGAGTATAGTTGTAGAGTTAGATTGGCAAGAGAAAGTGGATCAAGGGATTATGTTCACTTATTAGTTCAGGATGTTCCTGATAGAAGCTACATCTTATTCCACCGAGGAAATTATCCTTCTGATAGTAGAGGGTGTATATTAACAGGAACTCATAGAGCTCAAGTTTCTGATAAAATTTTAGAAAGTAAAGTAGCTCACGCTTACCTAATGGATTATATTTTAGGTAATCAATTAAGTAAAAAAATAAATTTAATAATTAAAAATAGATAAAAATGAAAAAAATAGTTTTAATGGTGGCAGTTGTTTTAACCTCGTTATGTGCGTCAGCACAATATACGGTAGTCAGCAACATAGATTTTCCAACTGATAATGAAAGCTGGGCAACTGAAAATATAACAAGCACCATGGGGGTAGGATATTCCTTAGATGGTGGCTATATGATTGGGTTGAGAAAAAGTGGAGATGATTATGATATGTTTGTTAGATACAATATGAATGATAATTTATATCTATCTGCAGATTTACCAAAAGAAAATACGATTGACAACGCTAGGGTTGGGGTTGGTTATTCTGTAAGCTTTTGGGGTAATATGTATGTAGAACCAAATTATAGTGTAAATTTGGATTCAGAAGTAGAAGATAGTGGTAAGTTTAGTTTAGGAATATCCTATAAACTTTAATAATAATAATTTAAAAAAACAAAAAAATGAAAAATTGGTTAATTAGAGCAATGCTAAAATCAAAGAAATTTTGGTATGCAATATCAGCAGTAGTGGTTCCTGCATTAGTAACTTATCTAGGTGTAGATGAGGGAACAGCTACAAATCTTTATCATTCAATTCTCGTTCTTATTTTAGGACAAGGAATTGCTGATATATCAAAAAAATAATGTAATTTTACAGTCCTTCTTTGAGTGTTTTCATTGGGGATAGTTAGTAGTTAAGAATGGGGGGTTAATAACTCCTCATTTTTTTTATATATGTATATCGTTTTTTTATATATTTGTGTATGTCAAAAGAATATGGTAAGAGATTAAGACTCACTCCTGACGAAGAAGATTTAATAAATCAGAGTAGAGCAGAAACACTAGACAACTTAAATAACAACTCATCATTAGACCTACATTTATTAGATAGGGGTATAAACAAGAAAGATGTAGTTAGTGTGAAGCATTGGCAGTCAGCTAGTGGTGATTATAGGTTCTCAATAGTTACTAAGGAGGATTGCGGTGTAGATGAGAAGGAAATATTTAAAAGTATAAATAGTTTTATAGAAGGACACTCACCTGAATATGATCCTATTGAAAGAGAAAAAGGAAATCATCTTTTGGTTGTTAATCCTGCAGATATACATATAGGCAAGTATGCTAATGAAACTGAAACAGGAGAGGCTTATGACTGTGAAACTGCTGTGATGCGAGTTGTAGAGGGTGTTCAGGGGCTTATAGATAAATCAGAAGGATTTAAAATTGATAAAGTTTTATTTTGTATTGGTAATGATGTTCTTCATATAGACAATGTATATAATACAACAACAAAAGGAACTCATCAAGATGTAGATGGTAAGTGGTGGGAGCATTATGAGATAGCTTTAATGCTTTATGTTAAGGTTATAGAAATGCTTAGAACTATAGCTCCTGTAGATGTATTACACTCAATGAGTAATCACGATTATCAGAGTGGATTTCATTTAGCTCACACTTTAAAGTCTTGGTTTAGAAAAGCAAAAGATATTGATTTTGATATTACTGTAGCTCATAGAAAATATTATAAATATGGTAAAAATCTTATTGGTTTAGAACATGGAGATGGCGCTAAGATGGATAAGCTTCCTTTATTAATGGCGCAAGAACGACCTCACTTATGGTCAGAAACAACTCATAGGTATTGGTATCTTCATCATTTACATCACAAAATTAAACATAAATGGTTAGATGCTAAAGATTTTATAGGTGTTACTGTAGAATATATGAGAAGCCCATCAGCATCAGATAGTTGGCATTCAAGAAAAGGATTTTGTGGAGTTCCTAAAGCTTGTGAAGCATTTTTGCATGATAAAGAAAGTGGTCAGGTAGCTAGGCTTACTCATTACTTCTAAAAATTAAACCCTTAAATAACCCTATATAAAGGGTATTACATACCATTAAAGATAAAGCTAAAGATAAAGCTAAAGATATGGTTAAAGATAAATACTAGGTTAAAGCCTAAGTTATTATACATTATTTTAAAAAAAACTACAAAAAAGTTTGGTGGTTTAAAAAATTGTTGTATCTTTGCATAGAATTTCAACTAACTAACTATTAACGAAAACACTTATTATTATGGAAAACCCTATAGAATTTAACGGAAAAAACAGATCATGCAATCTTTGCGATAAAGATGCAGAGAGTATGGATGAATATTGCGATAACCACCAAAGATGTATTATGTGTGGAGAGAATGATGACTGTGGATGTGAAGAAGAATGGAGTCAAAGGAGTGCTTGTTGTAACGCTAAGATGGACACCGACCAAGAACTATGTTATGAATGTAGGGATCATTGTGAAAGCGCTTGGAGTTCAGCAGTTGAAGATTGTTCAAAATGAAAAGAAAACAAATTATAGGGGCTATAGTTTTTATAGGAGTGAGTGCATTATGGGTAATACTATTCATTTATATTCTTCCTGAGCCTAAGCCACCAAAAGAAGGAATACCACATAATTATTATTATCCTGATGAAGATGTAATGTGGATAACAAATGAAGGAGATACAATATGGGAATAAATTACTAACTAAACTATTTAAAAATGACAAAAACACAAACGAGTGACATTCTACAACACTTAAAAGACGGTAGAAGATTAACACAAAAAGAAGCTATCAACGAATATGGAGCCTATAGATTAGCGGTGATTATTCATTCACTCAGAAAACAAGGACATAGGATAGAATCTAAACAATTAGATGTACCAACTAGGTATAAGAAAAAAGATGGGACTACTAGAAATGCTAACATTGTTGAGTACAAGATGATTAAGGGAGATGAAAGAAGTTTTGATTATAGACTTAACAGTTTTATGAACTCAATAATACAATAGCTATGGGAAGAATGAAAGAAGAATTTATGGAAATGCGAATGCAAGAACAAGAACAATTAATTACTAATAAAAACAATTTAAAAATGAAGAAAGTAGAAGAAGCAGTAATGGTAAAAGAAACCAAAGAAGAAACATTAAAGAGATTATTCCTAGATAACGGATTAGTTAAAGATGATGTTCATAAAGACCCAAGAGGTTTTGTAATTATTAAGAGATCAGGAATAGATAAGATTGTATCTAAACAAAACATACAAGTTGCCTTTGAGCCTGTGCAAATGACACCTGAATGGGTAGTTATAAGAGCTACGGCCAGTATGAGAACAGGGCCAGGAGAGCATGATGTTAGAAATATGATGAGTTTTGGAGAAGCTGCAGACAATAATCTAATGGGAGGAGCAAAGAAATTTCCAGTTGCAATGGCTGAAAAGAGAGCTATGAGCAGAGTAATTTTAAAAATTTCAGGACTGTATGAGCAAGGAGTATTTGGTCAAGATGAAATGGCTGACTAATGAGTGATTGGATAGATGAGGTTCTTGATGGTGAACCATTAGAAGCAGAGATGTGGAAGCTTGGCTACATTGAGAACCTCTTACACCGAACAGCTATATCAACATCAGAGCAACAGGAAATAATGAACTCGTTAGATATTCTGACAGATATAGATGCAGATAAAATTATTAAAAAAATAAAAGAATATGAAATTAAAACCGACCCCAAAGACCAGTACGAAGAAATGCGAAGAAACGGAATGTTTGAA
>Ga0209091_10002513_pt1 | contig 15387 bp, 13 predicted proteins | sample ArcticOcean_MG_C_6_FD_187438 | JGI IMG/M metagenome (GOLD analysis project Ga0209091, IMG submission 187438) | Marine microbial communities from western Arctic Ocean - ArcticOcean_MG_CB8_128 (SPAdes) (version 2) | ecosystem: Environmental > Aquatic > Marine > Oceanic | place: Arctic Ocean...
AAACATTAAAGTCAGAGTTAGTTTATCATGAAGATTACAAAACCATAGAACAAGCTAAAACAGCGGTGTTTGAATATATTAAAACTTGGTATAATACGAGAAGATTAAACTCTTCTTTGAATTATAAAACACCTAAAGAAATTGAAATAGAATTTATGAATATCAAAAACGCAGCATAGGTCTTAGAAAAACTGTCCTACTTTTTGTTGCAAGTCCACCTTTAATTATTCACCCAAAACCATTTTAGGAGAAAAAGCAACTTTTGAAATAGACTCATTAAATCACCCTTTCTTTTCCGTTAAATACCAACCAACAATTCCTCAAAGAGCCCAAGCATTAATTAGTTTTGGTCAGTGGAAAATGACGCTCATTTTTGGGTTTATACTTTCCTGTATTCATGTTGTATTAATTTGGCTTTACAGAAAAAGATATAATCATAAATACTCAATTGTGGTTATTGTAGGTTGTCTCATCTTTCCATTATTATTTTTAAATTTTCAGATGCACACCTATGATTTGATAAATCATACAATTGGAATTCATGCTAGCAGATTTCATGGATATACTTTTTTTGTATTGTTATTCTATCGTGTTATTTCACCCTTTTATTGGGTAAGTATGTGGCTTATTGATAGAAGGTTAAAACAAGCTGAAATGAGATCTATTCAAACAAAATGAAGAACGAAAACCGAGGAGAACCAAGGAGGAACGACGAACAAGTGAACTGCGAAGCACTCTTGAACTCCCTTAAAAATATAACATCGGTGAATAATTCGAAAAGATAAAATAAGATGAACAAACGACGAACTAGTGAATTCGAATAGAAGTTAATATGAATGAACAAATTGCAAAAAAAAACTACTCTGACTTAAACTTCCTCTTAACATTCAAAACCCCTAACCTAATCAACAACAAAAAAGGTACCCCATGTATCACAACATCCAACCAATCCACAACCTCCATTCCATTACCTCCTCCTAAAATCCACTTCAATTTACCCCATATATGAGGTTCTGGCGTAAAAGGTGCCAACCCAAGTGTTAAACAAAGAACAACTAAAACTTTCCAGTCATTTAAAACCTTCATGAACTAAATTCCATTTAAATTTGTCCACCCTCCTGCATTATAGGCGGTAATCCCATTTTTTTTCAAGGTGGATTTAGCACTTCCAGCTCGTCCTCCAGAAAGACAAACCAAAACAATTTCTTTACCTTTTAATTCATCTATGCGGTCCCCTAATGATTGCAAAGGAATGTTAATACTTCCTGATGCATTACCCGACATGAATTCACCCGCAGAACGCACATCAACTATGAGCGCTCCATTGTCAATTAATTCTTTAAAATCTACGTTTGGACCTGTTATCATTTCTATTAGTTTAGTTAAAATTCCCATTTCTATTTAATTATTTCTATTTGATTATTATAATTCACTTGGACATACATAATTACTCACTTTCGTATTTGTTTTTTTAATTGCGTCAAAACCTCCTAGCACGTTAACAATGTTATGAATACCCCTTGACTTTAATATTGAACTTGCAATCACCGATCGATACCCCCCTGCACAGTGGATGTAGTTGTTTTCTGTATTTTTAAAGCCGTTTAGGTAATTGTTTAAATTATCCAATGGTGTGTTTACTGCTTCAATAACACGTTCGGATAAATACTCCGACTCCTTTCTTACATCGAATACTTTCATTGAGGAGCTGTCTTTCTGTTTTGAAAACTCTTTAGCTGAAATTGAATCAATACTATCAGTTGTTTTACCACCCTTCTCCCACACTTCAATTCCTCCTTCTAGGTATCCCAAAACTTGGTCAAACCCGACTCCGGACAACCGCGTAATTACCTCCTTTAACCTATCCTTTTCACTTACCAACAATATTGGTTGTTTGATGTCTTTCAATAGGGCTCCAACCCACGGGGCAAAACCACCATCAATTCCTATAAAAATTGAATTAGGAATGTGTGCTTTTGTAAATTCATTTTGATGTCTTACATCTAGTATGATCGCCCCTGTATCATTTGCCGCCTTCTCAAACTCCAAGGGGATCATGCCGACTTGTCCATTTTTTAAGACCAATTCGACATCATCATAACCTTGCTTATTTAACATTACATTCAAAGGGAAATAAGCTGGTGGTGGTAATAATCCATCTGTCACTTCAGCAACAAACTCTTCTTTTGTCATGTTAGCTCTTAAAGCATAATTGTTTTGCTTTTGATCACCAATTGACCCGACAGTTTCTTTGCTCATGTTTTTACCACAAGCTGATCCTGCTCCGTGCCCAGGATAAACTATTGTAGAGTCTGGCAAGGTCATTATTTTTGTTCTCAAGCTGTCGTAAAGAATTTCAGCAAGCTGCTCTTTAGTAACGTCTTTAGCTTTTTGAGCTAAATCAGGCCTACCTACGTCGCCTAAAAAAAGCGTGTCGCCAGTAAATACGGCGTGTTCTTTTCCGTTTTCATCCAACAACAAATAGGAAGTACTTTCCATGGTATGCCCTGGGGTATGAAGCACTTTTATAGTTACTTCACCTAACTTAAACTCCTGATTATCGGCAGCTATTGTGCAATCAAATTCTGGATTTGCGTTTGGACCATAAATTATTGGTGCTCCTGTTTTTTGAGATAAGGTAACGTGCCCACTAACAAAGTCGGCGTGAAAATGAGTTTCGAAAATGTACTTGATCTTGGCACCCTCCTTTTTAGCTATATCTAGGTAGGAAGAAACTTCTCGAAGTGGATCAATTACAGCAGCCTCTCCATTACTTTCAATGTAATAAGCTCCTTGTGCTAAGCATCCAGTATATAATTGCTGTATTCTCATGATTCAAATGTACAATTGATTTAGCTGTTGGTCAGTTACATTTGTTACACAACTTGAAGAACTACAAGTTATTTTGTAAAACAATGTGATGTTGTTTATCAAATGTTTTACCATCATGATCATTGATAGCATCATGCACGGATAAATAAAAGTTTGTTGAACCTATTAGCTCAGTAATGTCACTCTTTTTAAATATGTCACGGACTGGACCAATAGCATTGGTTACCTTTATTTCAATCCCCGAATCTATTATTTTGGAGCACGTTATTCGGAGCATGTTTGCCGCTGATGAATCGATATAATTAACAGCCTCCGCACTTAGAACAAGTAATTTCAAATCAGTACCTTTTTTCCTGATTTCATTCAGCAGGTTTTCTTTGAAAAAACTAGCGTTGGCAAAGTACAATTGTGCATCAAACCGTATTATTAAAACATCCGACCGTTGTTTTGCCTCTTCAAATCGTTCAATGTTTTTATATAAATTTTGATCAGGGAACTTACCTAAAACAGCCATGTGAGGTTTAGTTGTCCTGTAAACAAGAATTAGCAATGACAGGATAACTCCTAATACAATCCCTTCTGTTATTCCAATAGTTAATGTGAGTACAAAGGTAAACAGCAACAAAACAAACTCATCTTTTCGGTTTTTCCACAATCGGATAGGGTATTTGTAGTCGAACAAACTGAGTACTGATATCATGATGATTGAAGCCAAAGCTGCATTTGGCAAGTAATAAAACAAAGGGGTTAGAAAAAGTAAAGTAAGTCCAACAACCAGAGCTGATATCAGAGATGCCATTCCCGTTTTTGCTCCAGCATCATTATTTACAGCTGTCCTGGACAAGCCACCAGTGGTTGGGTACGATTGAAAAAAGGATCCAATTAAATTGGAGGTTCCCAATGCTATTAATTCCTTGTTAGTATTTACTTTATAATATGTGTGTTTTTGTTCCATGGCTTTTGCTACTGAAATAGCTTCCATGAAGGCAATCAAGGACAATGTTAACGCTATAGGAAGGAGTCCTGTAATAGCATCAGATGAAAAATCGGGAAACTGTAAGGAAGGTAAACCTTTACTAATTTCTCCTACGACTTGAACTCCCGATAGCTCTAGATTAAAACTGCTTGTAAAAAGAATACCAAGTATTACCACAATTAATGGTGAAGGGATTTTTGGCGCAATTTTCTTGAGGACTACAATAATGACAATTCCTGCAAGCCCCATCACAAATGTGGTAGCATGGAACTCGCTCACATGTTGGAAGGCATTGTAAATTAATTGATGTATTTGATTACTTCGCGGTACATTAATACCAAACAGGTGTTTAAGTTGATTAAGCGCAATGATTACAGCTGCAGCTGAGGTGAAGCCACTGATTACTGGTTTTGACAAAAAATTAACTAAAAACCCTAAGCGAAACACACCCATTATTAGCTGAAACAGTCCAACTAAAAATGCCAAAGTCACCGCCAGTAAAATATAACTTTCTGAGCCGGCAATTGCCAATACACTTAAACCTGATGCAACTAGCAATGAATCCATAGCCACCGGCCCAACTGATAATTGTCTTGATGTACCTAGCAAGGCATAAATTACTTGAGGAATCAAAGCTGCGTATAACCCGTAAACAGCGGGCAATCCTGCAATCATTGCATAAGCCATTCCCTGTGGAATAAGAATAACACCAACAGTTAGTCCAGCAGGGAGGTCTCCCCGCAATTGCTTTATATTGTATGTTTTCATCCATTTTAAGGAAGGGATGATGTTTTTTAAATCCATACTTGTTACCTATGTTTTTTGAGCAACTATTTACCGATGGTTTGTTGTCTTGACAATGGAATGAATCCAAATTATCACAATCACACACCACAAAGATGCTGACTTTAAACGTTGTTCACAGTAACTTTTGTTACACTTGCTGTGAACGTGTTAATACTCCAAGACCTCGACCCTGCTCCTGTAGATCTTAATTTTGTTTTCTTTTTCGAATCTTTTAAGTAACCTAGAAATGACTACCCGTGAGGTGTTTAACTCGTAAGCTATGTCCTGATGAGATATACGAAGTTCATTGCTTTTAGATATAATTACTTTGTTTCGAAGATACTTCAATAATCGATCATCCATGTTCATGAAAGCCAATGTATCTATAGCATCAAGCATTTCATATAGACGGCTGTTATAACTCTCAAAAACAAAATCTCTCCACGTTTTGTACTTAAGCCATTCCTCCATTTTTTCTATTGGAAGCAAAATCAATTCTGTATCAACTTCCGCAATGGCCCTGATTTCACTCCGGGACTGACCCATGCAACAAGTCATTGTCATGGCACAAGTGTCACCTTTTTCTAAGAAGTACAGGAGTAATTCATTGCCGTCATTATCAACTCGAATAATTTTGATAGCACCGTGGATAAGCAAAGGCATGTGTTTTATGTAGCTACCTATATCAATTAACAGTTCTTCCTTTGGTACCGACTTTACAATGCCACAAGTTGAAATTTCAGCCAATAAATCAGCTTCAAACAACTCACCATATAGGCTTGAAATAATATCACTCATGATTAATAATCAATAAAATTCTATGTCAAAAAATTACAATATTTAAACATGTCCTTGAGCAACCATAGCATCAGCAACTTTTATAAACCCAGCAATATTAGCTCCTTTCACATAATCAATATAATCGCCATCTTTACCATATTTCACACAAGCCTCATGAATTTTAATCATGATGTTCTGAAGTTTACCGTCAACCTCCTCACGGGTCCAACTTAGCCTTGTTGAGTTCTGTGACATTTCTAACCCTGATGTTGCAACACCTCCAGCATTGGATGCTTTACCTGGTCCGAACATGATTTTCTTTTCCATGATTAATTCCAAAGCGTCCGGTGTAGTAGGCATGTTTGCACCTTCGGCTAATAATATCAGTCCATTGGATAACAACGTTTTTGCATCTTCTAAATTCAATTCATTTTGCGTAGCGCATGGAAATGCAACGTCACAGGCAACGCCCCATGGCTTCTCGCCTTCAAAATATTCGCAGCCAAACTCCTCGGCATATACTTGAATTCTGCGACGCTTGACATTTTTGAGGTCCATTATGTACGCTAGCTTTTCTGCTGTAATCCCTTCTTTATCATAAACATACCCACGAGAATCTGACATGGTAACCACCTTCGCTCCTAATTCAATTAACTTTTCGCAAGCATACTGAGCCACGTTTCCTGAACCTGATATAACTGCTCGTAAGCCTTTAAAATCTTTGCCTTTTAATTTTAGCATTTGTTCAGCAAAATAAATGGCACCATAACCTGTAGCTTCTGGTCGAATCAAAGATCCTCCAAAACTGATTCCTTTTCCTGTAAGCACTCCAATAAAAGTATTGTTGATTCGTTTGTATTGTCCAAACATGTAGCCAATTTCCCTTGCTCCTACTCCTATATCACCTGCTGGAACATCGGTATCATTACCTACGTGTCTTGATAATTCCACCATGAAACTTTGACAAAACTTCATGATTTCATGATCAGATTTTCCTTTAGGGTCAAAATCAGCTCCTCCTTTCCCTGCTCCCATTGGCAAGGAGGATAAGCTGTTTTTAAATATTTGTTCGAATGCTAAAAACTTTAGAATGGACTGGTTAACACTTGGATGAAACCTTAACCCTCCTTTGTAAGGCCCAATAGCACTGTTTATTTGAATCCTGTAGCCACGATTCACCATGTACTCTCCTTGATCGCTTATCCATGGAACTCTGAATGAAATGATGCGCTCGGGCTCAATCATTCGTTCTAGTATTTTTGCTGTTTTATATTTGGGGTTTTCTTCAATATAAGGAACAACGGTTTCCGCTACTTCTTGAACGGCTTGTAAATACTCCGTTTCTCCTTCATTTCTGGCTGTTGCCATTGCCATAAAAGCATCTATTTCTTTTTGATATTTTCCCATAATAGTGTGTTTTTAAACTACTATTTTAAAGTACGTTATTTATGATTAAAAGGTTATAGTAATATATAAATAGTTTTTAGTTCATGGTTGTTAAAGAAGAATAATTATCTAGTTAGGGCCTTTACGGTTACCTTTATTACACGTGTTGAAAAACAGAAAAATAATACACATTGACATGGATGCTTTTTTTGCATCGGTAGAGCAAAGGGATTTTCCCGAATTAAAGGGATTACCTGTAGCCGTAGGAGGAAACAAAGATCGAGGAGTTGTTGCAGCTGCAAGCTATGAAGCAAGAAAATTTGGAGTTCGGTCGGCCATGTCATCTCGGGTTGCTGCTAAACGATGTCCAGATTTGATTTTTCAAAATGCACGATTTGATGCTTACAAGGAAGTATCCTTTCAAATTCACGAAATTTTCAAAGAATACACGAATTTAATTGAGCCCCTATCATTAGATGAAGCATTTTTAGATGTGACGGAAAATAAAAAAGGGATTAAATCCGCGACAGTGATTGCCAATCAAATAAGGGCGAGCATTCTTAGCAAAACTAAGCTAACAGCATCAGCGGGAATTTCGTCCAATAAGTTTGTTGCAAAAATCGCTTCAGACATTAACAAGCCTGATGGATATTGTTTGATTCATCCCGATGACATTGAATCATTTATTGAAAAATTACCCATTTCAAAGTTTCATGGTATTGGTAAGGTAACGGGGAAAAAGCTGAACAGCCTTGGGATAATTATCGGTAAGGATTTAAAGAGGTTAAGCATAGAGTTTTTGTCCCAAAACTTTGGCAAACAAGGAAAGCACTACTACAATATATCGCGAGGAATTGACGACAGAATAGTTAATCCAAACAGGATAAGAAAATCGATCGGAGCTGAACAAACATTTGAAAAAGACTTGTATTTAGGCGCTGATTTAGAACTAAAAGTAAAAGGTATTGCAAATCGTGTACATCGGAGATTAGAAAAAAGTGGAAAAAAAGCCAAATCCCTGACGCTGAAAATTAAATTCTCTGATTTTACTCAAATCACTAGAAGTTATACGCTTCCTCCTTCGTCATCGTTTCCGTTTTACGAAACTGAGGAGCAAATAATAAGACAATCATTGCGCCTTCTTTCTCAGGTAGATGTGCCAAAAACAGGGCTGAGATTAATGGGTTTATCCTTGAGCAACTTCAGCGAAGAATCAAAAATCATTTCCCGACAATTGACCATAGAATTTTAATTCTTGTCTTACATTTGACCACCGGATAATACTAAAAAATTCAGATGAGATCGATTCTAATATTTATTCTATCAATAAGTTTTTTTGTTGCTACAGCGCAAACACAAACCATAAAGGGGAAAATTGTTGACAAGGAAACTTTGTTTCCACTGATTGGAGCAACAGTCACTATTAGTACAACAGGTGATAGCTTATTAAGTGGAGTTGCAACGGATATTGATGGCTACTATAAAATACCTAACCTACCCTTTGGAAAATACAAAGTACAAATCACCTACTTGGGTTACAAAAGCATGGACGTACCTAATGTGATTATTGATGCAGGAAAAGAAAAAATATTGGACGTGGAAATGGACGAAAGCTCTGTTTCTTTGAGTGAAGTAAAAATTACACTATCCAGGAAAGATGCAACCAACAATGAAATGACATCGGTTAGTGCTCGAACTTTCAACATTGAAGAAACAAGCAGGTATGCAGGAAGTAGATCCGACCCTGCTAGGATGGCTTCCAACTTTGCTGGTGCCCAAGGTACTGATGATTCTAGGAATGATATTGTAGTGAGAGGAAATACTCCTACAGGTGTATTATGGAGACTGGAAGGAATGGACATTCCAAACCCTAATCACTTTGCCATTGCTGGAACTAACGGTGGTCCTGTGAGTATGTTAAACAATAAGATGTTGCGTAAATCTGACTTTTTTACAGGTGCTTTTCCAGCTGAATATGGAAATGCCACTTCGGGTGTATTTGATTTACAGTTCAGAAATGGAAACAATGAGAAGCACGAGTTTACTGGACAGTTTGGGTTTTTAGGAACAGAAATGACAGCTGAAGGTCCACTTGGAGATTCTACAAAGGCTAGCTACTTGGTAAACGCAAGATACTCTACTCTTGCCCTGTTTAATTTCATGGGAATAAGTATTGGAACTGATGCCACTCCACAATACATGGATGGAGCTTTCAAGTTAAATTTCCCTCTGAAAAACAACGCTAACCTTTCCTTTTTTGGAATGGGTGGTAAAAGTAACATTGACATCATTGTTAGTGACTTAACTGAACCATCAAGTGATTTGTACGGTCTTCGTGATAGGGATCAACTTTTTGGAACAAGCATGGGAGTTGGAGGGGTTAATTACTTTAAGTCGATTAACAAAAAACTTTTATTCAAATTCTCTGTTGCCGGATCCGGAAGTCAATCAGGATCTAGGCATGTAAAGGTTGACAGGGATATTAACTACTTGATCACCGACACTTTTACTATTAGGAGATATGACGTGAAAGAACAAAGAATCTCTTCCAACGCTAGTTTAACTTACAAGTGGAATAAGAAAAGCACCTTAAAATCTGGTGTGAATTACACGCAGTATTTCTACGACATGATTGACTACGATTATGACTCTGCAGGGACTGGTTTAAAACACATTGACTTTGGAAGTCAGGCTGGTTTGATGAGGGTTTACAGTCAGTACAAACTTAAAGCAACTGAAAAATTAACTTTGAATCTTGGGGTAAATGGTCAGATGTTCATGTTGAACAACAGTACTTCAGTTGAACCAAGAGCAGGACTGAAGTTTAAAATTAACAACAAAAACACTTTGAGTTTAGGTTATGGAATTCACAGCCAGGTGCAGCCAACTTATTTCTACTTTCAAGAATTAACAAATGACAAAGGAGAAGTAGGAACTCACAACAAGGATTTAGATTTTACAAAAAGCAACCATTATGTTGTAGCGTATGATTTAGCGGTAAGTAGTAAATCAAGAATTAAGGTGGAAGTGTATTATCAGAATTTATATAATGCGCCTGTATACAAGGACACAGCAACTGCCTTTTCTATGATTAATTTTGGATCCAGTTACAGGTTCATTTATCCTCCTGAATTGGAAAATACTGGAACTGGAACCAATTATGGTTTTGAATTTACCTATGAAAGGTTCTTTAGTAAAAGCTTTTTCTTGCTGACAACAGTATCCTTGTATGAATCAAAATACAAAGGAAGTGATGGTATAAAAAGAAACACAGCCTACAATGGAAATTATACTGGAAATGCCTTAGCAGGTAAGGAATGGACATTTGGAAAGAAGAAGAACAAAACCTTCGGAGTGGGAACTAAAATCACGTACGCTGGAGGAAAACGCTACACACCTATAGACACATTGGCTTCAATTATTGCTGAAGACGCTATTGAAGACATGGCGCAAACAAACTCAGCGCAATTCAAGGATTACTTTAGGGCGGATTTAAAGATTAGCTATAAAGTAAACATGAAGAACGTAACACACGAATTTGCTCTTGATTTGATAAATGTAGCAGGGACACCGAACGTATTGAAGAAAACATACATCCCTGCATTTGCAGGACAAGAACCAAAATTCATTGATGAATACCAATTAGGTTTCTTCCCTGTGTTTTATTACAAGATTGATTTTTGATTTAGTTTATTGATGTCGAGGCAATGAAGTTAAGCCTATTTCTTAATCAAGAAGATTGACCAATCCTTGCCGTTTGACATAATCAGTTGTAATAGTTGAATATGATATTGAGTAGAGGTATGTGCCGTTTGGCGCTCTTGTACCCATATACATACCAGCCCATCCTAGATTCACATCATCCGATAAAAAAAGGCGTTCACCATTTCGGTTAAAAATTATCATTTCAAAATCATTGTATTCGCACACCCCAATGCCGTAAAACACATCATTGACACCATCATTATTGGCAGTAAATGCGTTTGGAATATAAAGTTCACAAGAACAATCAACTATGGTCAAGTCTATTTCAATCAGGGAATCACAACCGTTAATATTAGTCATTACATCAGAATACACACCACTTTCAGTCCATTGATAATCACCGCTCGGTGAGGTATACTTTATACATTTACTTTCCGAAAGGTAAGTGACCTTATCAAAGTACATTACTTCAATTGAAATTATAGAATCACAACCTCCGCTTCCTGATAGGGTGTCTTTATAAATTCCAGCCTCCGTATAAGTATGATTACTGGAAGGAGACAACAGAGGTTGTTGAACACAAGAATTTAAATTGAGTTGAGGGCAATACTTTTCTCCTGCTAAACTGTCGACAGTCATCCCTCCAGAAATTGAAGAGCCTGCGGTTGATGTAAATCCTTTTACGTGTAATCCTCCGTGACTATAAAATTTTCCTTCAGTGTGAACAAACCCAAGATCAATATTACCGTCAGAAGTGAACTCCGATGTCGAAAGAACAGACATATTCACTTTGCCACTTAACGCTCCTTGTTCAGATAAATACACGTAATTATTTATGAAGTTTAGGTCACTATTTAAAAACAAAGAATGATTTATGAAGATTGAATCCGCACTAATTGGCGACACACCACCGGACCATGAATTAGTATCATTATAATCTCCTTGGCATTTTGTTTATGCCTTATTGGAGTACAAAGATTTGACAATGAAGAGAATAAATATGAATATTGAAAAGATCCTCATGAGTAATAAATCTAAACATAATTTACCTCAAAAATATTATTTCGTTCCCCAATATATTAGCTGAAAACACTCCGGACACCTTATTTCCATTACCAAACAAGTAGAATTATTAAATTATTGTATTTATTGGCATTACTTTTGTAGCTTCCTCGACTTAACCTTAAAAAAACAAAAAAATGAAATCATTTAAAAAGTTAAAGTCAAAGTTAGTTGTTGCAGCTGCAGCATCGTTAATTGCATTTAGTGCCAATGGTCAAGCAGTTGAGCAAGGAGATGTTGCAATAGGTGCTTTTTACGGTTCACCATCCATTGGAACTTTGTTTTTACAAGCTCTTCTTACAGCAGACGATAGTGATTTTCAAACAGCTGCTGAATTTAGCTTTTTAGGACCGGTTGGAATCAAAGCTGAATACATGGTAGCTGAAAAATTAGGAATCGGAATCGAAGCTAGTTATTCTACATGGTCACTTACGAGCGCTACGGAGAAATTTACCGCAACTAGGATTAGATTAGCTCCTCGATTTAGCTATCACTTGGGTAGCTCTGATGTATTTGATTCGTACTTCTCCTTAGGAATGGGATTCAAAAACTCCACCTATAAATTTACTTCAGATGACCCAACTGCAGTGTTTGATGAAAGTGATTTACCATCTACACCATTAACATTGAGAATTGCATGGGGTGGAAGATATTACATTACTGAACAATTTGCCATTGCAACTGAATTAGGATTCGGTGGCGGATATTTAATTAGTGGTGGTTTAGTTTTTAAACCATAATTTATTCTTGTTGAAAAACAAGAAATACAAACACAAAAAAAGGCTGATCGTTATGATCAGCCTTTTTTTTATATGATTTTTTTTTGACTCCTTATGAAGTAAGATCCAACAAGTGACCATCAACGCATTCAATTTGTTTTCCCATCTTCTTTTGGATGACCTTAAAATGGTGTTCCTCTTCCTCGTTAACAAAAGTTATTGCCTCTCCTGGTGATTCTGCTCTACCAGTTCTACCAATTCGATGTATGAAATCTTTTGGTGATCGGGGAAGTTCATAATTGATCACGTAGGGCAAGAATTCAATATCGATCCCTCTCGACAAAAGGTCAGTAGCAACCAACACCCTTAGTTTCTTATTTTTAAATTTAAGTAAAGCATCGGTTCTTGCACCTTGACTCTTCTTACTATGAATTGACATTGCATCAATTCCATGTTTATTCAGTTTTTTAACAACAGTATCAGCCTTGAACACCGAAGATGTAAACACAAGTACTTGTTGCATTTCATGTTTGGTAATTAAGTACCTCAACAATGGCCCCTTCTTTTCGTCCTCTATCCAATAGCCAGATTGATTTATTAAATCTAAATTCTCGTCTTTGGGTTTTATTTTAATGATAATTGGTTTGTTCAACACCACTTGATGAATGCTTTTTACATCATCGTTCAGCGTGGCGGAAAACAATAAGTTTTGTCGCTTAGGTGGAAGTAACTTAATGAGTTCATCCATTTCATCTTTGAAACCAAGGTTCAACATTTTGTCCGCTTCATCAATAACCAAAACCTGAACAGCTCCTAAGCCAACAGCTTTGGAACCGTGTAAATCTAACAACCGACCAGGTGTAGCAATTAAAATATTGACACCGTACATGCCTTTCATTTGCGGATTGATTGAAACTCCTCCGTATACTGCTTTAACAACAAATGGGTTAGCAAGCGCAAAATTAAACTTGGTAAAAACTTCTTCGACTTGAACTGCAAGCTCTCTGGTTGGTACTAAAATTAGTGCGTCAAGGTTTCGACTTTTTTCTTTTGATGAAGGTTTCAAGTTCATTAAAACCGGTAAAGCAAAAGCTAATGTTTTACCAGATCCAGTCTGAGCGATTCCTAAAACGTCATGCCCCTTGATAATAGCAGGCATAGCTTGCTGTTGAATTGGATATGGTTTATCATATCCTTCAGCTTTTACAGCACTTAATAATTCTTTTGGTAACCCAATTTTTGAAAATGGCATAAGTGCAAAACTAATGCATTTACGGCTAGTTATTAAAGGATTTTATGTCCGATCGTAAAATAGACATATGAATGGTTAGGCTGTGCAGCGTATCCGCAGAATACTGTGGATCAATAGGACAACTTAGTTGCGGTTAAGGACCAGTTTTTGCACAAATACATCATCAGCCGTTTGAAATTTGACTACAGCTACACCAGTTCCTAAACCAGCTAAAGAAACTGGACCTCCTTCACTAACAATCCACTTTCCTAGTAAGACTCCATTGATGTTATACATAGTTGCTATTCCTGAAAGGTTAGAAAAGCTCATGATTTGATTAACACCATCATATCTAATAGGCGACACCTTACTTATCTTTTCAACACTTGCTGCATCATCGCAAGCGTCAGCAACTTTTTCCATTTGGGTTCCCGTGCTGTCATTTTTAAACATTTCAATCATTTCCCAAGTTGACTCCTCAAGCCACAATCCTTGCCCAGTTAATCTCAAATCCCAAATACAAATCCCACCACTTGCTGAGATGTTTGCTACGTCAACTAAATGTTTGTGTAAACAATCTCCACCCCATTCTGAATTCATTCCGGGAATACCATAGTTTAATTGTGATGAAGGGATTCCTTCGGTAACTGTTGCGAAATTTTCTATGTAGGAATATTTAAAAGGATAGGAATTGGCCTCAGTAGGTGTAACTGGACACCAAGTAAATAAGGTTGATTCACTTTCGTAAATATCAGCATAGCCCATTAGGTTAATGTAATCAACATGTGGTGACATGTCCGAATCCCACGATGGATTAGGGAAATTATAACAAGGTGTTGAGACCGTTTCGACCATTAACTCTTTGCCTTTAGCGTGTAATGCCTTTCCTAGTGTGTCTAAAAAACTAACAAATGCGTCCTTGTCGCTGCCGTAATCTCCAAACCCCTCCAGATCCAAGTCGACCCCAGCTAGACCAAAACTGTCTACTAAAGCAACCAAACTAGCTACCGTTTCATTTGGAAAACTATCAATAATTAGTTTGGTGTACTGCCAATCGAAATCGTTTTCTCGAACGTTGTGGAGGGTAAGCATTATTTTAACATCATTGGCTTTTCCCCAGCTAACGTAATCCTTTGTGTTTTGATTAATATTACCTGCTTCCCATGCAAATTGATGTTTCGTCAAGAATTCCACTGCACCGCTATCACCAGGAACCCAAAATTGTAATCCTATGTGGGTTAACCCCTCTTTTAACCATTTTGTTTTAGAACTATCGTTCAAATAAGCTTTACTCTCATTCATCCCGTAAATAGGAATCCAAGACATGACTGTTCTCCCGACAGACGTTATTGAAATAGCAAGTAGTAATGAAAAAATAACTAATGTTTTACCTGTGAGTTTCATAATGAGTTGTTTTGGTTACAATACAAATATGAGAACTTAACAAAAGAACCAATGTGCATTTTCCATTTAACAATGTACATTTTCCACAACAGCTAATTTTACTAATCTTTCGGAATGATTTTTATATTTCTTATATTCGATAAAATTCGAAAACAACCTCATATTGAATAAAAAGGCTGTCTTAATAATTGTACTTATTCCAATTATAACGATTGGGTTTGCATGGCTATTTTTACAAAAACCGACACATGATTTTTTACTTAAGCCAGATTATAAATTTTTGGCTAATACCGACAGACAAGATGACATTGGTAATTCTGTAATAAAAGCTGAACGTTTCGATGATATTATCCATTGTAGGTACACGCTAAAAGAAGGAAACCCTTACCCATTTATATCCTTAGCTTTTAGCAAAAAAAATGCTGTGCTATTTGACACAAGAGGATATACACTTAACCTTAACATAGAATCTGTTCAAGACGTCCAATTATCAACTAGAATTGGGT
>Ga0209091_10002516_pt1 | contig 15385 bp, 17 predicted proteins | sample ArcticOcean_MG_C_6_FD_187438 | JGI IMG/M metagenome (GOLD analysis project Ga0209091, IMG submission 187438) | Marine microbial communities from western Arctic Ocean - ArcticOcean_MG_CB8_128 (SPAdes) (version 2) | ecosystem: Environmental > Aquatic > Marine > Oceanic | place: Arctic Ocean...
TTATGAAGTAAAGAAAGTACAAAAGCATTAGTTTTTTTATCTACAGCCCATTGACCAGAAACTAAATATGTATACTCTTCAACACTATTAAGCATTTTTAAAGAATATTTTTTTCCTTTTGGAAGAATTTCTTCTTCCAAGTCATTGAAAATTCCTTGACAAGTTTTACCACTTAAAATGTTATATAGCTTTTCAATTAATTTACTTTTTAATTCTTTAAACCTAAGATCATAACTTAGCTCTAACTCATTTAAAATATCTTTATCTTCAGATCTTTTCCTTTTATCTTTAACTGGTCTTGAAAAAAGTTTTTTATCAATAACAACTCCGTTTAAAGATGGAGGTGCTTTTAATGAAGCATCTTTCACATCACCAGCTTTATCTCCAAAAATAGCTCTTAACAACTTTTCTTCTGGGGTTGGATCTGATTCTCCCTTAGGAGTTATTTTACCAATTAAAATATCTCCAGGATGAACTTCTGCACCTATTCGAATCATACCATTTTCATCAAGATTCGCAGTTGCTTCTTCACTTACATTAGGAATATCATTGGTAAGTTCCTCCATTCCAAGTTTAGTATCTCTAACATCAATAGAGTACTCATCAATGTGAAGAGAAGTGAATACATCATCTCTAACAACTTTTTCAGAGATAACTATTGCATCTTCAAAATTATAACCTTTCCAAGGCATAAAAGCTACTTTAAGGTTTCTTCCAAGAGCAAGTTCTCCTTTTTGAGTAGCATATCCTTCACATAAAACTTGACCTTTTTTAATTAAATCTCCTTTGACAACAATTGGCTTTAAGTTTATACATGTACCTTGATTAGTTTTTCTAAACTTAACAAGTGAGTACGTTTTTTCATCAACATCAAAGCTTGTTAATTTTTGCTCTTCTGTAAGACTATATTTAATTGTGATTTTTTGTGAATCAACATAAATAACTTTCCCATCATAATCGGCATTAATCAATACTCTAGAATCTGAAGCAACTTGTCTTTCAAGACCTGTTCCAACAATAGGAGACTCCGGTTTTAATAATGGTACAGATTGTCTCATCATATTTGACCCCATTAATGCTCTATTGGCATCATCATGCTCTAAAAAAGGAATCAGAGATGCAGAAATAGAAGCTATTTGATTAGGAGCAACATCAGTATAATCAACATCTTTAGGGTCAATTACTGGATAATCTGCTTCCTGTCTAGCAATAACTTTATCAGAAAGAATTTTACCATCTTTATCCTTTGGAATATTTGCCTGAGCAATTAGTTTTCCTTCTTCTTCTTCTGCGCTTAAATATTTATGAACTTTTAAATCAACAACGCCATTTTCTACTTTTCTATATGGTGTTTCAATAAACCCTAGACTGTTAACCTTTGCAAAAACACCTAAAGAAGAAATTAAACCAATATTTGGGCCTTCTGGAGTTTCAATAGGACACAACCTTCCATAATGAGTGTAATGAACATCTCTTACTTCAAAACCAGCTCTTTCTCTAGAAAGTCCACCAGGTCCTAATGCAGATAATCTTCTTTTATGTGTGATTTCAGCAAGTGGATTTGTTTGATCCATAAACTGAGATAACTGATTCGTTCCAAAAAATGAATTAATAACTGAAGACAATGTCTTTGCGTTAATTAAATCAATTGGAGTAAATACTTCATTATCTCTAACGTTCATTCTTTCACGAATAGTACGTGCCATCCTAGATAAACCAACTCCAAATTGAGAAGATAATTGTTCGCCAACTGTTCTTACCCTTCTGTTAGACAAGTGATCAATATCATCAATTTCAGCTTTTGAATTAATTAATTCAATTAAGTATTTTATAATAGTTATAATATCCTCTTTAGTTAAAACTAACTTATCCATTTCAATATTAAGTCCTAACTTTTTGTTCATTCTATACCTACCTACTTCACCAAGGTTATATCTCTGTTCAGAGAAAAATAATTTATCAATTATTCCTCTGGCAGTTTCTTCATCTGGCGGTTCAGCATTCCTTAACTGTCTATAAATATGTTCTACAGCTTCCTTTTCAGAATTTGTTGGATCTTTTTGTAAAGTATTATGAATTATAGCATAGTCAGAATATTGACCATCAACTTTATGCAACAAAATAGTTTTAGAACTTGTTTCTAAAATTTCTTCGATATTCTGTTTGTCAATTACGATATCTCTATCTAAAACTATCTCATTTCTTTCAATAGAAACAACTTCACCTGTATCTTCATCTACAAAATCTTCAAACCAAGAATTTAAAACTCTTGCAGCTAATTTTCTGCCAATACATTTTTTTAATCCTGATTTTGAAACTTTTACTTCTTCAGCTAAATCAAAAATTGCTAAGATATCTTTATCTCTTTCATATCCAATTGCTCTTAGTAAAGTTGTAACAGGTAATTTCTTTTTTCTATCAATATAAGCGTACATCACACTATTAATATCTGTTGCAAATTCAATCCAAGAACCTTTAAAAGGAATTACCCTAGCAGAATACAATTTTGTACCATTTGCATGAAAAGATTGACCAAAAAATACACCAGGAGATCTATGTAATTGAGAAACAACAACACGTTCGGCACCATTTATTATAAAGGTTCCACTTGGTGTCATGTAAGGGATTACTCCTAAATAAACGTCTTGAACTATTGTTTCAAAATCCTCATGCTCTGCATCCGTACAAAAAAGTTTTAATCTAGCTTTAAGCGGAACACTATGCGTTAAACCTCTTTCAATACATTCTTGAATAGAGTAACGAGGTGGATCCACAAAATAATCTAAAAACTCTAATACAAATTGATTTCTAGAATCTGATATAGGAAAATTTTCTAAAAAAGTATTAAAAAGACCTTCATCAGTTCTTTCGTCTGATTTTGTTTCTAGTTGGAAAAAATCGCTAAATGATTTTACCTGAATATCCAAAAAATCTGGATAATCAGGAATATCAGTAGCAGAAGCAAAGTTTAATCTATTTATAGTGTTGTGCATTTAAATCAATTTAAATTAAAAGAAAGTAAAAATCGAGTACTAGGATACGATCCTAATACTTAGGAAACTTTAAATAAAACTAAGGCTTAAGCTAATTATTTTAACTCTACCTCAGCTCCAGCTTCTTCAAGTGATTTCTTAAATCCTTCAGCTTCATCTTTTGAAACTGCTTCTTTAATATTACTTGGTGCATCGTCTACGAGCCCTTTAGCTTCTTTTAAACCTAAACCTGTTAATTCTTTTACAAGTTTAACTACTGCTAATTTTGAACCTCCAGCTGCAGTTAATACTACATCAAATTCAGTTTTTTCTTCAGCTGCATCAGCGTCACCACCTGCTGCAGGCCCAGCTGAAACTACTGCTGCTGCTGCTGGTTCGATACCGTATTCGCTTTTAAGAATTCCTGCTAACTCGTTAACTTCTTTAACTGTTAGATTAACTAATTGTTCTGCAAAATCTTTTAAATCTGCCATTTTGTAAATATTTATTATTATTATTATTAATTTTTAACTACTCTTTTTTATCAGAAAGTGTTTTTAACACTCCTGAAATTGTTGCTCCACCTGATTGTAAAGCGGAAATAAGGTTTTTAGCTGGAGACTGTAAAATTGCAATTACATCACCAATTAATTCCTCTCTAGACTTAATATTAGATAGGGTTTCAAGTTGATCATCCCCTAAATAAATGGCACCTTCAATAGAAGCTCCCTTTAAAACAGGTTTATCAGCTTTTTTCCTAAATAGCTTGATCAATTTAGCTGGTGAATTACCAATTTCTGAATACATCAAAGCTGTATTACCTACTAACACTTGATTTAGATCTCCAAAGTCTCTATCAGAAGTTTCCATTGCTTTACTTAACAATGTATTTTTAACAACTGAAAGTTTAACATTTGCCTTAAAACAAGCTCTTCTTAAATTACTTGTTTGAACAGCATTAAGACCTGAAACATCCGTCATGTAAATATTAGTGTTATCAGCTAATTCAGCGGTTAACCTTTCTATTACCTTAGATTTTTCTTCTCTTGTCATTTTATTATTTTTAACTAAATATTAGTATCAATATTAATACCTGGACTCATTGTACTAGACATAGAAATACTTTTCAAGTATGTTCCCTTAGATGAATTAGGTTTTAGTTTAATTATGTTCTGAATTAATTCAAGAGAATTCTCGTAAATTTTATCAGCATCAAAAGAAACTTTTCCAATTGAAGCATGTATAATTCCTGTTTTTTCTACTTTAAAATCAATTTTACCGGCTTTAACTTCAGAGACTGCTTTAGCAACATCCATAGTAACTGTACCAGTTTTTGGATTTGGCATTAAGCCCCTTGGACCTAATATTTTTCCTAATGGACCTAACTTACCCATAACACTTGGCATAGTTATAATTACATCAACATTAGTCCAACCATCTTTGATTTTTTGTAAAAATTCATCAAGTCCTACATAATCCGCGCCAGCATCTTGAGCTTCCTTTTCCTTATCTGGTGTTACAAGTGCAAGCACTTTAATATCTTTACCAGTTCCGTTAGGAAGAGTAACTATACCTCTAACGTTTTGATCAGCTTTCTTAGGATCTACACCAAGACGAACTGCCAAATCAATAGAAGCATCAAAATTAAACTTAGAAATTTCTTTTACAACTTCAGAAGCTTCTTTTAAGGAATATGTTTTTGCAATATCAATTTTAGATAAAGCATCTTTACGTTTTTTTGTGATTTTTGTCATAATCTTAAATTAAAAAATTAAAAAGGAGCTTGGCCTTTGACCTTGATCCCCATCGACCTTGCAGTTCCAGCAATCATTTTCATTGCTGACTCTACAGTAAAAGCATTTAAGTCAACCATTTTATCTTCAGAAATTAACTTTACTTGATCCCATGAAACGGTCGCTACTTTAGTTCGGTTTGGTTCTCCTGATCCCTTTTTAAGCTTTGCTGCTTCCAATAATTGTACGGCTGCTGGTGGAGTTTTAACTACAAATTCAAAAGATTTGTCTTTGTAAACTGTAATTGATACAGGTAAAATTTTACCAGGCTTATCTTGTGTTCTAGAGTTAAACTGCTTACAGAATTCCATTATATTAACACCAGCTGCACCCAATGCAGGTCCAACTGGCGGTGATGGATTAGCAGCACCCCCTCTAATTTGTAACTTCAGTACTTTTTCTATTTCTTTAGCCATTATTAATATTTATTATCTCTTAAATAATTGGAAGCTATTTAAGAAAAGATTTATATGTAACATTTACACTTTTTCTACTTGCATATAAGAAAGCTCTAAAGGAGTCTTTCTACCAAAAATTTTAACCATAACCTCAAGCTTTCTCTTTTCCTCGTTCACTTTTTCAATTGTTCCATTAAATCCATTAAAAGGACCGTCAATTACCTTGATACTTTCACCATAGATAAATGGAATTGAAATACTTTCTGATTCTGTAGAAAGTTCATCTACAGTACCTAGCATCCTATTTACTTCGGCAGTTCTTAAGGGAATAGGATCTCCACCTTTAGTTTCACCCAGAAAACCTATTACATTAGGTAATGCCTTGATGATATGAGGAACTTCACCAGATAAATTAGCTTTAATCATGATGTAACCTGGAAAATACACTTTTTCTTTATTAACTTTTTTACCTTTTCTAATTTGAATAACTTTTTGAGTAGGAACCAACATCTCTTCCACTAAATCAGAAAATCCAAGTCTATTAATTTCAGATTCCATATAGTTTCTGATTTTATTTTCTTGACCACTTACGGCTCTCACAACATACCACTTTTTTATATCTGTATCCGCCATGATTTAATTAATAAGTTCGAAATAAAATTTAATTACTTTAGATAAAACACTGTCCGCTAACCAAATAATCAGTGAAAAAATTATAGTAAATAATAAAACTATTACAGTAAGATTAGAAAGTTCAGTTAAAGGAGTCCACGAAACGTGCTCTTTTAATTCTGAAAAGGACTCTTTAACGTAAGAAACTATATTCATTATTTTAAATTTTGCACGGGTTGAGAGACTCGAACTCCCGACACCTGGTTTTGGAGACCAGTGCTCTACCAACTGAGCTAAACCCGTATCTCAAAAATTGGTGAAATTAAACACCTTAAATTTATAGCCACAAAAGGCATCTGTGTTAGCAGATACCTTTTCCGGATGTATTGTATTATTATAAAATCTTTGTAACCTGACCAGCACCAACTGTTCTACCACCTTCTCTAATTGCAAATCTTAATCCAACGCTACAAGCAATTGGAGAGATAAGGTCAACTATAATAGTTAAGTTATCACCAGGCATTACCATTTCAACTCCTTTAGGAAGTACGATATTACCAGTAACATCAGTTGTTCTTACATAAAACTGTGGTCTATAATTGTTGTGAAATGGAGTGTGTCTACCACCTTCTTCTTTCTTTAAAATATATACTTCAGCTTCAAATTTATCATGTGGCTTAACAGAACCTGGCTTACAGATTACCATTCCTCTTTTAATAGATTCTTTTTCAATTCCTCTTAAAAGAATACCAACATTATCACCAGCTTCTCCTCTATCTAGAATTTTCCTAAACATTTCAACTCCAGTTACAGTAGAAGTAAGTTTTTCAGCTCCCATTCCAATTATATCTATAGAATCACCTGTATTAGCAACACCAGTTTCAATTCTACCAGTTGCTACAGTCCCTCTACCTGTAATAGAAAATACATCTTCAACAGGCATTAAGAAATCTTTATCAACTTCTCTTTTAGGAAGTTCAATCCAAGTATCTACAGATTCCATTAGTTTCATTACTGTATCAACCCATTTTTGTTCACCATTTAAAGCTCCTAATGCAGAACCTAAAATTACAGGTCCATTTTCACCATCATATTCATAAAAGCTTAATAACTCTCTTACTTCCATTTCAACAAGCTCTAACAATTCTTCATCATCAACTTGATCAGCTTTATTAAGAAAAACTACCATACGAGGAATACCAACCTGTCTTCCTAATAATATATGTTCTCTAGTTTGTGGCATTGGACCATCAGAAGCAGCAACTACAAGAATTGCTCCATCCATTTGAGCAGCACCAGTAACCATGTTCTTTACGTAATCCGCGTGACCTGGACAGTCAACGTGAGCGTAATGACGATTAGCAGTTTCATACTCAACGTGAGAAGTGTTAATTGTTATACCTCTTTCTTTTTCTTCAGGAGCATTGTCAATTTGGTCAAAGCTTCTTGCTTCAGAAAAACCTGCGTCAGCCAATACTTTAGTAATAGCAGCAGTTAGGGTAGTTTTACCATGATCAACGTGTCCAATTGTACCAATATTTAAATGTGGTTTTGAACGATCGAAAGTTTCTTTAGCCATAATATGTGTGTTTTGTTACTTTTAAAATGAGCGCAAATATATAAATTTTATCTTAAAATATTTAACAAACAATTGTTTTTTTAATAAAAATCATGTTTAATTAAACAATTTGAAAAAAAAAACATACGTAGTGATAATAAAAATATAAAATTTTGAAGAAAAAAGAAGAATTTATAATAACATACATTTGCAAAATATTAACAAAAAAATAAAGTAATAAAAAAGCTTCAATTATATATGGAATTTAATAATCTCGGACTTTTACCTTCTCTTTTAAAAGCAATAAACGAAAAAGGATACACCAACCCTTCACCAATTCAAGAAAAAGCAATCCCTGTAATTCTTAAAGGAAAAGATGTTTTAGCATCTGCTCAAACTGGAACAGGAAAAACTGCGGGCTTCACTCTTCCTTTATTACAACTTCTAACTAAAAGTTCTAATTCTCAAAATAGAAAAATCAAAGCTTTAATTTTAACACCTACGAGAGAGCTTGCTGCTCAGATTTATGAGAACGTTAAAGAATATAGCACTCACATTGATTTGATTTCGGCGGTAATATTTGGTGGAGTAAATCAAAATCCACAAGTTTCCAAAATCAAACGAGGAGTTGATATTTTAATTGCCACACCAGGACGTTTATTAGACCTAGAAAATCAAAGAGCGTTGTCTTTAAGGAACGTTGAAATTTTAGTTTTAGACGAAGCTGATAGAATGTTAGATATGGGCTTTCAAAGAGATATTAATAAAATTATGGGCTTGATGCCTAAAAAAAGACAAAACTTATTGTTCTCAGCTACTTTTTCCAAAGAGATTAAATCATTGGCAAGAGGGATTTTAAATAACCCTGTTTTAATAGAAACTTCACCAGAAAACACCACAGTAGAAGCAATAATTCAATATGTATACAAAGTTGATAAAAATCAAAAATCAAATTTAATAATTCAACTCATTAAAGAAGAGAATTGGACTCAAGCTCTGGTATTTACAAGGACAAAACACGGAGCAAATAATCTTTGTAAAAAAATGATTAAAGCTAATATCTCAGCTGCTGCAATTCACGGAAATAAAAGTCAAGGAGCCAGGACTAAAGCTTTAGCAGGCTTTAAAAGTGGTTCAGTTAGAATTCTTGTTGCAACTGATATTGCTGCTAGAGGCTTAGACATTCCTCTACTCCCTCACGTTGTTAATTTTGAACTACCTAATATTCCTGAAGATTATGTTCATAGGATTGGAAGAACAGGGCGAGCCGGGGCAAAAGGAGAGGCACTTTCTTTAGTTTGCGATGAGGAAAAGCAATATCTGAAAGATATTGAGAAACTTATTAGATTAAGCATACCTTCAAAAACTAAAATTGGTTTTGAACCCAATGAAAATTCAAACATTGAATCAGCTCCCAATAAACAAAAAAGATCTGATTTTTCAAGAAACAAAGGAGGCTCCAATAGAAATAGGAATCAAAGAAGAAAATAAAAAATCAACAAACTGTCTTTAAAAAATCTATCAATTTATCTGCTTCTTTCTGGTCACTGTAGTATTTATCGATAAACTTCTTTAAAACTCCATTGGGTAATTCTTGAGAAGAAACGTAATTATATTGACCTAAAAGTTCCGCTCTAGCTTTAACAATATTTAAGTATTTAAGGCCTGTTTGCTCCCAGTCTTTAGGAAGATTAGATACTAATTTTTCGATTAAAGATATTTTTTTGTCCCAATCTGCTTTTGTATTCATTTCACTTGAGTTAGCGAATGCTTCAATTTCTTCCCAAACTTCACAGTACAAAGGACTGTTAGTTTCTACTAACTCTTTATCACTAGAGGAACAAGAAAATAAAAATAAAGCTAATAATGACAATATTAATTTACTCGTGTTAATACTATCTAAATAAGAAAAGAGTAAGCTGAAGAAACTATAAGGTTTATATAATATAACTAAATTCATTTTTTTTGTACTTTTTTGGGCATTGGACCTCTTAAGTGAACAACCAATCCATTTAAGAAGTTTCGTAAGATTTGATCTCCACATTCCATATACTTATCGTGGTCTTCATTTCTAAACAAAGCACCTAGCTCTCCTTTACTCACTTTAAAGTCCACTAAAGCACAAATTTCTACAATGTCTGTATCACGTAATTTATGCGCTACACGCAATTTTTTTAAAATATCGTTGTTTGATAATCCCATATTGCAAATGTAAGAGAAATTAAATGAGCTATTTTTTGGTTTTAAAACTTAATAGAATATTACAAACAACCAATATTATACAAAGACATAGTTGTGTTTAAAGAAAGAAAATTAATAAGGTTTAGATTATTGTCACACATTAACATTTCTTTTAGAATGTTTTTTGATAAATTTATCGTATCTTACTATAAATCATATAATTATGGAATGGTATTTAAAAGTAATGCGTGATAATTACGCTAATTTTAGTGGTCGTGCTAGAAGAAAAGAATATTGGATGTTTACTTTAATACAAATTCCAATAATGATATTATTAATAATTCTTGATGGAGTTCTAGGATTATCATTTGAAATTTATGGACAAGATTTAGGATATGGATGGCTGTATGCCATAGGTGCTTTAATTCACCTGATTCCTGGATTTGCTGTTAGTGTTAGAAGGCTTCACGATGTTGGAAAGTCAGGATGGTTTTTATTAATAATATTAATTCCATTAATTGGGGGAATATGGCTTTTTATTCTATCGTGCACTGAAGGAAATAAGTCTGAGAATAAATGGGGTCCAGATTCTAAAGCTTAATATTATTAAATGGTAAAGTGGTTATAAAGTTCGTTTAAAAATTATTTCCATTATTATCATTAATGTTTGTTAGCTTCTGTTAAAGCAGATGAGGTGCTAAATATAGTAGGTTCTGATGTTATATTAGTTACTCACCATTTGGTTAAATCCTGATTGAATGTTGTTGCGCCATCAAAAATATAAATCAAATTGATAACTTTTCTTACATTCCAACTCCCTATATTTTGATTAAAATCATTTGAACGATTAAACATTTTTAAGAAATCCAATAATTGATCATTATAATAAAAAGACTTAAAAGCTGGGTTTCCATAGAGAAAAAGTTTTAATAAATAATCAGAATAGTAATTCCAAACTATTTATTGATTTTGTCTAGTTTCTTTTTGATTTTTTTAATTGCGTTCTGAATGGAATTTTCAGGCTCTATTATATTATCCTCTCCCCAAAAATTTAAATCTTGAAACCCTACTTTTGAATCTGTTAAAATAATAGAAGAGTTAATTAGTTCTTTTCTTTTAGGATAGTCTAAAGTTCTATTTTCAATCCAATCAGTAATAGCCATCTCAGCTGATAAAGAATAGGTGGTATTAAATATTTTCTTGTCCCAATTTACTTTAAAATCAATAGATAGATTGCTGTAACTATAAAACCATTTTCTATTTCTTTCAGCATAATCTACTCTATAGACCGCTTTTGTTGGCCATACATTTGCCCCTTTAGGTTTTTTCTTTACAAATAATTCAGAAGCCTTTTCTCTATCAGATACGTTCAAAGAATACGTTGCGCTTAATAAAATTTTATTTTCACCATCTATAAATAACTCTCCATAATAAAAAGGTTCAATAACATCCTCTTTCTGTTTAAATCTAATTACATAAACAGGTCTATTATTAATTTTAGAAGTTCTGTGAACTGAAAAGGAATAATTTGACATAAAAAATGAAGGAATAAAATAATTAGGGTATTTAATTATGTCCTGAAACAAAGTATTAAATGGACCTCCAGAAAGTTTAAGAGCGACTGTATCTAGCCTTGAATAATCGGTATCCTTCCTTATTTTTAAAATTTTAATTCCATCTTTCTTAGAATATATTTTATAGGAAGACTTGTAAATATTTACAACTGCTTCTGAAAGAGACACATTTCTTCTTTTTCTTTTTATTGTTTCTCTATAAAAAGCCGTCATAATAGTATTTTCTTCTAAATAGTTTTTGCCTGAGTTAGATAAAGTTTCTCTTACTAATCCTTCTACGTCTTTTGGAATACTCAACACCATTTCAGAAAGAGGAGTGACAAAAACATTTAAAGAAATCGTGTTTTTATCGTCAAATGATTTTAAATCAATTATTCTAGTTTTAAATCCGATAAACGAAACCTTGACTTTAGATGAGGAATGTGATTTAGGTATTTTAATTTTAAAAGCTCCCTTACTATTACTAATAGTACTGATATTAGATTCTAAGACATTTAAATTTGCAAAGATTAAAGGTTCCTTGTTTTCTGCATTGATTATTTTTCCCGAAAATTCTATATAATCAGATTGCGCATTACAAATACCCCTCCCTAGAAAAAGGATCAATAAAAATTGTGCTATTATTATTTTTTTAGTCATCATTAGTATAAATATAAACATCTGTAATCTCATTCACAAAATGAGAAATCAAAACTTATTCAAATTGGTTTGACTTATGTAGTTCCTAAACTTAAACACACAGAAGAAGTTAGAGAAGAACCAAGAAACTTTCAAATAGAGATAATTGATAGATTAGATAAACACAAGGATAGAGATTTAGACAAAGCTTAAGGGTTAATAGTCAATTAAAGGAGAAAGAATATCAGCTAAATATTATTAATACTATAAGCATTGACACTATAAAAACAATCATCCACTTAACTTGTTTCTTTGTGAATTTTTTTTCAAAATCACCATTATCTTGATTAAAACCTCCAAACTCCATAATGTAAATATAATGTTTTTAAAAACACACAACCCTAAAACGGCTATAATACAAAGTTATAATCGTCCAGTACTTTATAAAAATCATATTTTAATGAATGGAAGAGTCGTAGTAAAATTCAGCTAAACAAGAGGTTTTAGGAGTAGAAAGAGAAAAACATAATCTCAAAAAAAGATAAAAGTATATTAAAAGTATATTTTCAATTTTTAAAACCACTAAAATTTAGAGAGAAAATGTTCATTCTTATGATTGAGCCAACGATGAGATTTGAACTCACGACCTCTTCCTTACCAAGTAAAATGTTCTTATCTATACTCATATAATAAAACATGTTAATCTCTCAGTTTATATCCGTAAATATAATCATTTCATTTAACACCTGAAATTACTTAAAAGTGAAATAAAAGTGAAATAAAAGTATTTTTTATATCTTTATAAACAAGAGGTGGAGAAAAAGACACGAAATAGAACCGCACATCACAACCTTAGCTTGACTGTAGGAAACTATAATCCTAATTCTATAAAGTCAATTAAAGTAACTATCCTTTATACCAGCAAGGATACTAAAGTTAGAAGATATTCTCCTATTGAAATTCCTATGAATGCCTTTAATAAAGATAAAGGCGAATTAAAAAGAGGTTTTGAAAAAAAGTTCCCAATACAAAACAAGTGGATTCAAAAATTCATCTCTTACAAGAATGATTTAGAGGTTAAAATGCAGAATGGGGAAATTGACTATGAACATGCTTTTAGGGTTTTAAAGAATGATTATGAAAGCGGAATCATTAATGATTTATATCCAAAGCATGCTTATGAAAAACGAATCAGCAAAAGTGTTCAAAACACTATACTTGAAAGGCTGGTTACGATTCAAAATCATTTCTTAAAGTTAGGCTACAAAAATTATGGTGTTTTAAACTATGCTCATCTTCAAAGAATTTCAGACAGAAATAAAATAGAAACAATAATTTTAAAAGAGATTGACTCTATAAGTTCATCTACTAAAAAAAAATACTTTAACTATTTAAACCAAATAGCAAATGTAAATCCAAATTTTACAAAAGCAGAGAGAACTCCTTTTGTCATCGCATTAACTCACTCGTCTTCACCTCCAAAATTGGCTATGGAGCACAAAGCAGTAAAAAGAGGTATTCTAAAAATAGGTGATAACCTATATAATCTTGAATCCTATTTATGGTGGCTATTAAGTTTCTGTTTACGTGGAGTTGATACTTGTGATATTGTTTGTATGAATGAAGGTATGATAGAAAGTAGTTTAGGCGGAAAAGGAGGTGTTTTTAGAGAGTATTATCCTTGGTTGAGTAATTTTGACGCCAAAGGTTCTGATTATTCAAACAATGAGAAGTTTTATTTAGTTGGTAAAAGAGCGAAAGAAAGTCATAAAGGCAAAGACAATAGGTCAGAAGTTAAAATCCTATACAACCAAACCCCAGTTCTATTAATTCATAAAATGCTCAAAAGAGTTATATCTATAATTCATCCAGATTTAGTCTATAAAGGAAAAGATAAACTCAAACTCTATAATATTGATTATAAATCAGAAAAAGAAAGGAAAACCTGGCATCATAGAAGAGGTGCGATGTCTAATGCTACAAAAAGATTATTTGAAGGCACTTTAAAGCAGACAAGACACACTTTCTCAACTATTTTAGCAGATGTATTGAGCGTTAATTATAACCAAGCAGACAAGCAATTAAGCACATCGTTAGGACACGCCAATGATAAATCACAAAGGTTTTATGTAAATCCCAATCAAGATAAAATGGATATACTCCAAATAGAAGTTATTGAAAGGTTTGGTGTTAGAGAGATAGTAGAAAATTTAATAAAGGTTTGTAGTACAGTTAAGATTAAGAATCCTAATGGAGAAGAAGAACCTATGCTAGACATAAAACTATTAAAAGAATCACCACTGACAGTTAGTGCGAGTTGGTGGGATTGGAACAAAGAATTAAGATTCCAACAGTTAAGAAAACAAAGTGATAGTAAGATTCAATTTACTCAAGATAAAGATGGTAATTGGATTGAAAAAGAAGTTGAAAAACATAATTCAGAACTATCTAAAATGATTGCTGAAAGGCATATAGCATTCATAAAACAAAGAGAGAGCGATATAAAGGAGATAACCCCTTAATAGCATCATCTACCCCTAAACCCTTTTACACACGCCAATATCTTTACTCGGCCAGCATTACTAAAAACCCAAAAAATCTCAAGAGAAATTTTTAATTGCTGCTCCCCTACTTTAATAAGATTGGTTTTCTTTTGAAGGGAGGTGTTCGTATAAGTATGTATAATACTAAACCCTAACATTTCTGCAAGCTTAAAAAATAAGCTTGTAATCATATTTTTGTGTTAATATTTTTAATTGTTCTGCAAAATCTTTTTTTTCTGTAGTCGTTAATTCTCCAATTGTAGCCATTTGTCTTTTAGGTACAATCATTGCTTCGTAAGGCCACACTGCCCAAAACGGGATTAACGTTACAAAGTTTTTATTCTCACAAATAACACGAACTCCTTCGTTTAGTTCTTCCTCAATATAAGTTTGCAATAAACTAGCACCTTCTTTTTGATAAAAAACTTTTTGCATGTTTGTTTTTTTCTGAATTTCAGTAGGAATAGAACGCTGTGCCCAAATTTGACCGTGAGGATGCGGGTTACTACAACCCATTATTGCTCCTTTATTCTCAAATATTTGCACATAATTTATAGCTAATAAACTCCCTAATTCAGTATACTCACTTTGCCAAGTTTCAACTACTTTTACCAAATCTTCAACTTCCATATCAGGAATTGTTATAGAATGGTTCGGTGAAAAACAAATAACTTTACAAATTCCACTTTCACCTTCGGCTTGTAATAATCCATTTCTAAAATCAAACGTTGGAGTGTCTTTTAATAATGCACCAAAATCGTTTGCAAATACATTTGTATTTTTATAGTCTTCATTTACAATACCATTAATACGAGTGTTTGTTGGACATAAATAACATTCAGTATCATATGCGATTTTTTCCTTTTTAAAAGTAGTCTCTGTCTTACCTTGCCAAGGTCTTTTGGTTCTATGTGGTGAAACTAATACCCACTCACCTGTAAGTATGTTGTATCTTCTATGAGGATGTGTTTCTAATTGTTGATTCATTATTAATTATTTTCTACAACTAACCATTACTAATGAACTAATTAATAGAGCATGTTTATTTAACAAGTTATTTATGTAGTAGCTTATTTACACTTTCTGTATAACTTAAGCCAATTTTAAAACTTAAATCAGATAGATAAACCATGTTT
>Ga0209091_10002519_pt1 | contig 15373 bp, 8 predicted proteins | sample ArcticOcean_MG_C_6_FD_187438 | JGI IMG/M metagenome (GOLD analysis project Ga0209091, IMG submission 187438) | Marine microbial communities from western Arctic Ocean - ArcticOcean_MG_CB8_128 (SPAdes) (version 2) | ecosystem: Environmental > Aquatic > Marine > Oceanic | place: Arctic Ocean...
TACAACGGAAAAAAAAAATTAAAATCAAAACTGTGTCGAAACGTCGCGCTTGCTCTCACCTGTGAAACGACTCTCGCGTAATACGTTCGTTTCTTGGAAGCGTCGCCACACCACAAAAACGACACGACAGGAGAAAAAATTATTCAATCCAACGAGAGAGAAAGATAAAATGGCAACGGACGAGGAGCTCGAAGCGAAGAAAGTCAACGACGACAAAGCGCCCGAGGGACAACAAGTACCAGAAAAGAAAAAACCTAAAGACGTGACGGCGATTTTGGAGAGGAAGAAAGCGCCGAACAGACTCGTCGTCGGTGAGTGTTCGTAGAATTTGTTTTCTCAGATCTCTCTCGTTACATCGATCGGGATTTTCTTTCTTTCTTTCTTTCTCTCTCTCTCTCTCTCGGAGTATTCGCGCGCTCTTTCTCTCTCTTTATCGATTGTCTTTTGCGCGCGCGTTATTCTTTACATCGATTCGATTTAGATGGATTTTATGCGTGTTCTTCCTTTGTTTACGAAGAAACTTTCATCATCATCATCGACCTTTCTTTGTTGACGTAATAAGCGGCACCCCCAAGAGACGTTTTTGACCTTCTTTTTCCTTCTTTTCTTTTTCTGTGATGTGTATAAAATTTTTACTACAGATGAAGCGGTGAACGACGATAACTCAGTCGTCGCGTTATCCCCTTCGAAAATGGAAGAGCTGCAACTCTTCCGCGGGGACACGGTTCTCGTGAAAGGAAAAAAGCGCAAAGACACCGTGTGCATCGTCCTAGCGGACGACCAGTGCGACGACGGGAAAGTTCGGATGAACAAAGTGGTGAGGAAAAATTTACGGGTGAGGTTAGGGGACGTGATTTCGATTCATCAGTGCACGGACGTGAAATACGGGGCGAGGATTCACGTGTTGCCGTTTGGGGATACCATCGAAGGCGTTTCCGGGAACTTGTTCGACGTGTATTTGAAGCCGTACTTTTTGGAGGCGTACAGACCGGTGAGGAAAGGGGATACGTTTTTGGCGAGAGGCGGGATGAGAGCGGTGGAATTCAAGGTTGTAGAAACGGATCCGGCGGAGTATTGCATCGTCGCGCCAGACACGGAGATCTTTTGTGAAGGCGAACCGATTAACCGCGAAGACGAAGAACGTTTGGATGAGGTTGGCTATGACGACGTCGGAGGGGTCAGGAAGCAAATGGCGCAAATTCGAGAGTTGGTCGAGTTGCCGTTGCGACATCCGCAGTTGTTCAAAACCATCGGGGTGAAACCGCCGAAAGGTATTTTGTTGTACGGCCCTCCGGGTTCTGGAAAAACCTTGATCGCCAGAGCGGTGGCGAACGAAACCGGCGCGTTTTTCTTTTTAATCAACGGTCCGGAAATCATGTCCAAGTTGGCCGGCGAATCCGAATCCAACTTGAGAAAGGCTTTCGAGGAAGCCGAGAAGAACTCGCCGGCAATTATTTTCATCGACGAAGTCGATTCGATCGCGCCGAAGAGAGACAAGACGAACGGGGAAGTGGAGAGAAGAATCGTATCGCAATTGTTGACGCTGATGGATGGGTTGAAGGCTCGATCGCACATCATCGTCATGGCGGCGACGAATAGACCGAACAGCATCGACCCGGCGTTGAGACGATTTGGTAGATTTGATCGCGAGATTGATATCGGCGTCCCAGACGAAATTGGACGCTTGGAAGTGATGAGAATACACACGAAGAACATGAAGTTGGAAGAGGAGGTTGATTTGGAGGTGGTGGCGAAGGACACGCACGGTTTTGTCGGCGCGGATTTGGCGGCGTTGTGTACCGAAGCCGCGTTGCAATGCATTCGCGAAAAGATGGACGTCATCGATTTGGAAGACGATGAAATCGACGCGGAGATTTTGGATTCTATGGCCATCACCAACGACCACTTCAAAACCGCTTTGGCGCAAACCAACCCGTCCGCGTTGAGAGAAACTGTGGTGGAAGTACCAAACGTCTCCTGGGACGACGTCGGCGGCTTAGAAACGGTCAAGCAAGAGTTGCAAGAAACCGTGCAATATCCGGTCGAACACCCGGAAAAATTTGAAAAGTTCGGCATGGCGCCGAGTAAAGGGGTGTTGTTTTACGGTCCACCGGGTTGCGGTAAGACGTTGTTGGCGAAAGCGATCGCGAACGAGTGCCAAGCGAATTTCATTTCCATTAAAGGCCCGGAGTTGTTAACGATGTGGTTCGGCGAATCGGAATCCAACGTCAGAGAGGTTTTTGATAAAGCCAGGCAAAGCGCCCCGTGCGTGCTGTTCTTCGACGAGTTGGATTCGATCGCGAACCAACGCGGCTCTTCCGCCGGCGACGCCGGCGGTGCCGCCGATCGCGTCTTGAACCAGTTGCTCACGGAAATGGATGGCATGAACTCGAAGAAGACGGTATTTATCATCGGCGCGACGAACCGACCGGATATCATCGATACCGCGTTGATGCGCCCGGGTCGTTTAGATCAGTTGATTTACATCCCATTACCGGATGACAAATCGAGAATTTCTATCTTTAAAGCGAACTTGAGAAAGTCCCCGATTGCCAACGACGTCGACGTGGAAACTTTGGCCAAGTTTACGCACGGGTACTCTGGTGCCGATATCACGGAAATCTGCCAACGCGCGTGCAAATACGCCATCCGCGAAAGCATCGAGAAAGATATCGAACGCGAACGCGCCATGGCGCAAAAACCAGAAGGTGCCATGGAAGAAGACGAAGAAAACTACGTCGATCCGGTGCCAGAAATCACCAAGGCGCACTTTGAAGAGGCGATGAAGTACGCTCGCCGCTCGGTTTCAGACGCGGACATCCGCAAGTACCAAGCGTTCTCGCAAACTTTACAACAAAGCCGAGGCCACGTGGGCGATTTTAGATTCCCGAACGAAGGCGGAGCTGCTGCTGGCGGTGGTTCCGGCGCGGCTCCGGCGGCTGGCGGCGCCCAAACGGTTGGCGACGCCTTTGCCGCCGCCGCCGCGCAAGACGACGACGACGATTTGTACGATTAAAGTAAGAGAGAGAGAGAGAGAGAGTTAGTAGAGAAAGAGGAGTCGTAGCAGAAGAACGAAAGAGAACGAAAGAGAGAGAGACAAAAACACACACAAGAGAAGAAAGAGAGAGAGAGAGAGAAAGAGAAGAAGAACAAATAGATTCAACTTTTTTTAATACTAAATGAAAAAACAGAGAGAGAGAGACACAAACACACATCAGCTTACCGCGTAAAAAAAGCAGAAAAAAAAAAATTCTCCCTCGAATCAGCATAAATCTCTCGGAACAAAACATTAAATATGTTAAACATGTTCGGCGTGAAATCCCCGCGCGATGGTGGTGGGAAGAACTCCTCCCCTCGCTATTCCTCCTCCTCTTTCGGCTTGAAAGACTTTGACCTCATGAACGACGACTCGAGCAGAGAACAAGAATCTCTCGCGTCGGCGGAAAAAGTACGCACGATGTGCCTCCTTTTAATAGCCATCATAATGAGTTCCGCAGCTTTATACTGGTTGCAAAGAGTCCTCGTCCCTCTGGTTTTAGCGGTGATGATGAGCTACACGTTAGCGCCTTTGGTTGATTTTTGCACGCACAGAGCGAAAGTTCCGCACGGGGCGTCGATTACGATCGCGTTATTCTTTGGTTTAGGAATATTGTGCTCTCTTTTGTTCTTGATTTCGCACAGCGTGAAGGACTTGGTGCAAGACGCGAAGAAATACGAACGGTACGTCGTTCGATTGACGAACAGAGCGGGAGAGACGTTGTCGAGAAAAAACATCGACATGGATGTGATTGAGGCGCAGTTGCAAGATATCCCGCTGGCGAAGATGGTGGCGCAATCGACGCACGCGATGTTGCAAGCGGTTTTAGACCTGTTGAGTAACGTCGTGTTGGTGTTGATTTTCGTCGTGTATTTGTTGGAAGGGAGACGAAGACAGAAAGTGGAGAGGAGAGTTCCGGGCGGGGTATGGACGAGAATTGAAACGAGGATTAAGCGGTATATTTTGCTGAAATTTTTTGTGAGCACTTTGAACGGTTTCATCGCGGCGAGCATTTATTACGCGCTGAACGTAGAGTTGGCGATGGTTTTCGGAGTGCTGCACTTCGTGATGAATTTTATTCCGCACGTCGGGCCAATTATCGCGACTGTTTTGCCGCTACCGGTCGTGTTGGTGTCGAAAGATATTCATTTCTTGCACGTGACGTTGGCGATATTACTCCCAGGTATGACGCATTTTACGATTGGAAACGTCGTCGAACCGAAATTGATGGGCGGACATTTGGATTTGCACCCGATTACGGTTCTTTTGTGTTTGATATTTTGGGGTATGTTGTGGGGTATTCCAGGAATGGTTTTGGCGGCACCTATTACGGCGAGCTTGAAGATCTTGTGTGAGTCGGTGGAGGTGATGCATCCTTTAGCTTTGATCTTATCTGGCAACATAGAAGAGGCGTTAGACGGGAAAGCGCCGCCGACGGTGGCGGAGCCATCGATCGAGGAAGGTGTGAGGACAGTGGTTCAAGACACCATGGACGGTTTGCACGCGTTGAAAGAAGTGGCGACAACGGGCGGCGAAGGAGTGCCCACGATGAAGCACGCGAGACATTGAATGTTTTAAATTCTACTAGATACTTGACTACATAATTACAATTCAGCTACTACTTTTTAACTTCCAAAGCGGAAGCGCCGGAAATAATTTCAATCAACTCCGTGGTAATCGCCGCTTGTCTCGTTCTGTTGTACAAGAGCGTCAACTTTTGTAACATCTCCGAAGCATTCTTCGAGGACGATTCCATAGATTGCATTCTAGATCCCAATTCCGAAGTGTTGTTTTCCGCCAACGCGTTGTACATAACCGCGCCGGTTTTGAACTCCGCCAAGTCGAGCAAAAACTCCCCACGATCCGGTCCTTCAATCTCGTACGAATCGAATTTATTTTCCAAGTTTTCCGCCGACTTCTCGTACTCTTCCCCAGACAACACCGTCGCAATCGTTGGCTTGAACGAAATAGCCGAAACGAACCTGTTGTACACGATGAGCGCTTTACCCTCGTTGTCCTTCGCCACTTGCTCCGCCAACGCCGAAGCCGTTCCAAATGTCAACGGTTGCTTCGTCGCGTCCACCAACACGTTCGCGAACAGTTCCCCTACTTGCCGTTGCATCAAACCTCTCGCCTTATCGCCAATAACATCCATCGAAATTTCTGACTCTTTATCCTTCGCCGTTTCCAACAACACGTTCGACACTTTGACCACGTTCCCGTTAATGCCGCCGCACAAACCTTTGTCCGAGGAAATCGGCACCATCAACGTCTTCGCCGTCTCCGCGCCGGGTAAATCTCCCAGTAACTTATAAAACGGAGTCACCATCCCTCTCGAGGCAATCGCTTTATCTTGGGCTGGTTTCAATCGAGACGCGGCGACCATCTTCATCGCCTTTGTGATTTTCTGAATGTTCGAGACGGATTTCATGCGTTGTTGCACGATTTGCAAGGAGACGTGACGAACGCCTTCCGGGTGCGCACTGTAAGTAAGACAGACGTGGAGGAAAGAACGAGAAAAGGTAAGTTTCAAACGTAACGTCCGATAATATCGAGGAACAAAAGCAACCGAACAAAAGCAACCGAACGAATCCCCCCTCCTCTTTTGCGGGGAAGGAGCTTAATTTGGCCCCCGAAGAAAGACCGACGAGAAAAAAAGTTTGATCGAAGAAAATCATCTCGCGAACAACGCGCATATTCATCCGATCCATCCTCGCGCCCTGACTAAACACGCGTTCATCGCGCGAACGAATACTTTTTGCACTCGCATTCAGCACGAACTGGTCCCGAACAATCCCGGATCACCGGGTAAAGTGGTGGTTCGCACGACGCACATTTGCGCGTAAAATTGAAAAAAGTACTCTCGAAAATTTTTAAGCGCACCTCGCTAAATCCGCACTCATCATTACGGGTTGCCCGACTCTGGAGCTGGTACCACCAACGCTCGTCGCCGAGGCGCGTAAACGCGCATCTTTGAGTAATCGAAACGCGCGATTGCGAGACATTTTTGATCTTCGCAAAAGAGACGCGTGGACTATTCTAAACACGTTTTTCTATAATGCGGGGTCGTTTGTTCGAGGAATCACGCAATGAGGGGAAAATTCTCAAAAACCCTAAATTGTCAGAAAGGCTTGCGAATTTCATCAAAGCGCGCACAACAAGGAACGGAAGAAACACAGCAGAGATGATGATCGCATAAAAGAAACAAACGGGCAACATTAGCAGCAAAAGAACAAATAATGCTCTCCGACCTCCTTCTCCGCGATATCTGCCATTTCGTCCACCACAACGCCACGCGAGACGTCGACTGTCTTCTCCAACAGGTAATGTCATCGAAGTCGTTTCCCTCCTCCTCCTCGTCTGTTGAAAAGTACCAATCCCGAGCGAAAAACTTCATCAACAAACACGCGACGTTCGACACGCACAGAGATAAAGTGTGGAAGATGGACGCGGAGTTTGTGTATAAGTTCAACTTGCCGTTTTCGTTCGTTGCGAAGAATGGGGGTGGTAAGAGCGACGATGGTGTGCTGGGTGTTGAAGAAGTTGCAGCAGCAGAGGCGGACGGTGCGACCACGAAGAGGAGAAGAGAGTCTCGAAACGCGACGAGGAGGAACTACGCGGAGATGATGGAAGGGGAGGAAGAGGAAGAGGAGGAAGAACGAGAGGGGAATAAAAAGAGAAGGAAGAAACGATCGAAAGGAGTACCCCACGCGGAACGAGAGTCGTCTCCTCCCGTCGACGAGACGCCGGCGCCGTCTCCCGTGGAAGCGAAGAAGAGAGAGACGCGACATCGACGAAAGAAAGAAAAAGAAGAAGCGATGGAAATAGAAGAGGAAACGGATGCTGAAATCCGAGACGGTGAGCGGATGGACGAGGAAACGCAGCGATTGGCTACTTCGCTCGGGTTTACGAGCGCCATTCGACGAGGGACGTGCAGACATGCTTTATTGGAAGCCATGAGAGATAAACCGGACGGCATTACCGTGGATGAAATCATAGAGACGAGCGAGAAGAACGGGTTAACGAGGAGTTGGAAGAATAGCAGAGTTCCGAAAAATACCGTCGTGTCGTTGATGGGAGACAAAACGTTCTCTCGAATTGGTCGAGGGTTATACGTGTTGACGTGTTATTTAAACGACGAGGACGGTGAGAATACTCCCCGCGCTGATGATAGTAAGAAAAGAAACGCGACGAAGCCTCGGCTGGAGAAACGTCAAGGCGGACTCATGAAAAAATCCCAGAACAGAGACGAGTACGACGAGAACGAGAACGACGAACCATCGCCAACGAAATGCACAAGCGCGAATGCGATAGAAGATGTGCACGAAGTCGCGTCGACGCGACCGCCGCCGACCGAGATCGTCGACGAGAAGCAGTTGAAAAATCTCGTCGAAAAACGAACGGCGGAGGAGTTGCAGAAGCAAATCGCGGTCGCGTTCGAGGCGCAGGAGAGAGCGGAGCGCATGCAAGATGAACTTTTCGCTAAAGAAGAAGAGTATATGAGAGAAGAACGGGAGAAACGGAAATTCGTCGATGACGCTGAACCAGCTTTTGATGTGCCTGAAGAGCGAGAGACGTTTCAAGGCGACGAGAACGATCGAAAAGCGCTTCTGAAACATCGGAAATGGCTCGAAGAAGAGAAGAGACGACTAAATGTGTTACGAGAGGAGTGGAAGAAAGAACAGCGCGTAAAGCGTAAAAAAGCTCAGCTAGCGTTGAAAGAACCCATCAAACTGCCCAAACTAATTCAAAACGAGCGGGTGAAAGTTTTGAAGTTCGCCAACGTCGCCGTCGAGGCGATTAAAGTCATGGAGAGTTTGCGTCAAAAACTAGACTTGGTAAAAAAGAACGAGTACGATTACTCCCAAGACAAAGAAGTCGTGAAATACGCGAATAAATTAGAAAGTCAACAGAAGAAAGAGCATCGAAAAGAAGAAGCTAGGCAAAAAAAGCTAGAAGCCTTGGCGGCAGAGGAAGCGCTGAAGCCAAAACTCACCGAGGAAGAGATTGCGGAGATTGAACGCGCGAAGGCTGAAGCGAACGCGCAGAAAGCCAAAGTAAGAGCGGCCCGGCAAAGGTGGGAGAAAGCGAACAAAGAAAATCCAATCGCAGATGGTGCGTTGAAAAAGTTGGACAAGTGCTTAGCCGATGAAGACGGCAGAGAACCATTCCCGAATGTTGCTACTGGAGAGAACGCGATGATGGACGACGTGACGATTGCGGAGATTGAGATTTCAGCATTCATGGACCACGTCGGTCGAGATGTTACGCACGCATTGCCGCCGTCGTTTCAATCGCTTTCATACGAGCTTTCACATCCAACGGATGCGAGATTAGGAGCGTTGTTTGAGCGCATCTTGCGAGTCTCCATTACCACGGCGTACGATCGATTAGCGGAGTTGTGGGACCGAACTTTGGAGATTGGAAGTTGGCAAGAAGTATTAGCGCAGTATTTCACGTACAAGTCAAAATCGATTGTGAACACATCGGTCGTTTCTCCGTACGAAGAAGTATTGAATATCGCGCGAAAATTCTCAGAAACTCGATGGAAGGACGTTTCTCGCGCAGAGTTGGTCAGCGTTTTGCGTTTACTGTGCGAAGATTGTTTGGATTCGCAACTGGTGCGCGACGCCATCGAGCGACGAGTACAAGCGATGGATGAAACGAAGAGTAAGTTGTGGCAGAAAAGACGAGAAGAAGTGCGAAAACGCGAGATTGCTGCTGCTACTAATACTGCTAAGAAAGACGCAGATGGACAAAACGCTACGACTAATAATGAAGGTGAAGAGAATAATGCAACTCATGACGAAGAGGGCGAGGATCTCCCGCGGGCGGTTACCGAACGTCAGAAAAGTCTCATCGAGAAGCGTAAATTAGATGAAGAACGTGAAGTTCAACGCAAAAAAGAGGAAGAAGAGTACAAATTTCATCGCGAAATACATTCATTGCTGGTGAAGTCGCACATTCGCGCGCCAGAGCTCGGAAAAGATCGCGATGGACGGCACTATTACATCTCCATTGGCGGGTTCCGGGACGTGCACTCGAAAGCTCCTCTCTTTTTAATCTTCGATCCACAAGCGAGCACGGAGCAGGAAGCGTGGTGTACGATGAAATCCATCGAGGATATCGACAAGTTGCTCACTACATTAAACGAAAAAGGGAAGAAAGAGTCGGCGTTGAAAGACAGAATAATGGGAAGTTACGAATCGTTACGATTGGCGTTTGAGAAACGCGAGAGGAGAGACGCGTTGGCATCCGAACCCACGACAACGACATCTTCACCCGGTGAAAAAGAAAACGCCGCACAAATCGAACAAAAATCTACACGATTATCGAACGAAGATTCGTCGACGCTCTTCATAAAGCGTGAGCTCGGTATTCTCGCGTCGACGTGTGAATTATACGACGCTCCGGTTCCGCAAAGCGCCTCAAATTGGCACGATTGGACGCGCGTGGCGACGAAAACAGTCGGTTCTGATTTGTCGCAAATGGCGTCGTTCGTCAACGAGATTGAAGAATCTGCATTTTTTATCAGCGAACAGCCGAAAGCTGGCGCGATGGGACGAACAGATGTCGTTTCTTTCCACGCCTCGGCGGAAAAGTCTGATGACGACGACGACGACGACGAAGAAGAAGAAGAAGAAGAAGAAGAGCAGGAACGAGATGAAGATGAAGAAATGAGGGATGACGATGCCAACGCTACGAAGAAAGACGAAGCCGCGATGCTTCAACAACAAGAATGGTGGGAAACTTTAGCGCCTCCTCGACATGCCGCGCACGATTCGCTCGCGAAAGCAAAATGCAAACAGATTTGGCGTTCGGACGAAGAAAGAATGACCTGGAAAAAAGTAGTCTCCTCGACGGAAAGTAAAGCGGTAGAATCGTCGGCAGTCTTGGCGCACGCGTTTGCCATTCTGCGCGCACAGTGTAACGTCATCTTCGAAACGCTCGAGAAAGAAAAGAAAGAAAGAGTAAGGCGTCCATCAACGAGAGAATCTCAATACGGTTTACAAGATCCATACGTAACGTTTGTCGATGCCGACGAACGCATACGACAAGGCGGCACGAAACGCACCGGCGCTAGATACTAAAAAATCGAATAGAACGAAAAGCTTTAGAGAAACACAGAATAAATAATATTGATAGTGTGTATGTGTTGTACCTAGATAGTAATAAACTGATATCAAACCAGTTCCGCGTGAAACGCTGATATCGCCGACATCGCTTTGTTCAACGCCGCTAGACGATCTGTGGCATTTCTTCTCATCCTCGCCGAATCCGGATCTTCCGCCAATAATTGTTTCACCGTGCTTGGATGATACAAAGTCGAAATCAAGTGTTGTTGCAACCCTCGAGCTATTGAGTTTACCAAAAAGTGCATGATTGCTTTTGGAACCATATCGGCGAGAACGGATCGCGTGAGTTTGAAGTAACTCGAAAGCAGCGTTCGCGTAACGAGCACTTGCAAAAGCTCCTCGTCGTTATCGATTTCCGAAGGTAATAAGATTCCCGGCGGCGACATCAAGGATACAACTCCGAAGGAAGTATGGTTAAAGTGATCAGACGCGTTAAGCTCTTGAATAGACTGTCTCAGCGACTCGTTTCGTCCTTTCGTTTTTGTTCCTTTACTCCCCGCGTCTTGCGGCTTCTTGGGCGTGTTGCCGTTGCCGCCCCACAAACCTTTCGATATCCACGATATTTTCGGTTCCGAAGCGCCGTTTTCTTTATCATCGAAATGCGCGGACGCCTCGTTCGATGAGTCTGCTCGATTGTACTCGCCGTGATTGTTATTAAGTTCCGATAGGTTTTTCACTTTCAATGGTGATTTCATCGCGTTCGCCTTCTTCTTCGTCGGCGTCAACTCGTGCGCGTCCTCTTCTCCACCATTTCCCGACATCTCCATCTCTTCCCGCTTCTGTTGTTGTTGTTCAGAAAACGCTCTTTCTTTTGCTCGTCTCTTTTCCAACTGCGCTTGCGCCACGCCAAGTGCTCTCGCTCCGCCAATGAAATCTGGGTGGGTGGTGTTGATGTGCGCCAACTGACAATCGACCAAATTCGTAATCATCGATTCTGCCGGATCCAATCCGTTCTTCAAAAACTCTCTCGTCGCTTCTTCGATAGCATCGGCTAACTTTGGAAACTGTTTCGACACCTCTCTTCGCACGCAATTTGACGTCAATGTGTTCAACTCGTCGTAAACCAACTTCGCGGCTTGATGACACGGATCGGACATTTTCTCGATGGCTTTTCTCGCTAAAATTTCAAACGGTTCCTCCGGCAACAAGAGCACCGCTTTCGTCCCAGCGGCGTTTTGAATGGCCGTTCGAATATCCTCCTCCGATAATTGGTGCGTCGGGTCTAACGAACACAAACCTTTGACGAAAATTTCTTGCAAAACGTAATGCACTCTCGCGCCACCTTCCAAAGAATCCGTGGCTAAATTTTTCGATTTGCCTTGCACAGCGCCGTCGACGGCGTTGCAAAACGTGTGAATTTTCTGCAAAACCACGCTCGCTTGCGCGGAATCCGAGTCAGGAACGCACTCGCCAAACTCCGCGACGTCACACGCCGCTTTATCTCGTCTCTTGGACACGCTTCGGTGTAAATCCGGCAACAATCTCGCCACGTGTTCGGACAATAATCGAGACACGGTGTTCCCCAACGCCTTCATACCGCACCGGCCGATAATCTCCGCGTACTCCTTCCTCGACTGAAAGAAATCCCCTTCCGCGTTCCTCGCTTTTTCCATGCTCACTTTTCCCGCGATATCCGCCTGGCATCTATTCACAACCCCAATGTATCCCAGTTTCAACGGCACTACCTCATTTTTCAAATACGCTCTCGCGTCTGTCCCTCGATCCATAATGTCCAACTTCGTAATCACCCCAATCGTTCGCAACCCTTCGGGATCGACCAACTGCGCCAACGTCAACGCGTCCGAGTTTGCCAAATCCGAATTCGCCGGCGATACCGCCAAAATCAAACACGAATCTCTTTTAATATAACTCAAAATCATATTTCTGATTTGCTTCTCGATATCTTTCGGCTGATCGCCAACCGGCACTCTCGTTATCCCCGGTAAATCCACCAAAGTCATCGTCAACACGTTCGGCGAACAAATTTTCAGACGAATTTGCTGGTCCGATACCGCTTTGTTCGTCCCCGTCACTCGGTTCGTCTCCTGGTCGATCTCTCGACGAATCTCTTCGAAGTCCGTGAACCGCTCCCCCGGTCGATGGAGAAACTCGCCCCACTCACTCGGAGAGTTGGAGCGAGGATTGGTCGGCGTGTGGACCAGTTGCAAGAGAAGAGGTCGACGCGTGCAAATTTCCGGACCTCGAGGGAGAAAGTCTCGGCCAACCTGTTGTTATCATCACAATAATAATAATAACGATATGAAGATACGTGTGTCGGTCAGTTTTGTGTACATCTCGTGCGCATTTGTTCGCGAGCGCTTTTCGCGAAACACCAACAAAAGAGTTTCTGCGTGTTGTTCGTTGGGGAAAGAAAGAATTTCAAAAGGAACAAAAAAACTGTATCTCGTTTCTCGCAACGCGCGGAACTCAAACCGACAAACGCGACGACGCAAAACTTTAAGAAGAAGGAGCACTTACCAGCGCTTCCAAAACGCTGCTTTTCCCGCTCGATTGGCTCCCGACGACCGCGATTTGAGGCAAATCGATGTCCGACAGTTCCTCCAATCCCGCCGAGGCGAATATGTCTTGTAATTTGTTGATCAGAGGCACTAAAGAGGAGCCTAACGTTTTCTGAGCTCCGACGACATCGATGGTATCAGTAATCGTCCCTCGCGCGGATGATACTTTCACCGGTGTGGTGCTTCCTCGCATGGTGGGATGATATGTGTGTGTGTGTGTGTGTGTGTAGTATTACGACAAAAGCGCGCTTCTTTCTCGCGTTGTTTGTGTCTGGCGTTTTTTTCCTTTTTCTGTTTTTTTTCTTCCCCCCTTGTTTTTGGATTTGCTACCCTAAATGTAAATGTTGATTCTTTCGTGAACGCCTTTATTTCTAACAACTATTAATATCACTCAAAACTGTTTACTTTCATTCACAGCACGAAAATCTCCGCGCCACTTTCTACGCCTAAATACGCTAAGGTGTCCTCGTCCGGTTCGAGTTCTTTATATTTTTCTGTTTCGTCTTCGTCGCGGTCGCGAATCGCGAGCGTACTCGTGCCTAATTTCATGCCGAATAACTTCTCGCACGTCGTCTTCACCCGAGCTACGGTGACGCTTTTTGGGAAAGTGCGGTCTTTTGATCCTTTGCCTTCGCGCGTGAGCGTAAGTGCGAGCGAGATGGACGAACTCGCGCCGCCTCCGTTTGTAGTCGTACCGTTGCCAGATTCTCTGGATTCGAGCTGCTGTTGCGACTGCGTCGTTTTTGTCGTTTGCACGCCAGCTAACGCCCTCTCGCCGTGCATTTCTTTCAATGCCTTCGCGCGAGGGTGTCTTGCGAGCACTTCGTCCGAGCTCATCTTTGCGTCGAGTTCTTTGTCTTCGAGTCTGATGCTACTCGAAGACGAAACTTCCGCCACGACGTTGCGCAAATATCGAATTTCACTCTCCCTCCGTTCTCTCTCTGTAATTTCTGAAGCGTTCAAGGAGAGTAACTTACCTGCTCTCGCGACGATTTCGTGGCGACTCGCGCTATCGTTTTCACAAAACGGATTGTGCGAAAGTCGAACACACTCGAGCCTTGGAAAATGGTCTATTACGTCAACGGATTGCCACGAGCGCACGCGGTTGTACCCGAGAAACAATCCTCGAAGGTTTCGAAAGAAGCGTTTGTCGTCGTCGTTCGTGTTGGTATTGTTATTATTATTTTCATCATCATCTTGATACGCGATGTGCTCGACCGAACAATCCGACGCGTACAGAGTTTCCAAGCTTGGCAGAAAACGCAAGGCCCATAAATCGTCCCACTTGATGCACGTGTTCCCGTCCAAACTTAACACTTTCACCTTGGGGAAATATTTCCGCGAAGCTCGTTCGTCCACCGCCGCTATATTTTGCAACTCGTTCCTATCCAACCTCAACTCCTCTAAATTTGGCATCTGGTCGATAATCAAAAGCGCCTTTTCCCAACTCGTTCGCGTCTTATTCAGCGCTAACGTCTTCAAATTTCTAAACTGCGAAGCCGCGAGTGCGACTTCCTTCGCCAACGCCGATGCGTCGCCGCTCTCGATATCGCCAACGTCCTCGTCGTAAAACGCGTCCGACGCGTCTAAAATTTCAAGGTTCCTAAAATACTTCCCAATCTTCCCGAGCTCGACGAAAGATGTCATCAAGTTCCCAGAAACGTCCACGTGTGTCGCGTTCGCGTTGAACGTCTTCGCGAGTACTTCCTCTCCTTCTTCTTCATTCAAAGACGACGACGACGACGGTCTCGCCTCCTCTCCCTCGTCGTCCTCCGTTCGCGCGGCGCGTCCAGTCACCCTCTCCAACCTCGCGTTCGGAAGCAAAATCCTCTCCAACTCGTTCAGTTTCTTCTGCAAGCTCAATTTTGTCTTCAACTCGATCGTTACATCCTCCTCTTCGTTTTCGTCCGTTTTCTTCGCCTTTCCTCCGAAAACCAATCTCTTCTCCAATTGCGCATCTTGACTTTCCAATTCGTACTTCTCTTTCGCCGCGGAGACGAAATCCGTCCCAGGCGCGACTTTCTGCGCGCGCACGAAACTCGCTCTTCTTTTCGTCTCCTCCTCCTTCTCTTTTCCTTTGCCTCGTTTGCACTCGAAATACCTCTTCCCGTCGTGTTTCCCTCGGTTCGACTCGTCCCATTCTATGCCGACCCAGGTCCCGGTTTGACCAATAACCGGGCCGACGTATCGGCAAAACCCTCGGTGCCCGTCCAACGTTTCCACCCTGCGATCTTCTGAAGCGCGTAACGGTGGTGACATTTTGAGAAAAGTAGCGCAACTCTTCCTCTTCTTCTTCTTCAAAGGAAACCTAAACGCGCGCGTAAGTAAAGCAACGAATCAACACTTTTGACTGAAGTTTAAAATTTTTCCCAAGAGAGAAAAAAAGAGCAAAAATAGAGAAAAATATCTAGAAACTCTAGAATGTCAGAGCTTTCGCGTGATGTGCTTATTTATACAGTTGAAAGGCGCGAATAAAACGGTGAATGAATGAAGCGCGAAGAGTAAGTCGTGCGATTTGCTGTTTTTGGAGAACTTCGTGTGCGGACTACGGAAGATATATCTTCAGTCCCCTGGACTGATTGAGAGAAAAAATAGTTGCCAAAAATAGAGAAAAATGTGGGCACTTTCACAGGAGTTCTGAAAGAAACGTGATGGACTTTGAGGAGGAGAAGGACGATACA
>Ga0209091_10002525_pt1 | contig 15356 bp, 10 predicted proteins | sample ArcticOcean_MG_C_6_FD_187438 | JGI IMG/M metagenome (GOLD analysis project Ga0209091, IMG submission 187438) | Marine microbial communities from western Arctic Ocean - ArcticOcean_MG_CB8_128 (SPAdes) (version 2) | ecosystem: Environmental > Aquatic > Marine > Oceanic | place: Arctic Ocean...
TAAGAAAGTAGATTGATGCACTCATGTAGATTGACAGTTGGGCACACGTGACGCGGGACCATGAAAATGGTTTCACCTTTTTCTACCGGCGGTGGTGCTCCACCATCTTCGATAAAATTCCTAACGACCTCGAACGTGAGGTGTTCTTCCGAGCACTTGGTTTGTTTCCAAAATGTTTCAGTCATAGTTTTGGTCGCACCATTGAAACCCCATAATTTGCCTGTACTAGCAGCGACAATTGCTATGGGAGAGCCTGCTTCGGCGGCAATCGACTTTGATCCCGCGTTGCATGTAAACATTCGATCGTTTTTCTTTCCAGGTTTTGATACAACCGTGGCGGCAACATACAGTGCTGGTCGCAAATATATATTGTTATCGCGCATTTGTTGGCATATTTGCGTGTGTGAACGATGATCAAAGAACACTACAGTGCCAGGGGATACAGTTCTCAGAATTTTCCTCCCGTAAAACGTTCCTTCGTGACGATCCGTTTTGCCGGTTTTCATGTTCAAATATTTGTCCTGGACGTGAATAAAGCTAGGAGTGCCAGAGGTGACAATTTCAATCGGTTCCGCTGTTTTGTTTGCCTTCACCATCTTACCAACCTTTGACGACTGTTGCTCTTTATGAAAGTTAAGAAAATTTACGATGTTCCATTTCATTTCTCTTGCTTTCAACTTGTCTTTGTCGTATCCAACGCAATCATCGATGTGACCTTCATAAACAGAAAGTCCTGAAAAGCGAATTCGACTCCAAGCGTGAGACATGAGCTCTTCAAAGAACGTCTTGTCCACCTCAGAAGGATCCAGTAAACTGAATCCAGTTCGGTCGAATCCGTTGCTGAAATCGAGAAAAAATCCAACATTTGGCAACATGGTATCGTCTTGCATCGACGTCCAATCAATCAAGCAGTTATCACGAAAGAGCTTTAACAATGTGGAATCTTTTAATCTAGGTGCCGCTTCAATCAAGACGTTAATTTTCACCATGCGATATTCCATCGCGAGTGTTCTTACGTCTTCACACTGCTCTTTTGAAACGAGCGGATGCGCGTATAAAACATCGTACTTTAATGCGTCCTTCTGCTTCGTTGAAGCTGTTGTCTTCTTCCTTCTTTTCGTCGTCGTCGTCTCCTTCTTATGTTTTGCTACTTCGTGATGTTCGATGGTAGCAAGTAAATAGTGCAGCTCTTTGATCGTCGAGCATTTAAATTTAAAGACGCTTTTCTCTAACAAAAGGTTCCAAACGAGCGTCATTTTTGTTGTTTTCACGTGCGGTCGCCAATTTTCAACACATTTGACCCGCCTTAACATTGCTCCGACGTTCCTTTCAACTTGGTCCCAATCTAGACAAAGACAAGGCGTTCTCAAATTGGGATACTCTCTCATTATTTTCTCAATGTCGTCTGCGCGAGAGGTCAACACGCAATAATCGTCCCAGTTAAAAGCCTGTTCTTCCCACAACTCTTTTGGCACTTCTCTCCTTATCGTCGTTGCATTCCGATGATTCTCCTTCCTCGTTCTCTTGCTTGAAACCGCTGAAGTCGCCGTGGTGGGTAGGACTGCATTCGGACTCCCTCCTCCTCCCTCTTTTTCCTCCACTTTATACTTAGCTATAATGTGCGTCCACTCTTCCTTATTCCGATAAAATTCCTGGTAATAGTTCTCAAAGCTGGTAAACTTAGATTCCTGAACTTTGAGTAAAATCGTTTTAATCGATGTATCCGGTGCCCTCGGCGGTACAAAGCAACTCAGTGCACGTTCGTAGGCACCCCACACTCTATCGTAACAGCAAATCTTTACACCACTAAATTCGTTCGGTTGGTAATAGTGCTTTTCACGTTTTTCAAGGTTGCTGCCAAACTCCTCCGGAACGTACACTGTAGGCAGACCATTGTAGGACCTTCGAAAGTCAAGCAGGACCGGAAATCGCCCGTCTGCAAATATCGTCCCCGGCTTGCCAGGCACGAGGCACTCCCAAATCTTTAGATTATTCCCCATAGGTTTGGCTTGAAAACCTGGCATCTCGCCCCAAGCGGTGTTGTGTCGCCAAACCTTCCTCTCTTCCGCCAAGTCAACAGCAGCACAGAAGGCAGTAGTCGTCATTTTTCTTCCTTTTGTCTCTCTCTCACACGCACAAATACGTAAACAACACGCAGAAGCGTGTCTCGTAGGTTGTTTTTCTTTGTGGCGATGGTGTTGGTTATTTACGAGCTTTTTCCAATTTCTTTTGACGTCAAAGAACGCACACAACACACACATGTACGAGGACGAGGACGAAGAAGATGGTGGTGGTGGTTATAACGAGACGAAAGAACCATTAACGATGCAAAAATCGAATAATAATAATAACACAAACAACAACATAAACTTAACCTTTGCGTCGTTGCACGCGCTCTCCGCGTGGTTGTCGGTGAAATCAATCGTCAAAACGACGACGATGATTTTGGAAAAGACGACGACGCTCGTTCCGGGTGGAGACAGTGCCGGTAAAAGCATATTTTCGCTCGCGCACGCCGCGATGTGTTTCCTCAACTGTCTGAGGAGTTCAATGAAAACGTACAGAGAGATCAGAAATACGAACACGGTGAAATCGCGCAGAAAGAAGAACAAGAAGAAGAGGAACGGTTTTGGTGGTTTCAAGAAGAAGGAGAAGCTTCGATTTTTACGAAACACGCAAACATCCGCGAGCGATGCAAAATCGGCGTTAGAGAGAGCGAACGAAGCGTTGTTCACGGCGGACGCGGTGTTAGATACGGACGACTTTGATCTCGATTACGACGAGGAGGAGACGAACAGGATGAACTTGAAGTCGTTGGGGGCGTTGGCGTTGAGCGGAGTGTTTGGCCACGTGAACGACGAGTTTAAAGACGGCAGGTATCCAACCGCGAAAGAAAGGCAGTTAATGCGCAGATTTGTGGACGCGGTGACGAGCGCGAGTTTTGGCGCCGCGTTAAGAGTAACCGCCGGGATGGCGTGGAGTTTGGATGACAAAATCGGGAGGAACCACCGCGCGATTGAAACCGTGTTCGTGGCGAGCAGAGCGATGGAAAAAGAGAAGAGAAAAGAGGCGAGTAAGGGCCTAGGATTGGAAGGGTTGACGACCAGGTTTCGATCTAATGATGTGAACAGCAATAATGGTAGTAATAATAGTAGTAGAAAAGAAGCCTCGAAGTCGAGGAATACTAGTCGCGGCGAGAGCAGCAATAGCAGCGCGAGTCCGTTCAACCGGTGGCGAAAGAACGGAGGAGGACGAAACGAAACGAAAAAGAAACCGCTTGTGGTGAACTCCTCCTTGAGTAAAGCGACGAAACAAAAGATGAAAATAGTCGACAAGAAGGACTTCAAAAGACCAGCTGTAGTGAACCCGAAAGATACTTTCGGCACTCGGAGGTTGCTCTTTCCTTCTTCTTCTTCTTCTTCGACGAAGACTAACAACAATACTACGAAGGCAAAACGCATCAGCAGCCGCGCAGCAAAGACGACGACAACGAAAGAGAACAACAACAACAAAAACAACAACAGGGCAACAGGCGTTAAAAAAATCAATCGCAAAGATGCCAAGAGAAGTCAAGATGACTGCACTTGGTTCGAACGCGCTCGAGAAAGGCTTCCGCGAGTCGCTCCGGTTATTTTGATTCTCGCCGGTTTCGTCCTTTAAGATGTTCAATTAATTAAAAATCTTCTTCATAAAATCTCTGTTTTATTACCACGCAAAAAAAGCGATGATTACTTCTTCTTCTTCTTCTTTCAACAAAGTCGCTTTACTATCGAGCAACCTTGTTGTTCGTCGTGGTCGTCGTCATCGCACGGCGGCGGTTTTGACGACGAAAGCTTCTTCGTCGTCTTCGTCATCATCGAAAAGTGATGATGATGATGATGACGATGATGCAAAAAATCATCTCAACCGCCGAAGTGCTTTGAGGATAATCTTCGTGGCAGCAGCGACGGCGTCTTCATCATCAGCGTTGGCAAACGAAAACATGACGAACATCGAGGACGACCGACGAACGACTTTATACGCGGAAACGGTGAAAATAAGAAAGTTTGAAGACCCGGACGCGTTTCAGAAAGACGTGCAATATTTGAGCAGTTGTCCGGAAGTGAGCGAAAGTTGCGTCTCGACGACGAACGACGACCAGGCACATTTTCTCAATCCGTGGGGGTTTTCCATGTCGAAAGCGAACGCGATGAGAGAGTTAGTGATGGTAGCGTTAGGGAATAAGGAAGGGGAAGGGTACTTTTCGTACGACGAAGGGAGAGATTCGAGAGTATCGACGGCGGTGCGCGGCGCGTCGGTCGGCATCGAAGCCATGCGAAAGAAAGCGCGGGAAAGCGCGTTGAGAGATTTGGCGTTGGAAGATAAAGGTGGAGGAGACTTAAATACTAGTAGCATGCCGGAAATGAAAGGTCCTCTCGGGGATTGCATAGAATACGACGTGAACAATGGGAAGATTGTTTTGAGATTGTTCGACGTTCCGGGCTGGGTGAAAGACCCGGACATCGTCATAAACGAAAGCGACGTTTTTGACGCCGAGTTTTACTTTTTAGACAACGACGCGATTGTGGACGTTCGAATAGCTGCGAGAGATGCGCCCAAAGGAGGCAGTTTCGCCTTGAGTTACGATCAGGGCATCAAGTTTGAGAAGAATAGAGCCAGAAATTTAGCGGATCAAATAAGACAAAAGTTAGGATGGGAAATCGTTCCAGTCATCGCCAGCTTCGACCCGAAGTGGGATTCAAAAAGGAGAATGTGGTTTGAGGACATCCTCGATCCGCAAGAGAACATAAGCGGCGAGTGGAATAGCTTTAGCGGGACGAGTTGGATTCCAAACCCGGCGGCCATCGTCGATAAACTTTCGAGCAGATAGCTGAGTTGTGTAGTTATTGTTGTTGTATAAACGATGGATATAACAATTGTGGTACTAGATGTAAGTCTATTTATTCCGGCTTCGCTTCCACTTGTTCTTCGCCTAACCAGAATTTGTAGTTTTCGAACAACTCGGCGTCGTCTCCACCCTTGTGGTATTCGGATTCGACGAGCATGGCTTCGTAGAACTTTTGGCCAACCGCGGATCGGGCGCCCGCCTTCTTGCCCGCCTTCGCTTTCGCTCTCTCCGCTTCCGCGCGTTGGCGCATTTCCGCGGCAACCTTCGCGTACGGGTTGAGTCTGTCCATAGCCGCCTTGTTCTTGAGCGGGTTCCTCTTGAGCGGCGCGTGCGCTCTCGTCTTGCCAGTCTTCGGAGCGTTGACGACGGATTGGATTTCGTCAGAGTTGATGAGTCTGCTCAAATCCGGTTGCGTCATGATGTGCGCCGGGGGCTTCCATCCCTTCTTGGAGGAACTGGCTTGCGCCTTGGTGCCAAAGACACCGTCCAACTTTTCAAACGCGCTCTTCGTCCAGATGATAAATCTACCCAAGTGACCCCCCGGCGCCAAAGACAACAAACCGAGTCTGTCAACCGAGCACAACTCAACGCCCGGAATGTTTCTAAACGCTCTGGTCATACCCGAATCGTTCGCGTATACAACTAACGGACCTTTGCGTTGGACGTATCTGCGGTTACGCATCTTACCCTTACCCGCTCTGACGGCTCTGGACGCCTTGACTCTTTCGATGTCGTCAAACGCGCCGCACGCCTTCAAAATCTTAATCGCCTCGCTCGTCTTGGTCGTACCTTCGCAGGAATCGTCCAACACTAACGGCACTTCCGGCACGTTTTCGACTCTGTGACCTCTCGCCATCAACAACGCCGGCACCGCCGACGCCGCCAACGCGGAGCACACGGCGTAGCGCTTCTCCTTCAAGTTCACCTTGCGGTGCCACTTTCTCCACGTCTTGGTCGGCGCAAACATGCGACCACCACGACACATGTTACCGAAGGCCCCTTGACCGGCGCGGTGAGTACCACCACCCGGAACACGCGGGATACGAGACACGGCGCGACCGGTACCCCAGGACTCGGCGGCGGTTTGGTGACCCGCTTCCAAGGAGACGGCGTACGCTTGACGCGAGTTTTTGTTCAATCCGGTGTGCACGGCATTGACGATATCACTGTTGTTGTTGTTTAATAATAATAATAATTGGAAAGGAAAAGGAAAGAATCGGTTAGAATAGTGTTTGTGACGCGCGATTCGATCGTTTAAAAGCTTCGAACGCGGTCGCGTATCATCGCTCCAGCGCGCGTTCGTTCGCGAAATTTTCCGCATAAATCGAAAACCCCACAAAAAAAACAAGCGCATCATTTACGCAACAGATGACCGCGCGAAACGACGCGACCATAAAAAAGACGATTTCAGAAGAAACGTACGGTCTGATCGGCGAAGTGAAAACTTCCGGGAGCGCGACCGAGGCGCCGTTCCCGTTTTGAACCGTCACGGTTGGTAAAGCTGCGGGCATTTTTTTTGTTATTTAAGTGAAATTTTATGGAGAGAAAAAAGCAGACTTTGAGATTTACAACAAAAAGGAAAAATTTCCCTCACTCGTCCTTATATAATATAGAGTATAAGTACAAACTTGATATGCGCTTTTGCGGCGATATATCTCCTTTAAACATCAAAGATACATCATCAATCTACTATTATCAATCTATCGGTGTTAACTTCTCCACCTCGAACAAAGCCCTCTCGAGCTCATTTTCCAACGTCGCGTTTTCCTTCGCGTACCGTTGCATCTCGCCTTGGACGGATTTCAGCGCTTGCTTCAACGCGTCGCGTTCGGCTTTCAAGCCTTGGAGGAGCACGTCGTTCGCGCTCGCGGGCCCCGGTTGGCCTCCTCCTCCTCCAAGAGATGGCGGTACCGTCGGGGGCGTTTGTAAGGGAGCTATTCTTCGCCTACTGTTGTTCGTGTTCTTCGCATTCGTATTCAAAGGATCTACCAAATCCGCCTTCTCCAAGTTAAACGCCACCGCTAAGTCTCGCTTCTCCGATTCCAACCGTTTGATCTTCCATATCGCGTTTTCGTACCTCCGTTTCAAGCCGTTTACCCACACGGTTAAACCGACGAGGAAGAATATATCGAAACCGATCAAAGAGAAAAGGATGGTGGTCCCGTCGAACACGTTCGATTCGTCGTACGAATAACTCATCGGTTCCTTTGTCTTCTTTCCGGAGGAGGAAATTGAGAGTTGGATGATTTCGTTCTTCTTCGTTCTCGTTTTCTTTGTTGTCGTAAAGGAGGAATTAAAGGAGGAGGAGGACAAAGATGATGACCCAATAGACGGTGGTTTCAGCCGCGCGATATTAGTATCAAAGCTACTTTTAACTTGTATTTGTTGTTCTTGGGAATCATCAAAATCATCATCACCCACAACGGTTAATGCCGTTAGTATTACTTTTGTGTTCTTCTTCTTTCTCCAAAATCGCTTTTTCCCCTCACGCATCATCGACCTCGTCCTCGTCCTCATCGTCGTCGTCGTCGTCGTCGCGGATAGGCCGGAGAGCGCTCTCCCCGAACAACAACAACAACAACAACAACCACACATCTCTTTCCTCCAAATCCGCACAAAAAATGAGGACAAAATGCATCAATCAGGAAACGCGGAGGAACTTTATCCGTCTCTGCTTATTCTCGGAAGAAGACAAAGATGGGAGGAAAGAGGAGAACGAGACGTGTTCTTCTTCGAATGTCTCCTACGGCACGGCTGGGTTTCGATGCCATCACGCTGAGTTGGATCCAATCGCGTTTCGGTGCGGATTCATCGCGAGTTGCGTCGCCGCGTTTTCCCAAACAACAACGAACTCGAATGCTACTTTTAATGCGGCGGGGATTTGCGTCACGGCGTCGCACAACGAGGCTTCCGATAACGGTCTGAAAATAGTCGACGGCAACGGAAACGTATTGGGAGAAGAGTACGAACACGCGTGCGAGATGATTTGCAACGCGAAAACGGAAGAGCAGTTGGAGAACGCTTTAGACTGTTTCGAGGAAAAGTTGTACGAACGAAGAAACTTTGAGGACGCGAAAAAGACGTCGGTGGTATATTTTGGCCGGGACACGAGAGAGAGCGGGGAACGACTGGTGGAAAAAGCGAAAGAGGGCGCGAGAGCGCTCGGCGCAAGATCATCCGGCGTCGCGGTGAAGATTTGCGATCGAGGCGTCGTCACGACGCCGATGTTGCACTATTTCGTGTACGCGCACGGGAAAGCGGTGGAGGCGTTTTATGAAAATAAGTTTCAGGAGGAAGAGAAGAACGATGAAGATGCGACGGAGAGATTGTTGTGGGAAAAGATTGACGCGGCGACGCAAGAGTTGGCGTATTTCAAGCGCCTGGCGGTTGGGTATTTGAGCTTGATCGAGGAAGACGAAGAGAAGAAGAAGAAGGGCAAAAATGTCGTCGAGGGTTTACGAGCGAACGCGACGAGCTTGCCTCCGTTACACATAGATTGCGCCAATGGCGTTGGTTTCGTCGCGTTTGAAAAGTTGATGGCTTTGTTTGACGTGATTCGTGAGAATAGCAGTAGTAGTGAAAATAGTCGTCATAGCGCGACGACGACGACGACGACGAAAGAGATTGCGCTGGTTTTGAAAAATGGTCCGAACGATGGTCCAGTTAATCTCAATTGCGGGTCTGATTTCGTTCAAAAGAACCAACGAGCGCCGGAAACATCATCGACGCGTCTCTCGTTCGTAAATCAAAGGTGCGCCTCCGTCGATGGCGATTGCGATCGATTGGTGTATTTTTCAATCGAAGAAGAAGAAGAAGGAAAAGAAGGAGAAAATTCATCAAAGAAACAAAATTTTATGTTGTGCGATGGCGATAAACTGTCGATTTTAATCGCCTTCTTCCTAATCGAACAACTCTTCTTAGCAGGATTGGCGCACAAGATATCGCTCGGAATTGCACACACGGCGTATAGCAACGGGGCGTTTACGAAGTTTTGCGAGAAGAATGGCGTGGAAACCGTGTGCGCAAAGACGGGCGTGAAGAACGTCCACAAAGCCGCCGAAGAACACTTTGACATTGGCGTGTACTTTGAGTCCAACGGCCACGGGACAGCTTTGTTTTCCGACGAGGCTGTTAAAGTGATTGAAAAGGAGTTGGTGGATGAGTTAACGCGCATGTCTGTAGAACAACACTTGAGAAAAGAAGAAGAAAAACACATACAAAGTGTCATTTTGACGACGAAATTGAAGGCTTTGTTGACGTTAAAAGCAACCATTCAAACGATAAATCCAGCCATCGGCGACGCCATAAGTTCGGTATTGTTAATTGAAGGGATTTTGCGGAAGAAAGGGAACATACCGTTCCAGGAGTGGCACGCGATGTACCGCGATTTGCCCACGAAACAAACCAAAGTGAAGGTGCGAGATCGAACGGTGATTGAGTGTTTCGACAGCGAGAGGAAGTGCTTGAAACCGGAAGGGTTACAACAAAGGATCGATGAGATACTTTTGTTGGATTCGTGTGTCAAAAACATCAACAGAAGAGCTTTCGTTCGTCCTTCCGGGACGGAAGATATCGTGAGAGTGTACGTCGAAGCCTCGGACGCGGAGACGTGCGAAAAGATTTCGACGAAAGTTGAAGAGGCGGTGATTGAGTTTTGTAATTAATAATATAGTATAGCCTTCTCCAATAGGTAAGTAATGGTGTTGTGATAGTTTGAAGTAGCTGGTAGTTGTAGTAGTAGTTGTAGTAGTAGAAGTAGACGCAAGAAGAGAAGTGGAAAATTTTTGAAAAACAACTTAAAAGAACAAGAAAAAATCGAGATCCTCTGGTGTGTGCATCCGTTCGTACGCATACCATCCAACGTCCCTAAGTCATAGATGAGGACGTATAAATCATATCGACCGCGTTTATTTCGAGATTCATGTGCCAAGGATGGGACTTGAAAGCACACTTCTTTTCCTTAGACACCCTAAAATGTTTTTGGGTTTTACTTTCAATTTCCAACCCCAATAAAAAAACGACTGAATGTGCTCATTGATAAGGTGAGAACACCCCCTTCCGGGGCCCACATAGCTCAGTCGGTAGAGCGTTCGCCTCTTAAGCGAATGGCCGCGGGTTCGATCCCCGTTGTGGGTATTCGTCGATAAATATTCGATGCCTTTTTTTTAGCCGAGCGAAGTCTTACGAGCGGCGATAGCAGTCGCGTCAAACTATAATACCATTCTTTTGTCGTCATTCCAAAAATTCATTTCCCCCTAAACTCGACCCAAAAGACACGCATAAAAAACAACCGAAGATCATCTCAATAATAATGACGAGAAAAAATTATAAAAAAAAGTTATTGCGATGATGATGCGCAAAACCTCTTCTAAAAGTGCTTCGGGAGTGACGACGAGAGAAACGCAGAAAAGGCGGATCGGGGAGAGAGATGTGTGGGGTTTGATCGTGAATGACGACGATATTTGTTTCCAACACATTCTTCCGAGATTGAATGGGACCGATCTTAAATTCTTGTACGGGGTGAATAGTGAAACGAGAAAGTTGATTAAGAGATCGTCTCGCAAGGGGGAGTTGAAAGAGAAGTTTAAGGTCGAAGAGATGTCCTCGATATCGACTTTGGAGTTTGCGTGGGAGAATAAATCGTTGTGGCCGAGTCGGTGGGACGAAACAGATTTCTGCAATCGAGTTGCTCGAACGAATAAACTCGAGTTGCTCAAGTGGGCGCGAGAGGAGAAAAAGTGTGAGTGGGATGTAAGGACGATTCAAGCGGCCGCACGTCAAGATAATCTGGAAATGGTAAAGTATTGCGTTGCAAATGAATGTCCTATTGATTGGCAAACGTGTGCAGGTGCTGCCTCACAAGGTCGTCTCGAGTGCCTCAAATACTTACACGAAGAAGTCAAAGCGCCTTGGAATTCTTATACTGCCGAATGGGCGGCTAAAAATGGTCATCTCCACATACTCGAATATCTTGTTGAGCGTAAGTTTGATAAATATAGAACATATGCGTGTGAGTTTGCGGCCATGAACGGCCACTTGGACTGTTTGAAGTACTTACACGAAAGCGCCAAAGCGTCGTGGAACTCTTGGACGGTACGAAGAGCGCACAAGAAAAACCACGCCGAATGTGTACAATACCTCCTCGACAACGACTGCCCATTACCATCCGGTTGGCGATACGAACATGGAACGTTACGCACGAATTAGAATCATCATCATCATCAGTTGTAATAACAGAATTTGCTTTTTCATCGCTTGAATTGCTCAATTGTATTTTTCTTCATTTTTTCTTTCCTTTGATGTCTCGGCGTCACAGAAATGAAGAAAAAATTGAGGAGACAGACGAGACAAAAAATTCAACGCGGGTGAACGGGCAAAGCAAAGGGGAAAGTTCCTCCTCATAAAAATATCAAACGTTTGCGAATATCATTTCACTCGTTATATAACTCGTATATAACTTTATAACAGATCAAACACCTTTGAAAAATAATGCGCCCGATCGTGGACAAGCGCGTGGACGACTCGCCGGAGTACAACGTCGCGCGAGATCGGTTTTTGGGGACGACGACTTCTGCGACGAATTCATCACCAACGCTTAAGCGTGATGGAACGATGGGGGCCGTTAAAAAACCGTTCGGGTTTGTGCAGTATTACGGAGGAGATAAGGAGATTGTATTCACGCCAAACTCTCCGAATAAGAGCAGATTATCGACGATTCAGACGACAACGACTAAAAATCATCATCATCATCATCATTATCCGTTGAAGTGTTTGGACGCGAACGCGATTTTGATGGCCTCGCCTTCGTTGAATAATAAGACTAATGCAACGAGTGGTGATAATACGACGAGAAGAAATAATTCGATGGTGTTTGGGCGATACGACGAGAAAAGCGACACGATGACGACCACGAACAAACGCGGTAATAATAATAACAAGAGAGACGACGACGACAGAGAAACAGAAGAAGAAGAAACGAAGAGAAGCGCGATGAAGAACACGTTCACGCCAGAAATATCATCGTCGACGACGTATGCGAATACTCAAAATCAAAGTAAGATTCCGACGTCGCCGGTGCTTTCGTTACTTCGAACGATGTTTAGCTCGTGGAACTATCCGAACAACGGGACGACGGTTATTGCTGGGGAGGATATATTGTCGCCGGCGGCAGATACTGCCAAGTTTGAGTGCGGGAGGACGCCGAAAAGTTCTCCGGTGGATTTCAACGCGAGTTGTGATGATAACACGCACGAAACGGCGTTCGCAAACGCTCTGTTCATCTCCGAGGCGTCGAAACGGTTGCAAAAGATATGCAACGACCAACGCACTCGAGCACTGTTGGACGCCTCGGCGAATGGAATTTCACCCGGATCGAGTAGAATTCTAATCGATGAACAAATCTGTGGTGATGGTGGTGGTGGTAGTAATAGTAGCGACGACGACGACGGCAAAGGAGAAGAAGAAGAAGTAGAGAGCGTTTCTCCAAAGAAAGAAGAAGTGATAGTAGCAGTAGAACAAGAACGAGAGTATTCGGAAACTACGCCAATTACGCCGATGTCGTCGACGTCGATGCCCACGAGAGCTTTGTTTTCCTCCCCAGGAAAAGCCTCGTTAACTGACGACGACGACGACGAGGGAAAAAAGTTGGAAATGACCACGGACGACGACGACTACGACGACTACGACGACGAAAAATATATGCTTTTCTATGCAAAACTCAAAACGGCGATTAAAATCGCCGCGGAGAGATACATCCGAGCGGCGAAAAGATGTTCCGGCGACAAAGTCGCTCGCGAAAATTTCTGCTACAAACTCTGGCACCACGAGGCGTTTTCCGAGCTGTTCTTATCGGCGACGTTTACTGCTTTGTGTGAACTCTCTTTGCGCTTGAGAAGCGCTATTGTTTGGAACGCTACAAACAACGGCGTCGAAGCTGTTGGCATCGAGAGCGCGTATTTCCTGAACTACTACGTCGACCAAATCGGTAAATGTCTTGGTACCGCCATGACCACGGCGGCGTCTTCAACGTCGTCGTCGCACTCCACCGCCGTAACCACCACCGCGACGATGGTAAGAAACTACGACGACAAGTTCATCTACTCCTGCGTCGCCTACGCCATCGCCTACGTCTTCGTCCACAGCCTCTTCTTCCTCTTTCGGGTTCAAAGTCCTCCTCGAAGCGACAAAAGGAGTCTTCTTCATTCTTCTTTGGAGCAAAAAATCTCCCTCTTCCAACAGAAACTGATTCAAAACTTCACCCCGGTGAAGCGATTCATAGAGAAGAAGAAAGCCAGGTGGGACTTAGTAAGAGCTCGCGTGGATGAAGACGAAAGAAAAGACGTATAAAAAGAACATCTGAGATGATGTGATATGATGACACGGACAAAAAATGTTCATTTGATGAGTATTTTTGATTTTTTTTAAAAGGCAAGTCTCCTTATACTTAATACACACATTACGCACTCACACACTAATACACGTTCGCGATTATTCAAACGAGACAACGCGAGAAGACAGATCTCTCTCTCTCTTTCTCTCTTTCGAATCACGCTTTGTTTGTTCGTAAACGAGTTTTAGTCAAAAAGGACTTATATAAAACTCTCATCTCTTAAATGACGCAAGCGGTCACGTCGCAAGTGGTGATTCTGGACTACGGGTCGCAATACACGCAGCTCATCACGCGCCGTGTGCGAGAGGTGGAAGTGTATTCCATTTTACTCCCCGGGGATGCGACTTTTAAACGCGTGTTCGAGGAGAACAATCCAACCGCGATTATTTTAAGCGGCGGGCCAAACTCGGTGCACGTGAAAGGCGCACCGTCCGTCCCGGATGGCTTTTGGGAGGAGTGCGAGAAGAGGCAGATTCCAGTTTTAGGGATTTGTTACGGGATGCAACTGATCGTGCACTGCTTGGGAGGGAAAGTGGAAGGGTTAGGGAAAGGCGAATTTGGACGGATGCCGGTGGTGGATATTCCGACGCACACGAAACTGTTCGACGAAGATATCGAGCCGCAAAACGTCTGGATGTCGCACGGGGACGAGGCGACGGTGTTGCCGGACGGATTTAAATGCATCGGTAAGAGCGAGCAAGGATGCGTGGTTGCAATTGAACACGAGACGAAGAATTTGTTCGGTTTGCAGTATCACCCAGAGGTGACGCACTCCGAGAAAGGGATGCGAACGTTGAAACATTTCTTGTTTAACATTGCAAAGTGCGAACGAAGTTGGTCCATGGCGAATGTTTTGGAAGAGCAGATTCAAATCGTGAAAGAGAAAGTTGGCGAGACTAATCACGTGATTTGCGCGTTGAGTGGTGGGGTGGACTCGTGCGTCGCGGCGACGTTGGTGCACAGAGCGATTGGCGATCGATTGCATTGCTGTTTCGTCGATAACGGGTTGTTGAGGTACAAAGAAGCCGAACGGGTGATGGAGATGTTCAAAAACGAGTTGCACTTGCCGGTGGATTGCGTGGATATCACGGAGAAAATGTTGAGCGAGTTGAAAGGAGTGTCCGATCCGGAAAAGAAGAGAAAAATTATCGGGAAAGAGTTCATAGAGTGCTTCAAGGAATACAAGAAAACGGTGGAGAAGAAAACCGGCGTCGTGCCGAAATTTTTGGTCCAAGGGACGTTATACCCGGACGTGATCGAATCGTGTCCGCCACCCGGTTCGGATCAAAAACATTCGCACACGATTAAATCGCACCACAACGTCGGAGGTTTACCGAAGGAACTCGGCTTCGAGTTGATTGAACCGTTGAGAGTGTTGTTTAAAGATGAAGTGAGACGTTTAGGAAAAATCATGGACGTGCCGAGAAATTTCGTGGCGAGACACCCGTTCCCGGGCCCTGGGTTGGCGGTGAGAATCTTAGGCGACGTTACAGAGAACAACGCGTTGGAAACGTTGAGATTAGTGGACGAGATTTACATCAACGCCATCAAAGAGTTTGGTTTATACGACGAGATTTGGCAAGCCTTCGCGGTGCACTTGCCGATTAAATCCGTCGGCGTCCAAGGCGATCAAAGATCGCACAGTCACGTCGTCGGTCTGAGAGCGATCACGAGTAACGACGGTATGACTGCAGATTGGTACCCGTTCGAACCGAAGTTTTTGCAAGAAGTTTCGAATCGAATCACAAACCAAGTCAGAGCAGTGAATCGGGTGGTGTACGACATCACGAGCAAACCGCCGAGTACCATCGAGTGGGAGTAATTTAACAACAACAACAACAATGAAGTCGTCGGGTAACAAAAATAATATACGTATTTAAGAAAAATGAGTGTATATGTGCTTACATTTCACGTCTGTTTGTGTTTTATAAATGTATGTTCTTTCTTATCGTGTCTCTCTCTCTCTCTGTCTGTTCTTCAATCCTTCTCCTTTTTCCTCTTATGCCAGGAGAAAAACTCCACCTTTCTGGACTCCTCCTCTTCGTCTCCTTCGTCTTGGCAAACATCCTCCTCTCCTTT